>ENA-OQIA01000116-OQIA01000116.1-human-gut-metagenome-genome-assembly--contig:-NODE-116-length-15762-cov-3.801983_pt1 | contig 15762 bp, 14 predicted proteins | sample MGYA00242571_ERZ504735 | MGnify/ENA primary metagenome ERZ504735 (study PRJEB26092, sample SAMD00036442) | human gut metagenome | host: Homo sapiens | study: EMG produced TPA metagenomics assembly of...
GTAACTGTGGACATATTGTGGTAGGACAAAAGCACCTGAGGTATGTCCGGTATGTAATCATCCGCAGAGCTATTTTGAAGTGCACGAAGAGAATTATTAAGAAATCAGCGGAAGTTGTTGGAAATTTATGAAACATTATTGACTGAACATTTAGCCGGATTGGAATGTGTACATTCCAATCCGGCTTTTTCCTATCTGTCTCAAATCAATGAAAAAGGAGATTTTTGTCATGAGAAAAGAACAATTATTGTCTTCTAAAAGAGATGTGCACCAATTGGTTTTTTAAAGATTGCAAATATCTTTCCTGGCGGTTTTGGAACTATGGAACGGATATCTCTGTTCTTGGAGTGACTCCTGTAAAGTGGAGAAAAGTCATTGAGAGGATTACTGAGACTTGATATAATGATTAAAGGGTCAAAATGTATCATTATTATGATGTAGAATAATGAGGGAAAACGGTGAATAGCATGAATCAGATGAACAAAGACAGCAACAGCATAAATATCACGGGACTTACCGATGAAGAGGTAAGGCAGAGAGTGGAGGAAGGACTTACCAACAGGGCTGATATATCTACAGACAAGACGACAAAGGAAATTGTGATTTCAAACGTTTTCACATATTTTAACCTTATATTTCTTGTCATAACGATACTTCTCATAATGGTAGGTTCTTTCAGAAATCTGACATTTCTGCCTATAATTATTGGAAATACGGTAATCGGAATCGTTCAGGAAATCCGCGCAAAAAAGACTCTTGAAAAAATGAGTTTACTGAATGCTCCGCATGCGGATGTCATCAGAAACGGCAGCGTAAAGCAGATTAGTACGGAGGAACTTGTAAAGGACGATGTGATTTTACTTACCGCAGGAAAGCAGATTTGTGCGGATGCGGTTGTGATATCCGGAAATATACAGGTAAATGAATCACTGCTCACAGGTGAAGCTGATGAGGTGGAAAAGACAGAGGGCAGCACTCTCATGTCGGGAAGCTTTGTTGTATCGGGAGAGTGCTATGCACGGCTTGAAAAGGTCGGTAATGAATCATATATCTCAAGGCTGAGCCTTGAGGCAAAATCGATGGGCGGCAAGGAGCAGTCAGAGATGATACGCTCCATTAATTTGATCGTCAAATGGGTTGGCATAGTTATTATTCCGATCGGGCTTATATTGTTCTGGCAGAGTCATTTTGTGAATGGCGAGTCTATCACAAAGAGTGTTACATCGACAGTTGCAGCGATTATAGGAATGATACCGGAGGGCTTGTATCTGCTGACCACAGTGGCGCTTGCCTTAAGCACTATGAAGCTTGCAAGGAAAAAGGTTTTGCTTCATGATATGAAAAGTATTGAGACGCTTGCGCGTGTGGATGTGCTTTGTGTGGATAAAACGGGCACAATTACTGAGCCTGATATGAAGCTTAAGGAAATTTTTCTCTGTAAAAACAGTGGAGCAGATGGCACACAGACAGCTTTGACATTAGATGAGCTTAAAAGTCTTATTTTAGATTATGCAAATGCTTCGGTTGACAACAATGCGACTATGCTCGCACTAAAAGCATATGCAGCGGAAGCTTTGACAAATAATACATCTGCACTGCATCGTACAGCGGTTTCACAGCAGGCATTTTCGTCGAGCCTTAAATATGGCAGCGTTACCTTTTCTGACGGAACTTATCTGCTCGGAGCGCCGGAGTTTATCATGCACGAAGACTTTGCGCGCATTGAGGAAGAAATCATACCGTACGCTGACAAAGGCGACAGAGTACTTTTATTTGCAAGGTACAATGGGGAGAACGTGGAGAATGGCATAAATGGCAGTGTTACTCCGCTTGGATTTGTGGCACTTGCCAATCCTATCAGAGCAAATGCAGTAAAGACCTTTGAGTATTTCAAGAGTCAGGGTGTTGCGATAAAGGTTATTTCAGGTGACAATCCGCGTACTGTTTCAAGGATTGCCATACAGGCAGGAATAGAAAGTGCAGAAAGCTTTGTTGATGCGGCAACACTCGATACTGAGGATAAAATAGCCGATGCAGTGAATAAATATACTGTATTCGGACGAGTGACACCAAAGCAGAAGAAACAGCTTGTAAAGGCTTTACAGGCTAAAGGTCATACAGTTGCGATGACCGGAGACGGAGTCAACGATATACTTGCCATGAAGGATGCCGACTGTAGTGTGGCTATGGCATCGGGAAGTGAGGCGACAGCCCAGGCAGCCCAGGTTGTCCTTTTGGACTCTGACTTTGCACACATGCCGGATGTGGTGTATGAGGGCCGCAGGGTGGTAAACAATATCCAGCGCTCAGCAAGCCTGTTTCTTGTGAAAAATATATTTTCACTGTTACTTTCACTGTTTTCAGTTATCCTTATGGTTACGTATCCGCTTGAGCCGGCACAGGTATCGCTCATCAGTATGTTTACCATAGGAGTACCGGGATTCTTATTGGCACTGGAGCAGAATAAGGACAGGATAAAGGGGCACTTTATCACCAATGTCATGCTAAAGGCACTGCCCGGTGGACTTACGGATGTAATAGCTGTCGGAGCGCTTGTCGTATGCGGAGAAGTATTTTGTATATCAGATGCAAGCATAGGAACGATAGCGACGCTTGTACTTTCAGTAGTGGGCTTTATGATTCTCTTTAAAATCAGTGAGCCGCTAAATGGAATGAAATATGCTGTTATTATCGGAAATATAGCAGGTCTGGTATTTTCGGGTTTCTTCTTAAAGAAACTGTTTGCACTGACAGATTTGTCAAATATATGTATTCTTCTCATGATAGTGTTTGGCTTTGCGGCTGAGTCACTGTTTAGGAATCTGACACTTCTGGTTGAGAAACTGAGAGGCTCATATGAGAAAAAGAAGGGCTTCAATGTCTGATATTAAAAATCTGCATGGCACCATAGGTGTGTGGCAGCTTAGGACCAGGGGCCTTTCTTGATGGGCACGACAGATTTTTACAGTTCGCGCAGGTATTACAGAGCTCTTTGATATTTTTCTGCTTTTGTGAGTCAAGCTTTATTATGAGGGCGGCTGTCTTAAGTGGCATGAGCATATTTGAACCGGTGAGATGTATGCCATCAGGGCTTACGTGCTCAAAAATCTCAGGCAGCAGCTCAAGCGGATATTCATCGCCTAAAAATGACAGCTCAATGGCATAAAGAGAGCTTTCTTCTTCGACAGCCTTTGCAAACTGCTCATATGCGTTTGACAAAAGCATGAGGCTTAAACAGTCTGCTATGTAGGCCTCCTCAAGCTGCTCATGGTTTAAATACAGCTCTGACAGCTCGTCAGCACCGTTTCCGAGTGTCACGAGACCGTAGGCATAGTGTGCCAGTGATACCCCGGGCAAATCCTGTTTTATGGAATAATATGCAAAGGCATCCACCAATGGAAGCATTGCTGTGTATATTGCCCGGATAAGCGGCAGCTTATCGTTATCAAAATGAAACCGGCTGCAGAATTCTTTCCAGTCTTTAGATGATAATTCAGGTGTGATTTTGCATTTCATGGTTTTTTGGTTACATCATCGGATTCTTTATCATCAGAACCCTTTAAAAGTCTGTATACAAATGAATACGCCCAGATAAGCACCGGGATAATGATAGTTGCGGCAACGGCAGCCTTCCAGTAGCGCATGTCACTCGTGTGATCGAGCACAGTGGCAACAAATGCCACAACATATAAAAGTAATAAAAGGATGGCACCAATCAGTGCCAAAATACGTTTTGTCTTTTTCATGAATTGTTCTCCGTGGTTTTAGTAATGTAACGATTCAGAACCATCCCACGCACATTCGCAAAAACGCACGATACTCGTGCTGTCTAGCTGTTACACAGCTAATTTTGCTCATATGTGTGGGGGGCTTCTATTCGAGCCACCTTGAGAACAAGAAAATCTGCTGCTTACATGCGAGCATGACGCATCAGTTTTTCTTGTTCTCAGTGGTTCTGAATAGTTTTTTATTTATTATAATATAAAAAAACAAATTGACGTCAAGCTGTTATTTTGGTATAATATATCCATATGTGAAGCTGAGGCTGTTTGGCCTCATATCAGTTTATAAAAGATAAAGGTGGTAGTAAAAATGGCTTTATTAGAAGAGTGGCACAAGATTGCCTACAATGACAAAGCAGATCAGGGAGAGTTACAGCGTTTTTGGCAGCATTATTTCCTCTTGGAGAAGGGCGTATATGAGAAGCTCCTTGCAAATCCGGATGAGGCAGTAGAGGGAACAGTCAAAGAGCTTGCTGAGAAATATGAGTTATCAATCATGGAGATGACAGGCTTCTTAGACGGAATCAATGACAGCCTTGTCACACCAAACCCAATCGAGGAGATGGATGAGGACACAAAGGTAAGCCTTGCTTTCGATAAAGAAAAGCTTTATAAGAACATGGTAGATGCAAAGGCAGACTGGCTTTACAATCTCCCGGCATGGGATGAAATCTTTGACGCAGAGACAAAGCATGCGCTTTACCTCGAGCAGAAGAAGTCAGGAACAGTGGTAGTAGGTAAGAAAATCGGCCGAAATGACCCATGTCCATGCGGTTCGGGACAAGAAATATAAAAAATGCTGCGGAAAAAATGACATAAAGTACTTTACAGATTAGAAAAATAAGTATATTATCATTTTTTGAAAGGAACATTAATTGTTCTAAAGATATGTATGGCACATGTTTGCGTATATTACATACATATGTGCAACAGCATAATAACAATACGTTGAAGAGCACAGTAAGTATATTAAAAGCAGCAGAGAGGGAAGCCTTGGAAGACGAGAATCAAAGTCCAAAGAGTGGTGAAAGCTCCCCGGTGGATGATATACCGAACACCAGCTTGGAGTGGCTCCAATAAAGCCCGGTGATACCGTTATAGTCAAATGAGTTTCTGTCGGATACAGACAAGCAGTATGTTTTCAGGCGGAAAGAATGTGGGTGGAACCACGGTAACAAAGCTTATCGTCCCCGATGTCGCAGCAATGCGGTGTCGGGGATTTTTATATTAAAATAAAGGAGAGATAACCATGAAGATAACATTGAAGGATGGCTCATCAAAAGAGTACAGCGAAGCAAAAAGCGTATATGAAATCGCAAAAGATATAAGCGAGGGACTTGCAAGAGTAGCCTGCGCAGGAGAGGTTGACGGAGAAATTGTTGACTTAAGAACAGTTCTTGACAAGGACTGCACACTCAATATAATCACAGCAAGTGATGAGGAAGGACTTCGTGTCATCAGACATACAGCATCACACGTGCTAGCACAGGCAGTAAAGAATCTGTTCCCGGATGCAAAAATCACAATCGGACCGGCAATTGACGATGGTTTCTACTATGATTTCGATTCACAGCCATTCTCAAGAGAGGATCTCGATGCACTTGAGGCAGAGATGAAGAAAATCATCAAACAGGGTCATGAGATAACAAGATTTACACTCCCTAGAGAGGAAGCAATCAAATTCATGAAGGAAAAGGATGAGCCGTACAAGGTAGAGCTTATCGAGGAGCTTCCTGAGGGTGAGGAGATTTCTTTCTATGACCAGGGTGGCTTTGTAGATTTATGTGCAGGACCACATCTTATGAGCACAAAGGGTGTAAAGGCTTTCAAGCTCACATCATCATCAATGGCATACTGGAGAGGTGATTCAAACAAGGCAAGACTCCATCGTATCTACGGAACAGCCTACAATAAAAAAGAGGATTTAAAGGCACATCTTGAGAGAATGGAGGAGGCTAAGAAGCGTGATCACAATAAGCTTGGCCGTGAGATGGAGCTTTTCACAACAGTAGATGTAATCGGACAGGGACTCCCGCTTATGATGCCAAAGGGCACAAAGATGATTATGAAGCTGCAGAGATGGATTGAGGATCTCGAGGATAAGGAGTGGGGCTATGTGCGTACAAAGACACCACTCATGGCAAAATCAGACCTGTACAAGATTTCAGGACACTGGGATCATTATCTTGACGGCATGTTTGTTCTCGGAGATCCTGAGAAGGACGGCGAGGAAGAGGTTATGGCACTTCGTCCGATGACATGTCCGTTCCAGTATTATGTATACAAGGCAAAGCAGCACTCATACAGAGATCTGCCTTACAGAATGGGTGAGACATCCACACTGTTTAGAAACGAGGATTCGGGAGAGATGCACGGATTGACACGTGTCAGACAGTTTACTATCTCAGAGGGTCACAATGTTATCCGTCCTGACCAGTGTGAGGAGGAGCTCAAGGCATGCTTCAGTCTTAACAGATATGTCCTTAAGGTGCTGGGACTCGAGAATGATGTGACATACCGTCTTTCAAAATGGGATCCAAAGAACACAGAAAAGTATTTAGGAGATGATGAGTACTGGAACTCAACACAGGAGGTCCTTCGTAACATCCTTATTGAGGAAAATGTTCCTTTTGTTGAGGCCGACGGCGAGGCTGCATTCTACGGACCAAAGATTGATATCCAGGCCAAGAACGTATACGGTAAAGAGGATACCATGGTAACAATACAGCTTGACTGTGCTATTGCTGAGAATTTTGATCTGTACTATATTGATCAAAACGGCGATAAAATCCGTCCATACATCATCCACCGTACATCACTCGGCTGCTATGAGCGTACACTTGCATGGCTTATCGAGCACTACGCAGGCAAGTTCCCTACATGGCTCTGCCCTGAGCAGGTTAGAGTGCTTCCTATCTCAGAGAAGTATGCTGATTATGCTAAAAAGGTAGCAGATGAGCTTAAGCGCAATGATGTCGATGTGACAGTTGACAACAGAGCTGAGAAGATCGGATACAAGATCAGAGAGGCTCGTATGGATAAGCTTCCATATATGCTTGTTGTCGGAGCTGACGAGGAGGCAGACGGCACAGTATCGGTAAGAAGCCGTTTTGAAGGAAATGAGGGTGTTAAGCCACTTTCAGATTTCATCGACCAGATTTGCAAGGAAATCCGTACAAAGGAAATCAGAGTGGAGCTTCCAGAAGAGGAAAAACACAGATAATCGATTAAAAAGTATAAAAAAAATCAATCAGGACATACTAGCCTATGCATAAGCAAAGGAGGCAAAAGTATGACAAGACTTGATTGTAATGTTGAAAAATGTGCGTATAATGCAGATAACTGCTGTAAGCTCAGAGAAATCGATGTGAAAGGAACTAAGGCAAAGAAAGCCTGCGATACACAGTGTGGCAGCTTTTCAAATAAGGCCTGTGACTGTGAGGTATCTGCAGAGTTAGCTATTCACAAAGAGACAGATGTGCACTGTGATGCGGCAAAGTGTAAGTACAATGACCACAATAGCTGCATGGCCAATCAGATTGGCATCAAGAAAAACTGTACACCAAACAAGTGCAGTACAGAGTGTGCAAGCTTTGAGTGTCAGGCGTAGACTAAGAAGCGCATAATGACAGTTGCCCGGAGTATCAGGTTTATGGTGCTCCGGGTACATATATTTTCGTAATTTGTGATTGCTGCCGTATATATTACAGTGTGATAGACAGCAATTACAGTCAGGAAAGGAAAAATATGGATTATAATATAAACTTCCCACATCTTCATATATATTTGCAGCATGTGATAAAGAGCATATCAATAGGAAGCTTTGATATTGCGATGTATGGCATAATAATAGCATGTGGTATGCTTGCGGGGCTGGGCGTGGCCTGCTATGTGGCCAAAAAATCAGGACAAAATCCTGATACATACTTTGATCTAGCACTCGTGGCAATCATATGCTCGGTGATAGGCGCAAGAATATACTATGTGGTATTCAGGTGGGATTTGTACAAGGACGACCTGCTTAGCATATTCAATATCAGGCAGGGAGGACTGGCAATTTACGGAGGCGTGATAGCAGCAATTATCACCACATTCGTTTTTGCAAAGGTCAGAAAGCTGTCGTTTCCACTGTTGTGTGATACGGCGGGGCTTGGACTGATACTGGGACAGGTGATTGGCCGATGGGGAAACTTCTGCAACAGGGAGGCATTTGGCGATTATTATGACGGACTTTTTGCCATGCAGCTTCCGGTATCAGCTGTCAGGACATCGGATCTGACTGAAAAGCTTATGTCACATACAACAGTGATAGACGGAGTGGAGTATATCTCGGTGCATCCTACTTTTTTGTATGAATCCTTTTGGAACCTGTGCTTATTTATTTTGTTGATGCTTTATTTTAAGCACAGAAGGTTTGACGGAGAGGTGTTTCTTCTATATTTGCTAGGCTATGGTGTCGGAAGATTCTGGATAGAAAGCCTGCGTACAGACCAGCTTCTCATCCCGCATATCAATTATCCGGTGTCTATGGCACTCGCCGCCACTTTGGTGGCAGTATCAGCCATATGGATAGGAATTGTCAGATATAAGCAGAGGAAAATGGGCAAAATGGTGGACACTCCACCACAATCCACCACTAAAGAGTAAATTTCATATCATTTTATAAAAAAGGCGCAAAGTCCACGAAAAGACTGAGCGTCTTTTTTGTTGCCTTTTTATGGGAATTTGGCTTAAAGCCTTGATTTTGTGGGCTGTTAGGTGTAATATTGTAACCAAGTGGTGAAAAGTGGAGTAAAATACCATATAAGTGGAGTGAAGTGGTGGAAAGCTTCAAAATGAGGAAAAGGAGGATGGATGCCATGTTCATGGGCGAATATAATCATTCAATAGACGCCAAGGGCCGTATGATTGTCCCGGCGAAGTTCCGTGAACAGCTTGGCAATGAGTTCGTAGTTACCAAGGGCTTAGATGGCTGTCTGTTCGTCTATTCCAACGAAGAATGGCATCGCATTGAGGAAAATCTTCGCGACAAACCACTCACATCAAGAGAAGCAAGAAAATTTATGAGATTCTTCTTTGCAGGAGCAGCCACCTGTGAGGTGGACAAGCAGGGCAGAATCCTCTTACCGGCGAACTTAAGAGAATACGCAGGTATAGATAAGGAAGTTGTATCTGTCGGAGTATACAGCAGAGTAGAAATCTGGAGCAAAGACAGATATCTTGAAAACTCTGATTTTGACGATATGGATGAGATAGCCGATCATATGGCAGAGCTTGGCATAGGAATTTGATTTTAAATGGAGAGATTACATGGAATTTAAGCATTATTCAGTTTTAAGGGACGAGACAATTAAAAATTTAAACATCCGTCCTGACGGGATATATGTGGATGGTACTCTTGGAGGAGCCGGGCACTCATATGAGATAGCCAAGAGACTTTCGGACAAGGGCAGGCTGATAGGCATAGATCAGGATGCAGATGCCATAAAGGCGGCAGGAGAGAGACTTGCGGAGTTTGGAGACAGGGTAACGATAGTCAGAAGCAATTATTCTGATATGAAGAATGTGCTTCATTCACTCGGAATTGAAAAGGTGGATGGTATTATGCTGGATCTTGGAGTGTCATCCTTCCAGCTTGATACACCAAAGAGAGGCTTTACCTACAGGAGTGAGGATGCACCGCTTGATATGCGTATGGATGACAGGAATGCCCTTACTGCAAGGGATATAGTAAATACCTACAGCGAAAATGACCTGTACCGTATCATCAGGGATTACGGTGAGGACAAGTTTGCAAAGAATATTGCAAAGCACATTGCAGCAGCAAGACAAAAGCAAGAGATAACGACAACAGGAGAGCTTAACGAGATAATAAAGGCAGCTATACCAAAAAAGGTCAGAGCTACCGGTGGTCACCCGTCAAAGAGAACATATCAGGCTATCAGAATTGAGCTGAATCATGAGCTTGATGTGCTAAGGGACAACCTGGATGACATGATAGATTTACTTAATCCGGGCGGCAGGATATGTATAATCACATTCCACTCGCTTGAGGACAGAATAGTAAAATCCAATTTCAAAAAAAACGAAAATCCATGTACATGTCCACCGAGTTTTCCGGTATGTGTATGCGGTAATAAATCGAAGGGAACGGTTATCACAAGAAAACCTATCCTTCCGTCAGAAAAGGAACTTGAAGAGAATTCACGCTCGAAGAGTGCAAAGCTTCGTGTGTTTGAAAAGAATGAATTGTAGAATGACAGCAAAAGGAGCAGCTAAATGAATAAAACTACTTATTATATAAATGGGAATGCAGTAAGAGAGATTGACGAGGCAGCACCGGTCAGAAGACCACAGAAATCGACAAGAGAAGCTTGAGGAAATAAGAAGAAAGAAAAACAAGAAGAAAAATACTGCAAGAAGAAATCAGGAGAGAGCACTCTCAATGAACAGGGCATTTGTAGCCTTTCTCACAGCGTGTGTGGCAGCTTCAGCCCTTGTATCTGTTTCACTTATTCAGATAAGGTCAAATGTGACACAGCAGATGAATGAGGTTGCAGCACTTGAGAGCCGGATAAATGATATGAAGGCTGATAATGATGCCAGATACAAGCAGATTACTACATCTGTTGATTTAAATGCAATCAAGGATGCAGCTATCAACAGACTTGGCATGAAATATGCTTCACAGGATCAGATAGTTTATTACTCAATTGATAAGAACAACTATATGGATCAGTACAATGATATTCCGGAATAAATTGGAGGAATCATATTGGCAGCCAGGACAAGAAAAAGACCGGTAAGAAAAATTGGACGCAAAATGAAAACAAAGCTGTTTGCGTTGTTTATGTTAATAGTTGTAGCCATGCTTGGACTCATTGGCAGGCTGATGTTTATTGAATATACAAGCGGAGACGCATATACTAAAAAGGTACTATCATTACAGTCATATGACAGCAAAACAATACCGTTTCAGAGAGGAAATATTGTGGATTCAAACGGCACAGTGCTTGCTACGAGTGTGGCTGTTTATAATGTCGTACTTGATTGCTCGGTTATGACCAGTAAGAAAGAGTATATAACTCCGACGATAGATGCACTGACACAGTGCTTTCCGGATTTAGACAGGGCAACACTTGAGGATTATGCAAATAACAGCAAGGATAACAAATATATTGTACTGTTAAAAAAGCTGTCATATGATGCAATTCAGCCATTTGTACAGCTGCAGGATGCAACAGACGAAAAGGGCAATCTGAAGAATCCAAACATCAAGGGTGTGTGGTTTGAGACAGAGTATCAGAGAAATTATCCGTTTAAAACACTGGCAAGCTCAGTTATCGGCTTTACCTCCGCCGGAAATGTAGGTACAACCGGACTTGAAAACTATTACAATGATACTTTAAATGGTGTAAATGGCAGGGAGTACGGCTATCTGAATGCAGACAATGATTTCCAGAAAACAGTAATTGCTGCACAAAACGGAAATACACTGTACACAACTATAGACGCAAATATCCAGTCGATTGTTGAGGATAAGATAAAACTGTTCTCAGATACTTATGCAAATAATGCAAGAGAAGGACTTGGCGCAGAAAATATTGCAGTCGTTATAGAAAATCCTAAAAATGGTGAGATACTGGCCATGGCGAATTATCCAAACTTTGATCTGAACGATCCGAAGAATATGAAGGATTACTATACACAAGAGCAGCTTAATGCAATGAGTGATGATGATACATTAAATACTCTGAATAAGCTGTGGCAGAACTTCTGTGTTACACATACATATGAGCCGGGGTCTGTACAGAAGCCTTTTACCGTGGCATGTGGACTGGATACAGGCACGCTCACTACTGATATGACATTTTTATGTGATGGATATGAGATGTTTGGCAGTGAAAAGGTATCATGCGTCAACCGTAGCGGACATGGCATAGAGACACTTGAAAAGGCACTCATGGATTCATGTAATGATGCACTCATGCAGATGTCATATAAGATTGGTGCAGAAAATTTTCTGTACTATCAGAGTGTATTTGGCTTTGGTCAAAAGACAGGTGTTGACCTGCCGGGTGAGGCAAATACATCAACGCTCATGTATACACTCGACAATATAAAGCCTGTCGATTTAGCGACAAACGTATTCGGACAGAACTATAACTGTACCATGATAGAGATGGTCAGTGCATTTTCCTCACTGGTGAATGGCGGAAATTATTATCAGCCGCACGTAGTAAGGAAAATCGCAGATGACAACGGCAATACAGTAAAGACAATTGAGCCTACACTGCTAAAAAAGACAGTGTCAGAGAATACAAGTGCGACACTTAAAAACTACCTGCAGAATGTAGTTGCAAACGGAACCGGTAAGGTGGCAAAGGTTGACGGATACTCAATGGGAGGCAAGACAGGAACAGCGCAGATGTATGATGAGACAACGCACCTTAGAAAGAGGGGCTGCTATCTTGTATCATTTATAGGCTGTGTGCCTGCGCAGGATCCGCAGCTTGTTATTTACACTGTAATCGACCAGCCGAATGTACAGGATCAGCCTCACAGTAACTATGCACAGAACCTGACCAGAGAGATATTAAAGGAAGTACTTCCGTATATGAATATATACCCTGATGAGGAGCAGACCGGTGTAAATGCTGACCTTACGATAACAGGCGCAAATCCTCCGACAGGAGAAAAGGTCACCCAGGAGGGTGAGCAGGGCGAATAGAGAATAGCCTCAATATTTTTTGCATATATTAGTGTAAAAATATTGAGGCATTTTTGTTCATGATACTTAACAATACGCGCTACAGAAGAAAAATATGCGTATTTTGCAGTATACTGACAGCTGTTCTTATCGCCTTGTGTTTCAGACTGTTTTATCTCATGATAGTAAAAGGCGGTTATTACAGTAAAAAGGCAAGTGCGCTTCAGGAAAGAGAGCGTGATATTGCAGGAATACGCGGAGATATAGTGGATAGAAATGAAAGGATAATAGCGACAAATGAAACTGCATATAACATAAGCGTTATACACAATCAGATAACCGACAAGGAAGCAGTCATCTCTGTTTTAAGCAGTGAGCTTTCGATTGACGAAAAGACTATCCGCAGTAAGGTGGATAAGGTTACATCCATTGAAAAAATAAAGAATAATGTCTCTAAAAAAACAGGCGATAAAATACTATCATATGGCTTGGCAGGGGTAAAGGTTGACGAGTCAAGTGTCAGGTACTATCCGCTTGATGAGTTGTTTTCAAAGGTTATAGGCTTTGCAGGAGCAGATGGTCAGGGTGTTGTTGGGCTTGAGACCACATATGATGAAATTCTGCGTGGTACACCAGGGCGGATATACACTGTATGTGATGGCAGAGGTGTGGAGGTGAAGGGCTATAAGGAGAGAAGAGAAGCTCCACAAAAAGGAGACACACTTGTCACTACACTCGACATAAATATACAAAGAGTATGTGAGAAAAATGCAATGATGGCATATGCACAAAACCTGGCAGACAGTGTGAGTATAATTGCCTTAAACCCTAAAAACGGAGAAATATATGCCATGACCGACTACCCGGAATATAATTTGAATGATCCTTTTTCGTGTGAAAACCATGATGAAGCCTGGAGAAACGGCTGTGTAAGTGATACATATGAGCCAGGTTCCGTATTCAAGATAATTACGGCAGGAATCGCACTGGAGGAGGATGTGGTGAGCCTTGATGACAGTTTTTACTGCCCGGGATATATTACTGTGGAGGACAGACGCATACACTGCCATAAGAGAACAGGACATGGAAGTGAGACCTTTGTGCAGGGAATACAGAATTCATGCAATCCGGTCTTTATTGATTTAGGCCTTAGAATAGGCAGTGAGAGGTATTATGCTGATTTCATGAGGTTTGGTCTGCTTGATAAGACAGGTATTGATTTGCCGGGAGAGGCCGCCACCATAATGCATCAGCCGGATAAGATAGGCCAGGTGGAGCTTGCAACAATTTCATTTGGACAGTCATTCCAGCTCACACCCATCGAGCTTATGACAACAGTATCATCGCTTATAAATGGTGGTAACAGAATTACTCCTCATATAGGTAAGGAGATTCATGGCACCGAAGGTACGGTAAAGGAGGTGCTGTCCTTTGAACAGACGTCAGGTATATGCAGTGAAGAGACATCTGATACACTGCGAAAGCTTTTGGAGGGCGTGGTAGCAGAGGGCTCAGGAAAAAATGCAAAGGTTGAAGGTTATGCGATAGGAGGAAAGACTGCTACATCGCAGACACTTCCGAGAAGTGACAATGTATATATAGCCTCGTTCCTTGGATTTTATCCGGTGGATGATCCGGCACTTATGGTGCTTGTGAAAATAAATAATCCAAAGGGCGGTGCATACTATGGAGGAACAATCGCTGCACCGGTTGCAGCTGAAATATTTAGGGAAATCATACCGTATGCACAGGAGATAGGAGTGTTTAACTGATTTACGGGCTCTTGCGAAATAGAACCAAATAACGTATACTATAATTTAATGATTAAGGCAGTCGTTTGGAGAAGTTGATTTGTTAAACATATCCATACGGAGGGCTGCAATAAAAGATGGAGGAATAAAAATGAGCTTACAAGGAAAAAAGGTACTTGTTGTCGGAACAGGAAAGAGTGGCATTGCAGCGACTGAACTTTTGTGCGCAAATGGCATCGATACAGTATTGTTTGATGGAAATAAAGAACTGGATTCAAAAACACTTTATGAGAAAGCACCAAAGCTTAAGGAGGTGCCGCTTATTTTAGGCGACCTGACAGATGAACAGATTGATGAGTTTGATGTGGCTGTGCTAAGTCCGGGAGTACCAACAGACATTCCTATGGTCAATGCCTTACGTGACAGGGGCGTTAAAATATGGGGTGAGATAGAGCTTGCATACACATTTGGGGCAGGTGAGATCATCGCTGTTACAGGAACCAACGGAAAGACGACCACTACAGCTCTGACAGGTGAGATAATGAAGAATTACTTTAAGGATGTGAGAGTGGTAGGAAATATCGGAATCCCTTATACATCAATGGTCACAGGAAGCACCGGTGAGACAGTAACGGTTGCAGAGATATCAAGCTTCCAGCTCGAGACAATAGATACCTTTAAGCCACATGTAAGCGCAATTTTTAAATATCACACCCGATCATCTGAATCGACACCATACTATGGAAAATTACATCAGGGCAAAGGAGGACATCACAAAAAATCAGACAGCAGATGATTACTGCGTGTTAAACTACGAGGACGAGGTGCTTAGAGATTTTGCAGCAGAGTGCCCTGCTAAGGTTATATTTTTCAGCAGTAAGTCTGAGCTTTCAGAGGGCTTTTATCTGGACGGAGACATCATCATATACGCACACGACGGTGTACGCGATGAGGTAATTGATGTAAATGAGCTGAACCTCCTCGGAAAGCATAATTTTGAGAATGTGATGGCAGCGTGTGCCATGTCTATAAGCTTTGGGGTACCGATGGATAAGATTGTCGAGGTGCTTAAGGTATTTAAGGCAGTTGAGCACAGGATAGAGTACGTGACCGAAAAGCGTGGAGTCAGATTCTACAACGATTCAAAGGGCACCAATCCTGATGCAGCCATTCAGGGTATACGTGCCATGAACAGACCGACACTTCTCATTGGCGGTGGATATGATAAGCAGTCGGAGTATGATGAGTGGATAGAAGCCTTTGACGGCAAAGTAAAGGAGCTTGTGCTTATCGGTCAGACTGCAGATAAAATCGAAGAGTGTGCACACAGACACGGATTCATGAATACTGTAAAGAAGGATACGTTTGAGGATGCAGTAAATTATTGCTATGAGCATGCTGTTTCAGGTGATGCAGTGCTCTTATCACCTGCATGTGCAAGCTGGGGCATGTTTCCTAACTATGAGGAGCGCGGACGTATCTTTAAGGAAATAGTAAAAGGATTTAAGGAGTAAATATT
>ENA-OQIA01000117-OQIA01000117.1-human-gut-metagenome-genome-assembly--contig:-NODE-117-length-15683-cov-3.912510_pt1 | contig 15683 bp, 12 predicted proteins | sample MGYA00242571_ERZ504735 | MGnify/ENA primary metagenome ERZ504735 (study PRJEB26092, sample SAMD00036442) | human gut metagenome | host: Homo sapiens | study: EMG produced TPA metagenomics assembly of...
CGAAAAGGCCGTGCTACCCGCGCGGTCAGAAAGCGTTGATCCCCGGCTACGGCAAGAAGGGCATGGGATGGCTGCATACCAAGCGCAAGCTGTACAACACGGTCTACAAGAAGATCACGTTCAGCCTGTTCGACCTGTTCAAGTAACCAGGGCTAGGGGGGGAATCACATGTGTTCCAATCCAGACACGTACGAGTTCCGACTTTCATTAGACCTTCCTCAACAGAGCGCCGTTCCTACTGATACGTTTTCTGCCTTGCGGGAAGTCCATGAATATTCAGCGGAGAACGGCCCGCGTTTCCATACGGCTGCTGAGATGTTTGATTCTCTGGGGATATGACAGGTCCCGCCATGAGAACATTACGTATGGCGGGATCTTCTACGTTCGTAAGCGAGTGCAGCACTCAGGCGAGCATGGCTTCGATGTTGTTGCCTTCCGGATCATGCACGAAAGCGGCATAATAGGTCGGGCCGTAGTTCGGGCGCGGGCCGGGTTCGCCGTTGTCGGTGCCGCCGTTGGCAAGGCCGGCCTCATAGAACGCCTTCACGGCATCATTGTCGGCAGCCTGGAACGCCACATGGATCGGAGCGACGGCATCGCCCTCGGCAGCGGTGCTCACCCACACGGCGGAACCATCCTCGGCCACGAACGCCTGAACGCCCGGGAACGCCGGTCCCTTGCCGTAGCCCAGCGGAGTCAGAGCGGCCTCATAGAACGCCTCTTCCTTCTCGAAATCCTTCACCTTGACGGTCACGTGGTTGATCATGCCATGTCCTTTCGTAGCCTATTGCCATGGCCTTTGCAGGCCTTCACGCCCATATCGTAGAACGCAACAATGCTCGGCAGAAGAACGCACAATAATGTGCCCTAGTTACCGCTAGGGAACTCTTGGGCGATTCCGCCGCTGACCCAGCCAACGCGCTGCCAAATATTTCGTGCACGGCGTGTCGAATTCGTCACTTCAATGACCGCTATGCCACATACCGCGTCTATGCTTCGGGAAAGGGTGATCAACGTTTTGGAATCCATGCCGGCAAGCGTTGCGGTCATTCCTGCAATGTGAATTGGAAGGGACCGTCGGCGATGGAACCGATGCGCATGCGGGCGCCGAACCGTCCTTCACGCACAGGAACATTACCTGAGCGCAACGCTTCATTGAAACGAATCCATATCAGATTCGCATGCTCATCATAGGCATCATGAGATACCAGCTGCGGCCTGCCGACCGCGGAACGCCGCAACGTGGTGAGCGGCTGTGGAATCGACAGAATCTCGCCGTGCATCTCCTGAACAGACAGCGACAGTCTGCCCTGCGGACCATCGAAACAGCGTAACGTGAGCACACGATGCGCCATCCGTGCAAGCGTTCCCTCATCATCATCAGGTTCCACTTCAATGGTCAGCACCAATCCGGGCCCGATCTGTGCCATGTCGAATGTCGGATCCGGTGTGCCTAACTCGTTCAATACGATGGCGCTCGCTTCGGTCACGCGTTGCAGGGAAACTTTCATAACGACCAAGTGTACGGCAGCGGATCGGACGACCGTCGCATAGGAAAAACGGCTGGACACCGGTAGATTGGGGTGTTATCTACCGGTGTCCAGCCGTTTTTTCACGAGTCGGATGGCGTCAGCTCTTTGCGTCGAACTTCTGCGCTTCCGGCACGGAGCCCAGCGATTCCTCGTTGTTGTTCCATTCGGTGGACCAGCCGTCCACGAACGCGCTTTGCACCTTGTCCCACTTGCCGGTGCCCTGTGTGTATTCGACCAGCGCGGAGGCGATGTCGTCCTGCCACTGCTGATCCGGAATGGTGAAGCTACGCACTTCGGTCTTGCCGTCATTGCTGTAGGCTCGGGCAGCCTCGGTCAGAGGATTGTCCGGCTGGTAGTCATCGGTGAACGTGGTGAATGGCACGGAGAATCCCATGTCCTTGGACAGGATCTTCTTGGCTTCGTTGTCGGTGATCATCCACTTGATGAAGTCGAGCGTGGCCTTCTTGTCCTTTTCGGAGGCGTTCTTGTTCACCGCCCAGCTCGCGTCATACACTCCTACGGGGCCGCAATCCTCCTCGCCCTTGATGCCCATGTAGTAGGGGAGCATGCCCAGGTCCTCATCGGCCACGTCATTGCCCTTGATCTGCGAATACGCCCACACGCCGTTCGGGTAGAACGCCACCTGGCCGAGCGCGAATTCGGAGGTCACGTCATCGTAGGTCTTGGAGCTCACCATGCTTGCCTCGGTTGGGCTGGTCTTGAGCTGCAGGTCGAACATGTCCTTGTAGTTCTTGAGATACGTGCCCTTGATGGTCTTCGAGAACGTGGTGTTCGCGTCCCGATACTCGTAGTAGAGCGGCAGACGCGTCATATGCGCAGCGAATCGGTACGTGTCGGAGGTATCCAAGCCCGGGGTGGCGAACGCGCCGTCGACGCCGAGGTCGTCCTTGTGCTGCTCGATGGATTCTGCCACCTGCTTCAAGGTCTTGTAGTCCTTGATGTCATCGGCGGACTTGATCACCGCATAACTTTTGGCGCAATAATCCTTGATGATCTTCTTGTTGTAGATGATGCCGTACCATTCGGCGGCGTACGGCAGGGTGTACGAATTGCCGTCGATGGTGTACGAGTAAGCCTTGCCGGTATCGTTGAGCAGTTTGAACACGTCGGTGTCCTGCAGCGGTTCGACGTACTTCTGATACTTGGCGAACTGGTCGAAGCCGGCGACGTTGAACATGGTTGGTGCGTTGTCCTTGGCCAGCTCAGACTTCATGGTGGCATCGTATGTGCCGGCGGCTCCGGTCTGGATGTCCACCTGCACGCCGGTCTTCTTGGTGTACATGCTGGCCAGTTCCTTGTACTGGTCCACGACCTCGGCCTTGTTGTTCATGAAATACACGTGGCCCTTGCTGGAATCGGCGCTGCTGCCGCCGCAGGCCGCCAGCGATGTTCCCATGGCGAGCGTCGCCGCGATGGCGACGATTCGTGTGATGTTGCGGTTCATGATGTGCTCCTTTGCTTGGTTGTTGAATGCGAATTGCGGTTGATGGGGTCCGGTCAGCCGAGCGCGATCCACGCGGTGGTGTCCTGCGGCAGACGGCCGTCGTCGGTGAGGGGTCCGGAGACGAGCAGGATATCGCCTGCCGGCAGTTCGGCCGGTTCCGCACCGAAGTTGGTGACGCTGGCCCAGCCGTTGGCCCTACGGAAGGCGATGATGCCGCCGGTGTGCCCCTCGGCGCCGTCCGGCTTGCCGGAGGACCGGTCGCAGTCGAGCCAGGTCAGGGTCGTGTCGGCCGTCATCCATTCGTGACGCAGTCCGAGCGCCTTGCGGTATAGGTTGAGCATGGAGCCGGAGTCCGTGTCCTCCCTGTCTACGGCGTAGTCGGCGAACCATTGCGGTTGCGGAAGATGCGGCTTCTCGCACGGATCGCCCGCCTGGCTCGCGTCCACGCCGGCGCCTTCATGCTTGGTGGCGGGGGAGAAGCCGAAGGTCGGCGTCCCGGCCTTCCAAGGCAGCGGGACGCGGCAGCCGTCGCGGCCCTTTTCGATCTGGTCTCGGACGCGGTTGAACGCGGTCGGATCCTCCAACTCGTCCCACGGGATGTCGGCGACCTCTGGCAGGCCGAGCTCCTCACCCTGGTAGATATAAGCGGAACCTGGTAGCGCGAGCTCCATCAGGATGGCCGCACGCGCACGCTTCGTGCCGAGCTCGCGATCCTCATGGTAAGAGGTACCGTTGCGCAGCAGCCAATCCTTGGCAAGTTGGTGGTGGGCTGCAGCCGGCACCTGCGGCAGCCCATAGCGGCTGACGTGGCGGGGGATGTCGTGGTTGCTCATTACCCATGTGGAGGTGGAGCCGGAGCGTTCCGCAGCGGCGATGCCTTCTTCGATGGCGAGGTGCATGTCGTTGCGAATCCAGTCTTTCTTGGCGAATTCGAAGTTGAACACTTGGCCGAGTTCTTCGGGCGAGGCATACCGGTATTGATGCTCCGGAGGTACCCAGGCTTCGGCGACGGCGAATGCCGGCGGATTATACTCGTTGAACACCTTGCGCCATTCGCGATAGATGTCGTGCACTTCGTTCCTGTCATACAGCGGATGCGTGCCGTCGGCGCAATGCATCTCGCCTCCGATGATTTTGAAATCATCGAGATCGTCACGGTCGAGATCCTTAGCCAGGCCGTGCGCCACATCCACGCGGAAGCCGTCCGCTCCATGGTCGAGCCAGAAGTGCAAGGTCTTGATGAAATCGGCGCGCACGTCCGGATTCTTCCAATTCCAATCGGGCTGTTCGACGGTAAACATGTGCAGATACCATTGTCCGTCGGGCACTCGAGTCCAAGCGGATCCACCGAAGCTGGCAATCCAGTTGGTGGGTGGCTCGTCGCCGTTCGGTCCTTTGCCGTCACGGAAAATATAACGGTCTCGCTCCGGTGAGCCGGGGCCTGCGGCAAGCGCGGCCTTGAACCATTCATGCTGGTTGGACGAGTGGTTCGGTACGATGTCGACGACTATTTTGATGCCTGCCGCATGTGCGGTTTTGGTGAGATGGTCGAAGTCGTCCATGGTGCCGAGTTTCGGGTCGACGTTGCGGTAGTCGTCCACATCGTATCCGCCGTCTGCCAGTTGAGACGGATAGAACGGGCTGAGCCAGATGGCGTCCACGCCGAGTCTTTTTAGATATGGGATTTGTTGTGCGACTCCTGCGATGTCTCCGAGGCCCGACCCGGTTGTGTCTTTGAACGAACGCGGGTAGACCTGATAGACAACCGCCTGCTTCCACCAGAGTGATGGATCGTCAGCGATGTGCCGCTCGTTGGCTTCGTTGCTCATTGGGTTGCCTTCCTTCATTGGATGCATTGTGATTTTGTTATAGCTTTTTATGGAAGCGTTTTCACTAGTTCATTCTGTTGAGAACGCTCTGTTTTGACGATTGGAATCACTTCGTTCTCGTCTTCGTATTGCTTAAAATGATAGCGCTTTCATTCTGTGAATGCAATAATTGTTTTGTTATGGCGTGTCTGCTTGTGAAATCAACGATTCTGCTAATATGAAAGCGCTGGATAAACAATGGGAAACTGGAGTGGATATGACACGAGCCACCATCGCCGAAGTAGCGGAACTGTCGGGAGTATCTCAGGCGACGGTTTCGCGGGCATTGCGAGGTGCTGGCAAGGTCGCTCCGAAAACGCGTGCCAAAGTTGAGGCAGCTGCGGACCGGTTGGGCTTTACCTTATCTAAAAGCGCATCGTCTTTGGCGTCCGGGAAAACCATGCGGGTTGTCCTGCTGTTTTCCGGCAAACTCAACGAATGGTTCAACGCCAACGTGTTGCAGGGCGTGTGCGAAGTGTTGGAACCGGAAGGCTACGACGTGTCGCCCACATTTGTCACAGGCAGACAGGAGACGGAGCGTTACTTCGCAAAATTGCCTAAAAATCGCAATGCTGACGCGATCATCATTTCGTCGTTCCAACTCGACGAATCCGCACGTGAGAAACTGCGTGTCACCGATATGCCGACGGTCGGTGTGAACATTCCAGCCGAATCGTTCTGCGACGCAGCCATCGGTGTTGACAACTACGATGGCATGTCCAAGGCGGTGCGTCTGCTCAAATCGCTTGGACACCAGCGCATCGCTTTCGTCGTTGATTACATTCCCGACGACATGGTCTACAGCACCAGCCAGCGTATGGAAGCGTTCTTGGAAGCGGCTGAACAAAACGGTTACGACGATGAGTATGCCTACGTCATAACCGCGGACGAGCATGATGCGCCATTGTCGAAAGCGGACCTTGCTGCGCAACTGGTGGCGAAATTACTGTCATTGCCACACATGCCAACCGCCATCTGTGCCGAAACCGATCAAGTGGCAATCGCAGTCATCAAGGAACTCGGCAAGCAACAATTGCATGTTCCTGAAGATATCTCCGTCATAGGGTTCGATGATGCCGACATCGCACAGGCGGCGAATCTGACCACCGTTCGACAGAATCCGCTGGAAATGGGACGCAACGCCGCCCGTAAGACGTTGTCCCTTCTGCGTGGACAGACGCCAGACGCATCCTATGAATCGCAGGAGGCCACGCTGATGTTGCGTGACACCACCAGACGCGTGGCGACCGACCGTTCGTGACGGTTCTTCCGTATTCTCCGAACGGAATGAACGCAATATGGAAGGATATGGGCCCATGTAGCCTATGTGCCCTATGATGCGTTGAAGGAAACCGGTCTTCGGAAAACCGAGACGGTGGTCGAACCATACGAAGACATCGAAAGACATTCGGCAGGGCATGGGCAAAAATCAACGAAAACAGCGCAAAGTCAACGAAAACGAAGAATGTGACGCCCGCGGTCACGCCATGGGGCAAGAACCGTGTGAAGAACACCGAAACAGGCAAGCACGTACTCATCATGCCGGGCATCGGCTACACCGTGGACAGGCCGCTGCTGTACTGGTCGGCGCAGGCGCTTGCGGCCAACGGCTGGTTCGTGGACCGTCTCGACCTGAAACTGACGGAAAGCGTCGAGTTTCCGGAAATGATCGCCTGCATGGAACGCGTGGTCGACGAATGGCGCAAGGCGGCGCTCGAACATGCTGCCGAATCGGGTGAGGAGCCGCAGTTGCTGGTCGTCACCAAATCGCTCTCCACACTCTCATATCCGCATTCCGCAAAGCTAGGATTGCGCGTGGTGCTGCTCACTCCGGTATTGAATCCGCCGCCATTCGACAAGCACAAGTCGGTCATTCCCGCGCCGCTGCCGGGAACTGCCGGCAGCCCGATGCCGCTAATCTGCGCAGGTGACGCCGACCCATACTACGATGACGCCAAAGCGCATCTGCTCACCGACCATGTGCGCACGTATGCTGGTGCCAATCATTCCATCGAAGTGCCGGACGATTGGCAGACATCGCTCGACTATCTGAAACAGGTCACGCAGGCCATCGTCGACTACGCCGGCTGAAAAGAACGAGACGGAATATGCGCATCGTATTGCAGAAGGTCAGCGAAGGATCCGTCGACGTGGTCGACGAGACAAGCGGAGAAGTCGACACCACATTCGAACCACAGCATATAGGCATCGGCTATGTGCTGCTTGTCGGAGTGGAAGATACGGACGGAGCGAAACAAATCGACTGGCTCGCCCACAAAATCGCCAACCTGCGCGTTTTCGAAGACGAGAACGGCAAAATGAACCGTTCCATCCACGACGTGGACGGCAGCGTGCTGTCGATATCCCAGTTCACGCTGTATGCGGACGTACGCAAAGGCAACCGGCCAAGCTTCGTGAAAGCAGGCGCGCCCGACCATGCCGAACAGGTATGGAACGGATTCAACGACGCCCTGCGCGCGCAAGGACTCGAAGTAAAAGAAGGACGATTCGGCTCCCACATGCGCGTGCGGCTCGCCAACGACGGTCCGGTCACCATCATCCTTGACACCGACGAACTCGGCGTCTGACCCAAAACCCAACGTGAAACCCTATATCCGACGATTGCCATAGGGTAAAACGCATGGGAATATGGAACGACCGCAAACTGATCGTCAACTGCCTGCCGTTGACCGAATCCGAACGTGCGCAGTTCACACGCGCCGCAAAAGGCATGCCGCAGGAATTCGTCGGCGACCCGGCACAACGAGGCTCCATGAACTGGACCGCCGAAATACCGGACGAACTCAAAGCGTATGCAACCGCGGTCATCGGCAACATCACGCCCGAAACATGCGCGCAATGCCCCAGACTCGAATGGCTGCAGACCTGGAGCGCCGGCGTCGACAAATACCAGCGGCCTGGCGTGCTCCACCCCGGCTCCATGCTCACCAACGCCACCGGCGCCTACGGACAAAGCGTGTCCGAACACATGTTCGCCATGATGTGGTCCATCATGAAAAACCTGCACATCTACGCCGTCGGCAACCCGAACGCCGCATGGCAGGACGCCGGCCGCGTCATCAGCCCCGACGGCAAAACCGCGCTCATCATCGGCACCGGCGACATCGGATCGCATTTCGCACGCCTATGCAAGAGCGTCGGCATGTCGACCATCGGCATCCGCCGCAACCCCACCGTCGAAGCGCCGGGCATCGACCACATGGTCGGATTCGAATCGCTCGACGACGTGCTGCAATACGCCGACGTGATCGCCATGTGCGTGCCATCCACGCCATCCACACACCACCTGCTCAACGCGGAACGCATCGCAAAACTCAAAACCGACGCCATCGTCATCAACGCGGGCCGCGGTGACGCCATAGACACGCAGGCGCTCGCCGACGCGCTCGCCAACGGCATGATCCGCGGCGCTGGCCTCGACGTGACCGAACCGGAGCCGCTGCCGGCGGCATCGCCATTATGGAGCGAGCCGAAATGCCTGATCACCCCGCATGTGGCGGGCGGCAACCACTTGGAGTCCACCGAACGGCGCATCATCGCCATCGCATTGGGCAACGTGCGCTGCTACGCCAACGGACAATCGCTCGACAACCGCATGCCTCTCAAGGGCTGACGTTCATTAAAAGTGGGTATCCGCTCCTTCGGTTGTCGGCTGAATGGTCCGAATCGGACGGCCTCCGAGATGAACTCTGAAACGAACCACATGAGGAGGTCTATCTGGTCTGAAGGCACATGCACCGCGCCCGGAATACGTCACAAAAACGGGCAAACCCGTATGATGGCAGCCATGGGGAGAAAGGCGGGAGATATGACATTGGACAAATGGCAGCGGATGACCGAGTGGTTCATGACCGCATTGGCGTTGGTGTTCCTGTTCGCGTATTCGTGGGAAGTGCTGGCGAGAACGCATATCGTATTGTGCGAAACGGTGATCAACATCATCTGGATGGCGTTCATCGTCGACTACGTCGTTTCGATCCTGCTGGCGAAGGACAAGAAAGCCTGGTTCAAAGAGAATCTGCTGATGCTGGTGTCCATCGCCTTGCCCATCTTCAGACCATTGAGGCTGCTGCGATTGGTGGCGGTGCTCAACGTGCTCAACCGTACCGGTGGCATGGCGGTGCGTGGACGTATCACACTGTACACATGCTGCAGCGTGACACTGCTGATGTATATCGGCGCCCTTGCCGAATTGGATGTGGAACGTGGGGTTCCAGGCGCTTCCATCACCGATTTCGGCGAGGCGATATGGTGGTCGTTCGTGACCGTCACCACAGTCGGCTATGGCGATTTGTCTCCGGTGACATGGCAGGGAAGAAGCATCGCCATCGGGCTGATGATAACCGGCGTGGCCCTGATCGGCATCGTCACCGCGACACTGGCCTCATGGATAGTCGATCGTGTCCGTGACGAAACCGACAAGCGCGCGGACGAGGCGGAATCGGAAACGGAACAGTTGCGCCACAATGTGCGGGAACTGACGGACACCGTCAACCAGCTGCGTGACGACATCGCGCGGCTGCGCAGACCATAACGGTTCTCATGACTGCACTGCGGAAAATGCGGAAAGAGGCTGAGGCATAGGAAAAGCGCCGGATGAATAACCCGGCGCTTTTCCTATGCCTCACCGTCATACGTCTTACAACCGGAAAGGCGGAGACGCTGTATTGGATTTATTCGCAGGCGACTCCGTCATGGTCGCGGTCCAGTTGTGAACGGTAGCCCGGCTGGCCCTGGTAGATAGGCGCGGCGCCAGCGGCTCGTGCCGCGGTGCAGTTCTGGTAGTAGACGTCCTGCTGTGGCGCTGGTTGGGGCGCGGGAGCCGGAGCCGGAGCGGGTTCGGGCGCAGGTGCCTGTGTCGTTTGTTGAGTCTGCTGGGCCTGCTCAGCTGACTGTTCGGTTTGCGTCTGTTCGGTCTGCTCGGACTCGGTGGTCTTCTCGGCTGTGGAATCCTTGACCCCCGTGTAGTCGGGCACGGTTTGCGTCGGGCAGGAGGACAGCACCTTGGCCATGGCTTTCTTTTCGGCCTGCGTGACCCACAGTGAGTATTTGTGCTTCACGCCGATCTGACGCGCCACGTATTCGCAACGGAACCCCTTGTTGGACGGCAGCCACGTGGCCGCATCGCCATCGGACTTCTTCTGGTTGGCACGCCCCTGCACGGCCAGCAGATTGTACGGATCGTTCGCCAATGCGGTGCGGCGCTCCTCGCTGAGCTTCTGCGCGCCCTTCTGCCACGCATCGCTCAACGCCACCACATGGTCGATCTGCACCGCGGTGGAAGTCTTCTTGCCCTTCTTGAACTTGATGTCCTTGCCAGTGTATGGATCATGCAGTTTTCCGGACTTCACCACGCAATTGTGCGTACGCCACTTGTGCTTCACGCCGGTCAGATCGCGGTTGAGGATATCATTGCGGGTGTCGCAGCCGTTGTGGTCCACGTCGGCCCACGCCTTGCCGAATTGAGTGCGCTTGTACCCGGTTTTTCGGCGCGCGGCCCTTGACCTCCAACGAATCCAACACCTCCGTGGCGGACGTGCCGGCCCCGGTGCCATCCGTCGGCTCGTCCGCATACGCCGAACCGACCGGCAGTCCGATGGCCAGACTCGCAGCCAGCAATCCGGACAAAACAACCATCATCGAACCATGACGACGCATGATACGCTCCTCACCCTAAAACCCCTCAAGTAGTACAAGAATATCCCCGGAACGAATTCGAATCGCTTATTTACGGCAGATTTTTCGGCATGCCGAAACCAGTATTTCGCATCCGTCAAGACGTATGGCAAGAATCGGCCGTATGACCAACAGCATCACAGCAATCAAACCGGAACGTCTCGCACAATACGCCAAAGACTTCAACGCCGACCGGGCCAACCTTGTGGCCGCCAACGCCGCGGTGTCCTCGGGCGTGCTCGAAGCCGCCACCGACTACAAAGGCCAGCGCGCGCTGCCACGCGACTTCTCCATCGAACTGAAACAGGGGTCCATCACCAACCAGCGCCGATCCGGCCGCTGCTGGATGTTCGCATCCCTCAACACCCTGCGTTACGAGCTCATGCACCAGTGGGGACTCGACGATTTCGAATTCTCCGAAACCTACCTGTTCTTCTGGGATGCGATGGAAAAATCCAACACGTATCTCGAAAACGTGTTCGCCACGCTCGACGAGCCGACCGACAGCCGCCTGTTCCAGGAGATCAACTACGGTCCGGCCGATGACGGCGGTTGGTGGCAGATGTTCGCCGCCCTTGTAGACAAGTATGGTCTCGTGCCGAAGAGCGCCTACCCGGAATCCGCCAATTCCAAGGACTCCGACGCGTTCAAACAATACCTCAACAGCAGGCTGCGCCAGTTCGCCGCCGACCTGCGCGAACGTTACGCAGCCGGCGCCACGGTCGATGAACTGCGCGCGGTCAAGGACGACGACATGTCCACCGTGTACCGCATGTGCGCCATCTCGTTGGGCGAGCCGCCGGAGAAGTTCGACTTCCTGGCCCGCGTGAGCGACGATGACAAGAAGGACGATAAGAAAAGCGGCGAAGACGAGGCCGACAAGCCGAAAACCGGCAAGGACGAGCGCAGACAGATCCGCGAAACCGGCATCACGCCGATGGAATTCTACAAGAAGTACGTGCCGGTGGACGTCGACGATCTGGTGACGTTGTGCAACGTGCCGATGGCGTCCCGTCCGTTCAACAAGCGTTACCGCATCCGCTACACCGCCAATGTGGCCGAAGCGGGGGATATGGAATTCGTCAACGTGCCGCTCGACGTGTTCAAAAAGGCCGCGGTCGACCAGATTAGCGCCGGACACCCGATCTGGTTCGCCTGCGACTGCACCCAGTTCTCGCTGCGTGCGGCCGGCTATTTCGACTGCGACAGCGTGCGCGTGGACCAGCTGTTCGGCACCGATTTCGACTTCGACAAGGCGCACGGCCTCGAATACGGCGACAGTCCAAGCAACCATGCCATGACCCTCACCGGCGTGAACCTTGACGAGCAAGGCAAGCCGAACCGCTGGAAAGTGGAGAACAGCTGGGGCAAAGACAACGGCGAAGACGGCTACTACGTGGCCTCCGACAAGTGGTTCGACCGCTATGTGACCGAAATCATCATCCGCAAGGAATACCTCGACGACGCCACCCGAGCACTGCTCGAAACCGAGCCGGTGGAACTCGACCCATGGCAGCCGCTGACCAAACGCTGCCGCTGACGCAACACGGGCGATAACATGCCGCGGTCCGGATCGGGCCGCGGCTTTTGCTGTTCCATCGCGCTGGTATGGTTGCATGAGAACAAACGTACGAACGATGGGGGTTCAGGTGGCGGACACTCTGGCATGGCTTTCCGACGAGCTGCGCAGCGAATGCAGCCAGCCGGTACTGCAGCGCGCCCGCGGCATCGCCAACCAATGGCGTTCCAAAATGGAGGACCTGCATTGCCTGAACGACACCGCATCCAACCGCATCACCCTGTATGCCACCATACGGGGCACCACCTCACCCTCCAGCCGTTACGAAGTGCAAGCCACGCTTGATTTCGCCGACGAGCTGTTTCTGGCACGCTACTGCTCCTGCCCGGCATTCAGCGGTTCGCAGCGCGGCTACGGTTCCTACCGGACCTTCGACTACCACAACAGTCCGAAATACCGCAGCTTCGACGATGACGACGACTACGATTACGTCGACGACTACGACGATTTCGGCTCCGGCAGCACGTACGGCCACGTCAACGATGATGACGACTCGGCTTCCTCCACCAGCCGCCGGTACACCGGCATGTGCAAGCACGTAGCCGCCATGCTGCTGCTGTTCCTGCAACAGCCGGAACGATTCCGGGGATTCCACGCCGCAGCCGCAACACCCCGGGCCCTCGCCGACTACATGCGCTCCCTCGATGCGAAAAGCAACAACGCCGGCGAGAACGCCCAACTCGACGTGCTGAAACGAATCATCAACGCGAAAAGCCGATTGATCGAGGAACAACGTGGCGCCTCCGGACAGGGAGCCGCCAAACCGAAACGCAAATCAAGCGCGCCGGTCGACGTCAAACCGGGAAGCGTGTACCTCGAGCCCACGCTGATCAACGGCCATGACGCCCTGCGCCTGTCCCTGCGCATCGGATGCGGCGACGCCGACTATGCGCTCAAAAACATCTCAAGATTCGTGGCCGACATGCGGACGGGAACATACGAGTCATATGGCAAAAAACTCGCGTTCACCCACACTCCGGACATGCTCGACCCCTTCTCGCTGAAGCTATACCGCTTCCTGCAGCAGGTGATCGCATCCAGAACGGCGGCCCAACTGCAAAACGGATACTATTACGGCGAAGCGGTACGCGTCGACCGTGAACTCGTCCTCACCGATTGGGAGGCATGCGACCTGCTCGACCTGTTCCACGCCGTGACACAGGACGAATACAAGGAACACGAGTCGAAGGCCCGCGGTTTCCTGCGCACGTCGGACGGTGACGGGCTGAGACGATTGCTTATCGAGGATTTCCAACGCACCAAGGAATCCGGGCCAAGCCGCATCCACATGGCCAACGAAGGAGGCGAGCCGTTCGGCCTTGACATTGTCGAAGGCGACCCCACCTTCACGTTCAAGGCGTCCTACGTGCATGAGGGCACCGCGTCGGGCGTGCGCATCACATCGAACCAAAGCATCTCCGATGTCATCAACGGACGCAACGGCTTCTACGTTTTCAGCCGCGAACGTCCCGACGATTCCACGGCGACGGACAGGATAGGCATCGACGGGCTCTTCCGCTGCACCGATAAACTGCGCCCGGCATTGCAGGTGCTGCCTGACCTGTGTTCCGACGATCCGGACGGCGTGTTCATCGCCGAAAACGACTGGCCCATGTTCGCCCGAACCATCGTGCCGAAACTCACCGAAGCGGGCATCGGATTCGACATTCCGCAGGAAGTGACCGAAGCGGTGGGAACCGAATGCCGGATCGAATTCTATCTGGACCGCGATTTGTACGGCATCACCTGCGAAGCGGTGGCGAAATACGGCGACTTCACCTTCCAACTGGTGCCCACCGCCAAAGAACTGCGCGGCGTGATCAACCCCGATTCACGTTCAAGAGCCTCGCAGGTCAAACGCGACCTGTCACGGGAATCGTTCGCCGTGCAGGTGGTACGCCAGCTGTGCCCTACATGGAGCTCCATCGACGTGGCACGCGTCAAAGAAGAGGATGAGCAGGCTATCCTGCTCATGCTCACCGACGGCGTGCAGATCCTCAAATCGGTGGGCCAGGTCTTCTCCACGGCGGCATTCGATGGCATGATGCAGCCCAACCCGCCATCGGTGAAGGTCGGCTTGTCCATCGACTCGAACCTCGTTGAAATCTCACCGATCGCCGACGAGGTGCCGATGAACGAAGTCGGCGCGCTGCTTGACTCCTACCGCAGAAAACGCCGCTACCATCGGCTCAAGAACGGCACGTTCGTGGATTTGAAGGAAGCCGACCTGCATGAGCTCGACCAAGTGTCCACGGACCTCGACCTGAGTGAAAAACAGCTCGACTCCGGCATCATCAAAATCCCCGGATACCAAGCGTTCCTGCTGGACTCCCAAGTGGACGACGAAGGCAAAAGCGCCTCGTTCGTGGACTATGTCAACGATGTGAAGATCGTCGATCCGAAACGCTACGAAGTGCCCGAACGGCTCAAAACCGTGCTCCGCCCATACCAGGTGGAGGGCTTCCAATGGCTGTCCACCCTGTGGGACAAGGGCTTCGGCGGCATCCTCGCCGACGAGATGGGCCTCGGCAAATCCGTGCAGCTGCTCTCGCTCATCGAAGCGCGCAAAGGAAACGGTCCGTCACTCATCGTCTGCCCGGCATCGCTCGTCTACAACTGGGCCGCGGAATGCGAGAAATTCGCGGGCGATCTGACGGTGGAAGTCGTCGCCGGTACGAAAGCGCAGCGACGCAAGGCCATCGCGACGGTGGCCGCGCAATCGCAGGAGAACGACGGTGCTACGACGAATGGCGCCACGACGTACGACGGCACCGACGTGGTGATCACCTCCTACGATCTGCTGCGTCGCGACGTGGACGATTACGCAGCCTGCCATTTCGCGCTGATGGCGCTCGACGAGGCGCAATACATCAAAAACCATGCCACAAAGGTGGCCAAATCGGTCAAACAGGTCACGGCCGACCATCGCTTCGCTCTGACCGGCACGCCAATCGAAAACCGGTTGAGCGAACTGTGGAGCATTTTCGACTTCCTCATGCCCGGACTGCTCGGCACCTATACGAAATTCCGCGAAAAATACGAGCAGCCGATCATGGCTCCCGGTCCGGAACATTCCGTCATGGCCGACAAACTGCAGGCATTGGTGGGACTGTTCATCAAACGCCGTCTGAAAAAAGACGTGCTCACCGACCTGCCCGACAAATTCGAGAACGTGCTCACCGTCAAACTGGAAGGAGAGCAGCGCAAACTGTACGCCGCACACGAACAGCGGCTACGCGCCACGCTCACCAAGGCGTCGGACGCCGACTTCAACACCAAGAAGATCCGCATCCTCGCCGAATTCACCTTGCTGCGCGAAATCTGCTGCGATCCAAGACTCGTATACGCCGACGCGAAGAACGCCTCCGCCAAACTCGACGCCATCGCCGAACTCGTGGCCACATGCATGGGCGAAGGCAAAAAGGTCCTCGTGTTCTCGCAATTCACCTCGTTCCTCGAACTCATCGGCGCCAGACTCGCCGAACAAGGCGTGGAATACTACACCATCACCGGCGAGACGCCGAAGAAACGCCGTGTGGAAC
>ENA-OQIA01000120-OQIA01000120.1-human-gut-metagenome-genome-assembly--contig:-NODE-120-length-15102-cov-2.149382_pt1 | contig 15102 bp, 15 predicted proteins | sample MGYA00242571_ERZ504735 | MGnify/ENA primary metagenome ERZ504735 (study PRJEB26092, sample SAMD00036442) | human gut metagenome | host: Homo sapiens | study: EMG produced TPA metagenomics assembly of...
CTGCTGGCGGTGCGGCTGATTTGTGCGGTCGGAACACCCTGCCACTATGCAGAAACCATAGTAGAAGCGGAGTGTGCCGGTCAGAAGTTCCGCACGAAAGGCAAAACAGTCACGGATATGGGCTGGAGGCAATATGCAGGAAAGCCGGTTGAAGATGCTGAGAAGAATGCGGAGGCGGGTGATCTTCCGGAGCTTTCGGAAGGCATGACACTGGAACTTGCCGGTGTCGATCTGAAAGAGGGCAAGACCAGCCCGCCTAAGAGATTTACCGAAGATCTTCTGCTTTCAGCGATGGAGAGTGCCAGCTCGGATGAATTTCCGGCTGGTGTAGAGCGAAAAGGCATCGGCACACCAGCTACACGCGCTGCCATCATCGAAAAACTGGTGCAGAAAGGCTTTATCGAGCGTAGGGGTGATAAGAAAACGAGATACCTTTGCTCTACGGACAAGGGAAATGCGCTGGTGACGGTGGTGCCGGAACAGATTCAGTCTCCATCCATGACGGCAGACTGGGAGGAAAAACTGCTGAAAATAGAACACGGCGAGTATGACAGCGATGCCTTTATGGGAGAAATCAGCAGCATGGTCAGCGGACTTGTAAAAACCTACGAGGCTGTGAAAGGTGCCAATGTCCTGATGCAGCCGGAATGCAAAGTCATTGGTTCCTGCCCCGCCTGCGGCAGTGATGTTTGTGAAACGGCAAAGGGATGGTTTTGCAGGGATAAGAGCTGTAAATTTGCGCTCTGGAAGGAAAACAGGTTCTTTCAGACACTGGGAAAGCAGATGACAGAGGAACTGGCAAAGCAACTGGTAAATCAGGGAAAAGCACGGCTTACCCACTGCTATTCCAAGAAGTCTGGACGTTACTATGACACAACCGTTCATGTAGAGACTGGCGAGGACGGTGCAGCAGCATTTAAGCTGGAGTTTGGAGGTAAAAAATGAGCATGAAAATGATGAATGCAGCTTATTTGGTGGATAATGCTGCGCTGCTTTCCTTGCAGGAAAAGCAGGACGGCGTGGAATTCCATTGCTTTGATATGGACAGCAAGGTGCAGACCACTGAGGGACACATTGGCTGGGATGGTGTTGGATAAACAGCCGTCTTCTACGCTGGAAGAAAGCGCAAGGGTGGTAGCACTTCAGAAGATTCCCCAGCTTGACGGTCTTGCCGTTGCGCCGGTAGCTCCGGAGATGCTGGAGCAGGTACGCGGCGGCAGAAAGGTTCTCTGGCAGATGAAAAAGGCTGATCCTGAGCTGGAGAATGCAAAAAATATCCGGTTTATCACCAGCAGCTACGAGGATCGGTTCAAAATTCCGGATGGCAGTGCAGTGGAGATCGAGTATCCGAACCGGAAGTTCTCAGCTCGCTGCGAATATATGGACGAATATCATTTGCGCCTGGGGTATGATGTTTTGCACATCTGTCAGCTGGCAGAAATGCTGGAACGTGGCGGTGGTACATGCCGCCCGGAGCCGCTGATTACGGAAGAACGCAGTGCATGGGATTTGGGAAGCAAGGGCTTTCTTGCCATTCAGACCTGTGAGGACGGTTACGACTATACCTTATATCATAAGGACTTTACGGAAATTGACGGTGGACAGATCGACAACCCGGAAATCAGCATGAATGCAGCCAGAGACCAGATTCTTTCGGATTATGGGTTCGGTGGACGTACCATGACTCGGATTGACTATGATGAACTTTGTGATCGTGCAGAGGAAGCGGAAATCAGCAGACGGGAATCTGTGCTGGGTAAACTCTCGGATTTGTCTTCCAGAACGGATACGCCGGTGAAAGCTGCCAAGGCGAAGGAGGCAGAGCGATGAAATACAAGCTTACGAAGGCGGAGCAGGAAACCGTCATCAATTTTGATAATGAACTGGATACCGCCAGCATTTATACCCATGACAGCCGCCTGATTAAGAAGCTTCGGGAACTGCGAAAACAGTATCCGGAGCAGTTTGTTTTGGAGCACCGGGAGCATGGGTCGGTCACTTTTACGATTCCGAAACGCTGCGTCGGTATCCGACCGCCTTATAGTGAAAAGCGGCGGGAACAGCAGCGGCAGGAAGCAAAGGAAAACGGCCTGCCGTTTATGGAGAAGGGAGAAATGAACGATGGCAAGAATTGAAAAATGGGATGAAGTGCATGGAACGCAGGCACCGGACGAAAGAATGATGGCATTTCTCGACAGTACTACCGACCAGTATGCGATTTTGCAGCTTCGCCGCAGCGAGGATACGGTATATGAACGCTTTTCGTCTATGCGCGAACTGGAACGGATGGGGCTGGAACCGGATATTGACCATTATGAGGTGGTTTATACGGCTCCGCTTCTTCCCTACAAGGATCAGAATACGATGTTGGAGGAACTGTATGCGAAATTCAATATTTCCCGCCCTGATGATTTTACTGGTCATAGTCTTTCTGTGTCTGACATCGTGGCTTTACGGCAGAATGGTGTTGTAAGCTGTCACTATGTGGATTCCATCGGCTTCCAGGAACTGCCCGGATTTTTGAAACCGGAGAACTACCTGAAAGCCGCAGAAATGGCGATGGAGGACGATTACGGCATGATTGACGGCGTAATCAATAACGGAAAGAAGGAAGAACCGGTGGAGAAAGCATCGGTTCTGGATCAGCTGAAGGAAAAGCAGGAGGCTGTGCCGCCTGCGCCGCCTCGCAGGTGCTGCGAAGAAAAGGAGTTATAAATGCGTTTTACGGATGACGAATGGATGCTCATGATGCTTTACAGCCCTGGCACACGGACAGGGCTGATTGCAGAGCTTCAGACGATGCAGAAAAAGTCTGACGGGCAGAGACAGAAACCTGCGCAGGTGGACGGCCTCGCTGCTTGCGAAACTGGTAGAGATGACAGATGCTGAATATGAGGCACTGGATTTATATCCGGACGAATAAGGGAGAGGAGGAAAAAGACAGATGATGACGAAAACGGCTTATTATATGCAGATGGCACAGGAAGCTGCGGCACAGATCACTGGCAGCAAAGAACAGTGGACAGCGTTTCTGACCACATCCGCGCGGCTTTATAAGTATCCCTTTGCGGAACAGCTGATGATCTATAAGCAGAGACCAGAAGCAACGGCCTGTGCAGAGTACGATCTCTGGAATGACTGGATGAACCGCTATGTAAAGCGTGGCTCCAAGGGCATTGCTCTTTTGGATATGCGTGGGGAGCAGCCGAAACTGCGGTATGTATTTGATGTGGCAGATACCGGAGAACGGAAAAATTCCCGTCCGGTACAGCTCTGGAAAATGAATGCGGAGCATGAGCAGCCGATCATTCGAGCACTGGATGCTGCGTTTGATGTTCCGGCCGGTGCCGGGTCTCTGGAGAATCATATCATGGAAGCGGCAGAACGCCTTGCAAGGGATTACTGGGAGGAAAACCGCAGGCAGATTAGTGACATCGTTGCAGATTCCTATCTGGAAGGATATGATGAACTCAACATCGGAGCTTCCTTTAAGAGAGCTGCCGCTGTCAGCATCGCATATTCCGTCTTTACCCGGACGGTGGGCAATGCAGATGACTATTTTGAGCACGAGGATTTTCTGGATATTTTTGATTTTAATACGCAGGCTGCCGCCAATGTGCTGGGAACTGCGGTCAGCGAAATGTCCAGCCAGATCTTCCGGGAAATTGAACGCACGATCCGAACCTATGAAAAAGACAAGCAGGCAGAAAGGAGCCAAAAACTATGATGGAGCTGAATTACACGAAGAACGGCGATTACCTGATTCCGGATATCCAGCTGTCGGTGCAGGAACAGAAGCCGCTGGGCAAGTACGGGAGAATGCGCAGAGCGTTCCTGCAGGAGAACAACACGCTGCTGTACAATCACCTGATCCTGACCGAGAAACTGTACCCGCATCTGTGGGAGATTCAGGAGACCGCGACCGCACGGATGGAGCAGATGATGGCGGAGCTTTTGAAAGCGAATCCGGCACCGGACAAGAAATCGAACCAGATGGCCTGGGTGCAGCACATGAACATGTTGAAAGCGCAGGCAGAGGAAGTTATTCTGACGGAACTTATCAACAGCTAAACTTTATGAGCCTGTTTCAGTCCGAGGCAGAGCAGATTCAGAAAATTGATGCGGCGGCAGAAAATGCAGCCAGAGAAGCGGAGAGCGAAAAGCCCTCCGCTTTTTGTCATTTCTGAGGATGAAATCGACCGGATGTTGCGAGCAGGTTCTAATTTTGAGGGCGGAAAAATCCGTATTTATGCGCTGTATCAGCAGCAAGGGGACGCGAAAGAACGAGCTGCATTTCTGAAAGCGGAATACGGTCTTGGCGGTCACAGCTATACCTTTATGGATGGCAGTCGTGGTTTTGCAGATTATGACGGAAAAGGTATTCTGCTTCGCAATTATGGCCATGATCGGGAAGTGCGACTCACATGGTCGGCGGTGGATAAGCGGTTAGACCGGCTTGTGGTAAATGGTCAATATCTTACCGCACTGGAAATGGAAGAGTATCGGAAGCTGGAGCAGGAATATGGCGCGCCGCTTCCTATGCCGACTGCCGCCCATGTATTTCCGCCAACGCCACCGGAACACTACGATACCGGAAATGAGCATGTGGACAATATGCTGAATACGGCTGCGGATGTCTATGCCCGGAGCGAGTTGGCAGCACCCCAGCGTTTTACCGTGATGGAGACAGACGATGGCTATGCGGTTTGGGATGATATTCAGGATGGCATTCATGTGGAACCGGATGGTGTCAGCGAAGAGTTTACCAGCGAATGGGAGGCAGAGACTTACCGCCAGCAACTGATTGAAAAAGTTCAGGAACGAGAAGCAAAAGACTGGCTCTATGTTGAACAGAGCAAGCAGAATTTGCAGCAGGACATTCCATTTCCGGATGTGGAATCCGAAGAAGCACCGGAATCGGCTCACGCAGAGACAGATCCTCTGGTGCTGGAAATGCGGGAACATGCCAGAGAACTTTCCAGAGAGTCAGGCTATGCACTGGATGAACGATTTGTAGTCACGATGACCGGCGAGAACTTCCCGGATTCTAAGGATGCGTTTGCCATCTGGGATTATGTCAAAGAAGAGTATTACGGATATTCAGACGGAAAAGTGCAGACATTTGCCGATTATGTGAGTGCGTCAGAGGCGTTGCAGGAGATTCGCGGCAGGAATATGGAGGCTGAAAAAGAGCCTGCAACTGTGCAGCCAGAACCGGCAGCTCCGGTGCAGCCAGATTATCGTGTCGGCGATACGCTGTATCTGGACGGAAAGGCATTTACGATTGAAAAAGTCGGGCTTTTTGATGTGGAGCTTCGGGACCCGGATTCCGTGTATCCGATCTTCCGCTCGGAAAGCAAGGAGAATCTGGCAAGACTTTTGGAGCATGAGGAAAATGTTCACCTGCATAATCTGGTGGTTGATCTGAATTCTGGAAAAGAAGAAGCGTTCCGGGCAGGGCATGAAGCAAAACATGCGGAGAACTACCGCATCAACAGCTTTCACCTCGGCGAAGGCAGTCCTAAGCAGAAATTCCGTGCCAACATGGATGCCATCTACACGCTGAAAGCCTTAGAAAATCAGCATAGGGATGCGACACCGGAGGAACAGGAAACGCTGGCCAATTATGTCGGCTGGGTGGGCTGGCAGATGCCTTTGACGCAGAGAAAACTGCCTGGACAGGCGAATATAAGGAGCTGAAAGCAGCTCTTACGGAAGAAGAATATGCCGCAGCCAGGGCTTCGACTCTGAATGCGCATTACACCAGCCCTACCGTGATCCGTGCAATCTATGAGGCATTGGACGGTATGGGATTTGAGAAAGGCAATATTCTGGAACCGTCGATGGGTGTCGGCAACTTCTTCGGTATGCTGCCGGATTCCATGCAGGGAAGCAGACTGTATGGTGTGGAACTGGATTCCATCACCGGGCGCATTGCGCAGAAATTGTATCCGCAGGCAGAAATCAAGGTGGCAGGCTTTGAAACCACCGACCGGCGCGACTTCTATGATCTGGCCGTGGGCAATGTGCCCTTTGGCAACTACCGTGTCAGCGATAAGCCCTATGATAAACTCGGATTTTCTATTCACAACTATTTCTTTGCCAAGGCATTGGATCAGGTTCGTCCCGGTGGCATCGTGGCCTTTGTTACCAGCCGCTACACGATGGATTCCAAGAATCCGGACGCGCGAAAGTATCTGGCGCAACGGGCAGAACTGCTGGGAGCCATTCGACTTCCTAACAACGCATTCCGTGCCAATGCCGGTACAGATGTAGTGTCGGATATCATTTTTCTGCAAAAGAGAGACCATCCAATTGATATCGAACCGGATTGGGTGCATCTGGGGCTGATATCGGAGGGTATTACCCTCAACAGCTATTTTGTTGACCACCCGGAAATGGTGCTGGGTGAGATTACAACGGAAAGTACCCAGTACGGCAAGGAAGAATGTACGGTCATTCCGATTCCGGATGAGGATCTGGGAGACCAGCTGCATGAGGCTGTGCAGCATATCGGCGGTCACTATGAAGCGCAGGAGCTGGCACCGGAGGAAGAACTGTCCTTGCAGGGCGAAACCATTCCGGCAGACCCCAATGTAAAGAACTTCTCCTATGCGGTGGTGGATGGGGATGTCTACTTCCGTGAGAACAGCATCATGCGAAAGGCTGACCTTTCTGCGACAGCCACCGGCAGGATCAAGGGCATGGTGGAGCTTCGTACCATTGTGCAGGAACTGATCGACTATCAGCTGAACGATTATCCGGAGGACGCGATTGCCCAGAAACAGCGGGAACTGAATGTAGCCTATGACCGATTCGCCGATCAGTATGGGCTTATCAACTCCCGTGCAAATGCGCAGGCTTTTTCAGAAGATTCGTCTTATTATCTGCTCTGCTCTCTGGAAAATGTAGATGAAAACGGCAGGCTGGAATCCAAGGCGGATATGTTCACCAAACGGACGATTCGACCGGAACGGGCTGTTACCAGCGTAGATACTCCGGCAGAGGCTCTGGCAATCTCCATCGGAGAGCGCGGCAAAGTGGATTTTCCCTATATGTCGGAGCTTTTAGGTACACCGGGAGAATTTGAAAAAATCCAGCAGGAACTGCATGGTGTCATTTTCAAAGACCCGATGACGCAGGGCAGTGAAGAAACAGGCTGGGTGACGGCTGATGAATATCTGTCCGGCAATGTCCGGGAAAAGCTCCGCGTGGCAGAACTGGCTGCGGCTTCTGACCCTGCTTTTGCGGTGAACATGGAGTATCTGAGAAAGGCGCAGCCGAAAGACCTGGATGCTTCGGAGATTGATGTGCGCCTTGGTGCCACATGGGTCAATCGGGATTATATCCAGCAGTTTATGGAAGAAACCTTTGAACCGCCGTTCTATCTGCGCCGGAACATCGAGGTGAAATTCTCCCCCATGACGGCAGAGTGGCAGATCACCGGTAAGAGTACACCGAGCCGGAATGATGTCCATGCCTATATGACCTACGGCACCAGCCGTGCCAATGTCTACCGGATTCTGGAGGATACGCTGAATCTGCGGGATATTCGTATCTACGATACCGTGGAGGATGCAGACGGCAAGCAGAAGCGGGTTCTGAATAAAAAGGAGACCACCCTCGCCCAGCAGAAACAGCAGGCCATTAAGGATGCGTTCCAGAACTGGGTGTGGAAAGACCCTTATCGCCGCGCGGAACTTGTGGAAAAGTATAACGAGCTGTTCAACAGCACTCGTCCCCGTGAGTATGATGGTTCTCATATCCGCTTTGGCGGCATGAATCCGGAAATCCGGCTGCGGGAACACCAGCAGAATGCCATTGCTCATGTGCTGTACGGCGGCAATACGCTGCTGGCCCACGAAGTGGGTGCCGGTAAGACTTTCGAGATGGCCGCTTCTGCTATGGAGGCAAAACGGCTGGGACTGTGCCAGAAATCCATGTTTGTCGTTCCGAATCATTTGACCCTTCAGTGGGCAAACGAGTTTCTGCGTCTGTATCCGAGTGCAAAATTGCTGGTGGCAAGCAAAAAGGACTTTGAAACTGCCCGCAGAAAGAAGTTCTGCGCACGAATTGCTACTGGTGATTACGATGCAGTCATCATCGGGCATTCCCAGTTTGAGAAAATTCCGGTGTCCGCAGAACGGCAGGAGCGGATTTTGACTGCCCAGATTGATGAAATCGAAAACGCCATTGCTGAGATGAAATCCCAGAATGGCGAACGTTTCTCCATCAAACAGATGGAAAAGACCCGGAAAGGATTGGAGGCGAGATTGGAGAAACTTCGGGCAACCGACCGAAAAGACGATGTGATTACCTTTGAGCAGCTGGGCGTAGACCGGCTGTTTGTAGACGAGGCACACGCGTTTAAGAACCTGTTTCTCTACACAAAAATGCGCAATGTTGCAGGCTTGTCCACTTCGGAAGCGCAGAAATCTTCGGATATGTTTATGAAGTGCCAGTATATGGACGAGTTGACAGGCGGGCGCGGCATCATTTTTGCGACCGGAACCCGGTCAGCAACAGCATGACGGAGCTTTACACCATGATGCGGTATCTCCAGTACGGCACGTTGCAGCAGAAAGGGCTGACCCATTTCGACAGCTGGGCTTCTACCTTTGGTGAGACCACCACAGCCATTGAGCTGGCACCGGAAGGAACCGGATACCGGGCAAGAACAAGATTTGCAAAATTCTTCAACCTGCCGGAGCTGATGAATATGTTCAAGGAAGTGGCAGATATCAAGACTTCCGATCAGCTGCATCTACCGGTGCCGGAGGCAAAATTTGAAACCGTGGTGGTGCAGCCTTCGGAGCATCAGCAGGCGATGGTGGCGGAGCTTTCGGAACGGGCGGCGGCTGTGCATTCCGGTGTGGTAGACCCGTCGGTCGATAACATGCTGAAAATCACATCGGATGGCAGAAAGCTGGGGCTGGATCAGCGGCTGATGAATCCGCTTCTACCGGATGACCCCAACAGCAAGCTCAATGCCTGTGTGCGGAATGTGCTTCGGATTTATGAGGAAGGACAGTCGGATAAGCTGACCCAGCTGCTGTTCTGCGACCTCAGCACACCGAAGAACGATGGAACCTTTAATGTGTATGAGGATATCCGCGCCAAACTCATCCAGTCCGGTGTGCCAGAGGAAGAAATCGCATTTATCCATGATGCCGATACTGAGGCAAAAAAGAAGATTTGTTGCCAAAGTGCGTACCGGACAGGTACGGGTATTGTTAGGTTCGACACAGAAGATGGGTGCAGGCACGAACGTGCAGGACAGGCTGGTGGCCGTGCATCATCTGGATGTGGGCTGGCGGCCTGCGGACATGACCCAGCGAAATGGTCGTATCATCCGTCAGGGAAACCGAAACAAAGAAGTGCAGGTTTATCAGTATGTGACGGAAGGAACTTTTGATGCCTACCTCTATCAGACACTGGAGAATAAGCAGAAATTTATCAGCCAGATCATGACCAGCAAATCTCCGGTACGTTCCTGTGATGATGTAGATGAGCAGGCTCTTTCCTATGCAGAGATCAAGGCACTTTGTGCCGGAGACCCGCAAATCAAGGAGAAAATGGACTTGGATGTAGATGTTGCAAGGCTGAAGGTGTTGAAAGCTGATCATCAGAGCCAGCAGTACCGATTAGAAGATAAGCTGATGAAATATTTCCCTGCGGAGATTGAGAAAACGCAGGGGTTCATCAAGGGCTTTCAGTCGGATATTCGGACGGTGGCGGCACATCCGCTGCCGGAAGAAGGGTTCTGCAGTATGGAGGTGAATGGCACACGATTTACTGAAAAAGCCGAGGCCGGTGAAGCAATTCTTGTGGTCTGTAAAGCCAATCAGAGTTTGGAGCCGGTGCCGCTTGGCAGCTATCGCGGTTTCAAGATGGAGCTGGCATTTGATAGCTTCCAGAAAGAGTATCAGGTGCTGCTGAAAGGCGAGATGACCCACCGGGTACCCATCGGCACCAGTGCTGCGGGCAATATCCAGCGTCTGGACAATGCTCTTGCTGGGATTCCTGCAAGGCTGGAGAAGGCGGAACAGCAGCTGGACAATCTTAGCAGCCAGCAGGAAGCGGCGCAGGACGAGCTTGGAAAGCCATTTCCCCAGGAGGCAGAATTGGCAGAAAAGAGTGCAAGACTGGCAGAACTGGACGCACTGCTGAATATGGATGACCGCGGAAATGATGATCCAGACCGTGAGAAAACGGCGGAAAAGCCGTCTGTCCTGGCAGAATTGCGTGACCGTGCCGGTCGCATTCCGCCGATGGCACATCGAGATGATGAGGAGGTGGCACTATGAGTGTTCGGGAACACTGGATCAACGTCCGGGTAAACCCGGAGAGCTGGCGAGGATTCGTGAAAAGCAGAAAGAATTGGGGATTCGGAATACCGGTGCCTATATGAGAAAAATGGCGATGGACGGGTACTGCGTAAATCTTGATTTGTCGGATGTGGCGCAGGTATCCACACTTCTTCGCCGATGCAGCAACAACCTGAACCAGTACGCAAAACGCGCCAATGAATCTGGAAGCATCTATGCGGAGGATATCCGGGATTTGCAGAAGCGACTGGATGAACTCTGGGAGATGCAAAAGCTGATCTTAAAGAGGCTTTCTGGTATTCGATGACGGCGCAAACGTGCGGAACTTCTATTGCACATGGCACAGATGAAACAGTCTGTGTCATTACATATTTTTTGCAGGTCTTCCTGTTGACATCGTGGTGTTTGACAAGCGGGTACGATAAAATGAAGATGAAAAGAAAAACGAAGGGGTGAAATCCATGAAGATCGTATGTTTTTTGTTGAAGCTGGTGCTGAAAATCCTGTTGCTGCCGGTTGCGTTTCTGCTGCGATTTCTGTGCTTTATCTGGAATCTGCTGATGCAGCTATCCCTGTGGGTACTTTCGCCGGTTATGCTTTTCGTTCTTGGCTGCGGCATTTATTCTGTGGTTCGGGCGAGCTGGACGGATGTGTTCCTGCTGACCCTGATTGAGATGGGACTGTTCGCAGCTGCGGTTGGAGCGGGCGGCATCATGGAACTAATGGAACGGCTGTGCGAGTGTGTAGAGGATGTTTTGACAATTTGAGTTCAGGAGGGATTAGATGGATATTCAGTTTATGAAAGATTATTATGATTTACGGTACGAGGAAACAGATGGAGAGAATCATTTTGTGGAAGAGACTGCTTATCAGGAAAAACAGTCTGAGCAATCGAAGATGGAAGACCAGCTGATGGAAATGGTGGGCGGCAGCGAATCTAATGTGTGGAAGCTGTACGAAAGCATTATGTGTGTCTATTTCGATATGGAAGAAATCATCAAGCAGGCCGTTTATTTGCAGGGAGCTTATGACCGGGAACGGATGTTAAAATGAGAATAGTAGATTGGTAAGAGCTGCCTTCGGGTAGCTCTTTTTAGATGGAGAAATATGAAAATGGCGGCTACAAGACTAATTGCGCTGCATATTAATAAAGGAAAGACGGTGGCGCAGTGTCTGGCTGACCGTACTGATTATACTGAGAATGCAGCAAAGACGGAAGATGGAAAATATATCAGCGCGTATGCCTGTGACGCAAAGACCTGTGATGAAGAATTTCTGCTCTCCAAACGGCAGTATGAGCATATCACCGGTAGAACCCAGGCGCATGATGTGATTGCATATCAGATTCGGCAATCTTTTAAGCCCGGAGAAATCACGCCGGAGGAGGCGAACAAGGTTGGATATGAGACGGCCATGCGCTTTACTAAGGGAAAACATGCCTTTATCGTGGCTACCCATGTTGATCGTGCACACATTCATAACCACATTATTTTTAATTCGACTACATTAGACAGCACCAGAAAATTCCGAGATTTTCGCTTATCCGGTCTTGCACTGGCAAGGCTCAGTGATATCGTCTGTCTGGAACACCGGTTGTCGGTCATTATCCGGAAGCCCTATGGAGAGCGGCAGAAGAGAACGGAATACCCGGAGAAAAAATCGCAGCGGGATGAAATCTGCGAGTCCATTGATGCAGCATTGGCAAGAAAACCAAAAGACTTCCGAGAACTGATTGGAATTTTGCAGGAAGCAGGGTACGAGTATAAAGATGGAAAACAGCCTGCCCTGCGGGGAAAAGGCCACGCCAGATTTGCTCGTTTCCGCTCTCTTGGCAAAGGATATTCGGTCGAAGAACTCTGCGAAGTGATTGCCGGAAATGCGGTTCATAAAAGCAAATTTGCAGAGAAAAATCGTACAAACGCACGGTCAGCACAGGTGCATCAAAAGGCAGAGCTGTCGTTCCTGATTGATGTCCGTGCCAAAATGCAGGCGGGCAAAGGCGCGGGATATGCGCGTTGGGCGAAAGTCTTTAATCTGAAACAGATGGCAAAAGCTATGATGTTCATGGAAGAGCATGGAATCAAGAACTATGCAGAGCTGAAAGAAAAGGCAGATGGAATTTCTGAAAAATGTGATGCGCTGCTGGAATCTGTAAAAGCAGATGAGGCACGGATGTCGGAAGTGTCAGTGCTGCGGAAGCATCTGATCAATTATGCCAAGACAAAAGATGTTTTTGCTGCGTATAAAGCATCCGGCTACGACCGGGAGTTCTATGAAGCCCATCGGGATATGCTGGCCTTGCGCAGCGCAGCAAAAAAGGCGTTTGATGCCTATAAGAAAGAGAACGGTTCTGACAAAAAGCTCCCGCGCATCAGCGAGCTGAACACAGAGTATGCGATGCTTCTGGAACGAAAGAAAAGCTCCTATGCAGAGTACCGCAAGACCAAATCGGAAATGCAGGATTGGCTTGTGGCACAGAAAATCGTGCAGGAAATCCTGAAAGAGGACGAACAGAAGAAAGAGCAACTGCATGAGCAGGAAGTGCGGCAGGAAGAAGAAAATAGATAGAATAGCAGATGATGGAAAGCCCGGTGCAGTGTGAGTGTTATGCTCATGCTGCACCGGGCTTTTTTTCTTGGCAGGAACTGCCGTTAAAGCATCCGGAACGGATGCGCAGCTCGATGCCGCAGGCAGCGTTCTATGGGGATTGGGGAGTTTCCCCAACAAGCAGAAAATCGCTTTCGTGTCACGAAAGCCCTGCTTGCAGAAGAGTGGTTCTAAATTGACTTTGTTCGCTGATAAGTCTATAATATTAACTGGATTATTATGCAAAAACCTCGCAAACTGATATTTACAAAGTAGTGTATATGAATGCGAGATATATTAAAATGAATTGGAGAAATCAATATGGCGCGAGCTGCATCTAAACCTAAGAAAGAAATTTCTATGGAGGAAGCTCTGTGGAAGTCCGCAGATAAACTCCGTGGTTCTGTTGAGCCAGCAGAATACAAACACGTCGTTCTCAGTCTTTTCTTCTTGAAGTTTGCCAGTGATAAGTTTGAGGCACAAAGGAAAGCTATTTCTGAAAAATACGGTGAGAAGTTTGTTGACAATGTTGCCTTCTATACGAAGGACAACGTGTTCTTCCTGCCTGAGATCAGCCGTTGGTCTTTCATCATGGAGAATGCGAAACAGGATGACATTGCGTTAAAAATTGACACCGCTCTCTATACGATTGAGAAAGCGAATCCCGCACTGAAAGGCGCACTGCCGGACAACTACTACTCACGTCTTCACATCGACACAGCAAAGCTGGCATCACTGCTGGACGAGATTGATAAGATCAACACGGGCGATAAAGAGAATGACATTATCGGGCGGATTTACGAATACTTCCTGAGCAAGTTTGCACTTGCGGAAGGCAAAGGCAAGGGCGAGTTCTATACGCCGAAGTGCATTGTCAATTTGATTGCGGAAATGATCGAGCCGTATGACGGTATTCTCTATGACCCTTGCTGCGGTTCTGGCGGTATGTTCGTGCAGTCAATGAAGTTCGTGGAGGCACATCACGGCAACAAGAAGAAGGTCTCTATCTATGGTCAGGAATATACAAACACGACGTACAAGCTGTGCAAAATGAATCTGGCTATTCGCGGCATCTCTGCAAACCTCGGAGAAATGGCAGCGAACACATTCACCAATGACCAGCACAAGGACCTCAAGGCAGATTACATTATGGCAAACCCGCCTTTTAATCAGAAAGAATGGCGTGGTGATAATGAGCTGATTGATGATCCGCGCTGGGACGGCTATGAAGTTCCGCCCACGAGTAACGCGAACTATGGCTGGATTCTGAATATCGTTTCAAAGCTCTCTCAGAACGGCGTTGCCGGTTTCCTGCTTGCAAACGGCGCACTATCTGACGACGGTACAGAGTTAAAAATCCGCCGTCAGCTCATCGAGAACAATCTCGTCGAAGCAATCATCATCCTTCCCCGCAACCTCTTCTATACCACCGACATCAGCGTCACGCTTTGGATTCTGAATAAGAATAAAAAGGCTCGTGTGGTTGAAGAAAACGGTGAGGTAAAACGCTTCCGTAACCGTGAGCGTGAGATCCTTTTCATGGACTTGCGGCAAATGGGAAGCCCCTATGAAAAGAAGTACATTGAACTGACAGAAGAAGACCGTGCGAAGGTCACGAGCGTCTACCACGCATGGCAGCAGGAAGGTTATGAAGAAACTTATCAGAATGTGCCTGAATTTTGTTACAGCGCATCCTTCGATGAGGTTGCAGAAAAGGGCTTTACCCTTGTTCCGAGCCGTTACATCGAGTTTGTAAACCGTGATGAGAACATCGACTTTGATACGAAAATGAAGACACTGCAAAATGAGCTTCGTGATCTGCTTGTTGCAGAAGAGAAGTCGAAGGCTGACCTGTTGACCGTGTTTAAGGAGCTGGGCTATGAAATCGAATTATGAACCCATTGGTAAACATATTCAGCTTGTTGATTATCGGAACTCTGAGGAAGTCACCAGCACTGTTCTTGGCATAAGCATCGACAAAGAGTTTATGCCTTCCGTCGCAAATGTAATTGGCACAGATTTGAGCCGGTATAAGCTAATCAGCAAGGGATTGTTTGCCTGTAACCCAATGCACGTTGGGCGCGATGAACGTCTTCCGATTGCGCTCTATGAGAAAGACAGCCCCGCAATAGTTTCTCCGGCGTATTTCATGTTTGAGATTATTGACCGCGATGTCTTAAATGAAGAG
>ENA-OQIA01000122-OQIA01000122.1-human-gut-metagenome-genome-assembly--contig:-NODE-122-length-15012-cov-4.545784_pt1 | contig 15012 bp, 10 predicted proteins | sample MGYA00242571_ERZ504735 | MGnify/ENA primary metagenome ERZ504735 (study PRJEB26092, sample SAMD00036442) | human gut metagenome | host: Homo sapiens | study: EMG produced TPA metagenomics assembly of...
CTAGACCATTTTTTCATCACCTTTCAATACAATAAAAATGACCGAATCAGCTAAACAGATTTTCATCCATTACGAGCTAATTCGGTCCTGTTTTTCGCTATTAAATTGTAATATCACCACTTTCGTGATACAGTAAAAGCATTCTCAGATAAAAGCGGAAATTTTCTTTCATCTGAATAAGTTTTTTATAAAAAGGTAGGCCTTTCCTTCATAAATTTGTTGATTCGTTGCAAGTTTTTTTCAGGACCAAATCGACTCAACCCCTTGTATTTACTGGGTTTCCGTTGATTTAGTCTTATTTTATCATCATCATCCCCAATCCTGCACCCAGTCCAGAACAGCATCTCAAATATAAGATAATATCTTGTTCCCGGCTCCATTGTCTGTATAAACTGTTTGTACTCGTCCAGTGTCCAGAAGTTCAAACTTCTCGAATCCGAATTTCCCATTCGTTTCACTTTCTTGCATGGATTAACTGGCAAATCATATATTTTAGCTGCATGTGTAAACAGACTGGTCAACTGATTCTGAATCATTCTCAGATAAGAATCTGAATATCCTTTTTCTGAATTTCATTCTGCCACTGAATAATCTGCGAAGCTGATATTTCACTCATCATTTGATTTCCAAAATACGGAATAATATGCTGTTCCATCATATAACGTTTGTTTTTCATGGTACGTTCTTTGAGTTCATTCTGTTTGTCCTCAAAATATACCTCCATAAATTCACTCAATTTCATATCCATACTTCGACTGCTATTGAGTTTTTTCTGTCGCTCATATTCCAGAGCTTCCTTTTTTGTGGAAAATCCTCTCTTTCTTCTTTTTTTCTTTCGCCCTTTGCATTTCGTTTCAAACCACTGGGCAGTCCATTTCTTCGTGTCTTTTTCTTGTAAGCCATTCCTTTCTTCTCCTCTCTTAGTTCGCAGCCCAGCTCGTATCCCGAACATTCTTTTTTGCCCAATATGCTCTTGGAATCCGTCCTGCCATTGTGATATATCCCTGCTCCGCAAGTTCCTTATTCATTGCCTTAACCAACTTGTAAGCATAGGACTTGGAACAATCCAGTTCCTTAGCCACATCATCCGCACTCATCATATATTGATAGTTCGCCATATATTCATCCTCCCTTCTCATTCTACAATTTCGTTACAACTCTTGTATTTTTGTTGTGTACGGTTTTCGTAAATTCATATTATCACTGTCCGTAAATAATGTCAATACTTCGTAAATAATATTTTACGGTTTTCGTAATTCTAAAATTATGTAATTTTCACTTTTATGTTTTTCGTAAATGTGATATGATAACAATTGGATTTATGTTTTTCGTAATTACTTTGTCTATGAAAATAGGAGGTTACTTATGGGCGATGGAAAGAAATTAAAAGAGTACCTTGATGAAAAAGGTACAAATGTACGCAGAATTGCAAAAGAAACCGGCATTAGTGCCACCACGTTATACACGATTATTCAAAAAGATTCCAATATCCGCTTTGACTTTGCACTTCGTCTTGCCAATGCTTTAGATATTGATGTGAATGAGATATGCTCTGCAAGTCCTTTCTCTGGAGCTATTACCGAAGAAGAAATATATCCCACTCTCCCAGATGGATTGAATGGAGCCTTGGATGCAAGCAGAGTCAAAACCTACTTGAAAAACTCTCTCTATCCACTTATGTACCTATTCGGTAAAAATAGTATGCCGGATGTGGATAATCTTCTGACTTCTTTTTATCAGTTGGATGATGAAGCTAGGAAAGAAGTGGTTGAAACGATACAATTCAAACTACAATATCACAGAGATCCCGAACGGGCAGAACAGGTAAAACAGATTAAGGGATGGTAAGAAAAAAGCTCCGTTGAATAGCAAAATTCAACGGAGTTTTTCTTTTTGGCACCGTTTTGGCACCGCTCACACCCATCTTCATTATTATCGCATGTAAAAAGGGTTCCGGAGAAATCTCCGAAACCCTTGAATTTACTGAATAATATTTAATTACTCGATAACTGTAGCAACACGTCCAGATCCTACTGTACGTCCACCCTCACGGATAGCGAATGTAAGACCCTGCTCCATAGCTACTGGATGGATGAGCTCGATTGTCATCTCTACGTTATCACCAGGCATGCACATCTCTGTTCCTGCTGGAAGCTCGCAAACACCTGTTACGTCTGTTGTTCTGAAGTAGAACTGTGGACGATAGTTGTTGAAGAATGGAGTATGACGTCCACCCTCGTCCTTTGTAAGAACGTAAACCTGAGCTGTGAACTTACGGTGACATGTTACTGTACCAGGCTTAGCAAGAACCTGTCCACGAACGATCTGGTCACGGTTAATACCACGGAGAAGTGCTCCGATGTTATCACCAGCCTGAGCCTCGTCTAACTGCTTACGGAACATCTCGATTCCAGTAACAACAGTCTTCTGAACGTCCTCTTTAACACCAAGGATCTCTAACTCGTCGTTGAGGTGAAGTGTACCACGCTCTACTCTACCAGTTGCAACAGTACCACGACCTGTGATTGTGAATACGTCCTCTACTGGCATAAGGAATGGCTTATCTGTATCACGCTGTGGATCTGGGATATAAGAATCAACAGTATCCATAAGCTCCATGATCTTGTCTCCCCAAGGTCCCATTGGATCCTCAAGAGCCTTAAGAGCTGATCCCTGGATGATTGGGCAATCATTGAATCCGTACTCCTCAAGCTGCTCTGTAACTTCCATCTCTACGAGCTCGATAAGCTCTGGGTCGTCAACCATATCACACTTGTTAAGGAATACGATGATGTAAGGAACACCTACCTGACGAGAAAGGAGGATGTGCTCCTTTGTCTGAGCCATAACACCATCAGTAGCAGCAACAACGAGGATAGCACCATCCATCTGAGCTGCACCAGTGATCATGTTCTTTACGTAGTCAGCATGTCCAGGACAGTCAACGTGTGCGTAATGTCTCTTTTCTGTCTCATACTCAACGTGAGCTGTAGAAATTGTGATTCCACGCTCTCTCTCCTCTGGAGCTTTATCAATGTTAGCGAAATCTGTAGCTGTGTTACCAGCGACACGAGCTGCTAATACTGCTGTAATAGCTGCTGTTAAAGTTGTTTTACCATGATCTACGTGACCGATGGTACCAATATTACAATGTGGTTTTGTTCTTTCAAATTTAGCCTTTGCCATTTTGAAACGTCCTCCTTAAACTTTTATGCCCCATGGGCTATTTTTATAATCTACCGACTGCTTTGATTATACGAAATAATCAAAGTTTTTTCAAGTAAATTTTATGGCAAATCCCCCTTTTTCAAGGGGAAATGCCTTTATTTTTGATTTTTATACCATATATAGTATATATTTCATCATTTGTACTATAAATTGTTTGCTAATTCGCAATTATTTTGCGTGGTTAGCAAGAACCTTGTCCTGTACATTCTTTGGAACCGGCTCATATCTGTCGAAGAACATTGAGTAGTTTCCACGTCCCTGTGTCTTAGAACGAAGGTCTGTAGAGTAACCGAACATCTCTGCAAGTGGTACATATGCATGTACAATCTTTCCACCGCCGAGATCGTCCATACCCTCGATACGTCCACGACGAGAGTTAACATCACCGATAACGTCTCCCATGTACTCCTCAGGCATTGTAACCTCTACCTTCATGATAGGCTCAAGTAATACAGGTGCGGCCTTTGCCATAGCCTCTTTGAAACACATAGATCCGGCAATGTGGAATGCCATCTCTGATGAATCGACCTCATGGTAAGATCCATCGTATACTGTTGCATGGATACCAACTACTGGGAATCCACCAAGAGAGCCGGCCTTTGTAGCCTCCTCGATACCTTCGCCGATTGATGGGATGTACTCCTTTGGAATAGCACCACCGACAACCTCTGAATCGAACTTGAAAAGTTCTTCTCCATTGGCATCCATTGGCTCGAAGCGAACCTTACAGTGTCCGTACTGTCCACGTCCACCTGACTGCTTAGCATATTTGTATTCCTGATCAACAGCCTTTGTAAATGTCTCCTTGTAAGCAACCTGAGGTGCACCAACGTTTGCCTCAACCTTGAACTCACGGAGAAGACGGTCAACGATGATCTCAAGGTGAAGCTCACCCATACCAGCGATGATTGTCTGACCTGTTTCCTGATCAGTATGAGCACGGAATGTAGGATCCTCCTCTGCAAGCTTTGCAAGAGCCTCACCTAACTTACCCTGTCCAGCTTTTGTCTTTGGCTCGATAGCGAGCTCGATAACTGGCTCTGGGAACTCCATAGACTCAAGGATAACCGGATGCTGCTCATCACAGATTGTATCACCTGTTGTTGTGAATTTAAATCCAACAGCAGCAGCGATATCACCTGAGTAAACCTCATCCAATTCCTGTCTCTTATTTGCATGCATCTGAAGAATACGTCCGATACGCTCTTTCTTATCCTTTGTTGCATTTAATACATAAGAACCTGCCTTACATTTTCCTGAGTAAACACGGAAGAATGCAAGCTTTCCTACGAATGGATCTGCCATGATCTTGAATGCAAGTGCTGAGAATGGCTCATCATCTGATGAATGTCTCTCAACCTCATTTCCCTCAAGATCTGTTCCCTTGATTGAAGGGATATCTGTAGGAGCCGGCATGTACTCAACAATAGCGTCAAGTAACTTCTGTACACCCTTGTTACGGTATGCAGAACCACAACATACAGGTACTGCTGTACACTCACATGTTGCTTTACGAAGAACCTTCTTCATATCCTCTACAGATGGCTCCTCACCCTCAAGATACTGCATCATGAGATCGTCATCTAACTCACAGATTTTCTCAATAAGCTCTGTACGGTACTCTGCAGCCTGATCAGCCATATCTCCAAGATCATCAGTAACTGTGATATCGTCACCCTTCTCATCATTGTAGATATATGCCTTCATCTCGAAAAGATCGATAATTCCTTTGAAATCGTCCTCTTTACCGATTGGTAACTGAAGTACGATAGCATTTTTTCCTAATCTTGTACGGATCTGGTCAACAGCTCCGTAGAAGTTTGCACCTAAGATATCCATCTTATTGATGAATGCCATACGAGGTACATTGTATGTGTCAGCCTGACGCCAAACGTTCTCTGACTGAGGCTCAACACCACCCTTTGCACAGAACACACCAACTGCGCCATCAAGTACACGGAGTGAACGCTCAACTTCTACTGTGAAGTCAACGTGGCCCGGTGTATCGATGATGTTGATACGATGCTCAAGTGCTCCTGGCTTTGGTTTAGTGAACTCTTCAAGTGTCCAATGACATGTTGTAGCGGCAGAAGTAATTGTAATACCTCTTTCCTGCTCCTGCTCCATCCAGTCCATGGTAGCAGTACCTTCATGAGTATCACCGATTTTATAGTTAATACCAGTATAATAAAGAATACGCTCTGTCAGTGTTGTTTTACCAGCATCGATATGAGCCATGATTCCAATATTTCTGGTTCTCTCAAGTGGATATTCTCTTCCAGCCAAGGTTTTTTCCTCCTATATTTAGTGTCCTATGCACAACCGGACTCTGTTACAAATCCGGTCCGCTGCATGAATCAAAAGCAAAGCTGTAAGCTTCTTACAGAAACTAGAATCTGTAATGTGCGAATGCCTTGTTTGCCTCTGCCATCTTGTGCATATCTTCTTTTCTCTTAACAGATGCGCCTGTGTTGTTAGCTGCATCCATGATCTCGTTAGCTAATCTCTCAGCCTGAGTTTTCTCTCCTCTGGCACGTGAGAATGCTGTTAACCAACGAAGGCCTAAAGCCTGACGACGATCAGGGCGAACCTCGATTGGTACCTGATATGTGGCACCACCGATACGTCTTGCTTTTACTTCGAGAGCTGGCATTACATTGTTCATAGCCTCTTCGAATACTTCAAGAGCTGGTCTTCCTGTCTTCTCTTCTACTGTAGCAAATGCTCCGTATACAATCTTCTGAGCTACGCCTTTCTTACCGTCTAACATAATGCTGTTAACAAGCTTTGTAACTACTTTGCTGTTGTACATTGGATCTGCTAATACGTCTCTTTTCTGAGTATGTCCTTTACGTGGCACGTTACTTCCCTCCTTAATCATGATATTTGTGGATTAATTCATCGGTACTCACATGTGTCTCTCTAATGTGTTCGTGCGGAATTGTATTCATAAAGTGAAATCCTGCATCTGCAGGTCTAATCCCAACACTAACCTACTTTAGTTCTGTTTGTGATACACAATGTTGCTAAATTATTTAGCAGCTTTTGGTCTCTTTGCGCCGTACTTAGAGCGGGCCTGTTTTCTGTTTGCAACACCTGCAGTATCTAATGTACCACGGATGATATGGTAACGTGTACCTGGTAAATCCTTAACACGGCCACCACGAATCAGAACAACGCTATGCTCCTGTAAGTTGTGTCCCTCACCAGGAATGTATGAAGTTACTTCGATTCCGTTTGAAAGACGAACTCTGGCGATCTTTCTAAGAGCTGAGTTAGGCTTCTTAGGAGTAGCTGTCTTAACAGCTGTACATACACCACGCTTCTGTGGAGAAGAAGTGTTGATTGGCTTCTTCTGGAGAGAGTTAAAGCTTCTCTGAAGAGCTGGTGCTGTAGACTTCTTTACAGATGTCTGACGTCCTTTTCTTACTAACTGGTTAAATGTTGGCATTATTTTCACCTCCTGTTTTATTTTAAGCAGTGCAATCTTATGCACGCTAAAATATTATACAAATCCTTGTCTGTTTTGTCAAGACCAATTTTGTTTTCAATATAATACAAGAAAGAAGTCCGGTTTCCCGGACTTCTTTGTTTTTGGTTTGTAACAGCTTCTGTAGCTTAAGTACAAACATCAGTAATTATTCTTCATCAACTGATTCAGCATCTGTATCAATGACTCCGACTGCCTCTTCCTCTGCGAAATCCGCAAAATCATCATCATCAAAATCAAGTGTATCGTCATCGTTTACATCGCTGTCAAGCTTGATATTACGATAAATCTTCATACCTGTTCCTGCCGGGATGAGCTTACCGATGATTACGTTCTCCTTCATACCGATAAGCGGATCAACCTTGCCCTTGATTGCTGCCTCAGTAAGAACCTTTGTGGTCTCCTGGAATGAAGCTGCTGACAGGAATGAGTTGGTTGCAAGAGATGCCTTTGTGATTCCAAGTAATACCTGTGAGCCAACTGCAAGCTCCTTGCCCTCTTCCTCAAGCTTCTCGTTGAGCTCTAAGAAGTCAAGGGCATCAACCATGCTGCCCGGAAGTAAATCTGAATCTCCCGGCTCCTCTACGCGGATCTTCTGTAAGCACTGACGAACTATAACCTCGACATGCTTATCGTTAATCTCAACACCCTGTAAACGGTAAACACGCTGTACCTCGCGGAGCATATAATCCTGAACCGCACGAACGCCCTTAATCTTGAGGATATCGTGTGGATTTACAGAACCCTCTGTAAGCTCGTCGCCGGCCTCAAGCTCCTGTCCGTCTACAACCTTGATACGTGAGCCGTAAGGAATGAGGTAAGCCTTTGTCTCGCCTGTCTCGTTGTTTGTAACGATAACCTCACGCTTCTTCTTTGTATCCTTGATTGTGGCAGTTCCGCCGAACTCTGTGATAATAGCGAGTCCCTTAGGCTTACGTGCCTCGAAAATCTCCTCTACTCGAGGAAGACCCTGTGTGATATCTCCACCGGCAACACCACCTGTATGGAAGGTTCTCATGGTAAGCTGTGTACCAGGCTCACCGATTGACTGTGCTGCGATGATACCGATTGCTTCACCAACCTGTACTGCCTGACCTGTTGCAAGGTTTGAACCGTAACACTTAGCACATACTCCCATGTGTGAACGGCAGGTAAGCACTGTACGGATCTTAACCTGTGTGATTGGATTACCATTCTCGTCAACACCCTCTGCCATAACCTTTGCTGCACGCTTTGGTGTAATCATATGGTTGGCCTTAACGATTACATTGCCATCCTTATCGCAGATTGTATTGCAAGAGAAACGACCTGTAATTCTCTCCTGAAGGCTCTCGATTTCCTCTCGACCCTCCATGAATGCCTTTACAACCATTCCCGGAATCTCACGTCCTGTGCCTGCACAGCAGTCTGTCTCACGAACGATCATATGCTGTGAAACATCTACGAGACGTCTTGTAAGGTATCCTGAATCGGCTGTACGAAGCGCTGTATCTGAAAGTCCCTTACGAGCTCCATGTGCTGACATGAAGTACTCGAGTACGTCAAGACCCTCACGGAAGCATGACTTGATAGGAAGCTCGATTGTACGACCTGTTGTATCAGCCATGAGTCCTCGCATACCTGCAAGCTGTTTGATCTGCTTATCAGATCCACGGGCTCCGGAATCTGCCATCATGAAGATGTTGTTGTACTTATCAAGACCTGTAAGAAGTGCCTTTGTAAGGGCATCATCTGTATCCTTCCATGTCTCGATAACCTCTTTGTAACGCTCCTCATCAGTGATAAGTCCACGCTTGTACTGTCTTGTAATCTTATCTACAGTGTCCTGTGCATCAGCGATCATCTGTGGCTTCTGTGGTGGCACTGTCATATCTGAAATTGAAACTGTCATGGCAGCCTGGGTTGAATACTTGTATCCCATAGCCTTGACATTATCAAGAACCTCTGCTGTTGTTGTAGCTCCGTGTGTGTTGATAACCTTCTCAAGGATCTGCTTGATCTGTTTCTTACCAACGTGGAACTCAACCTCAAACTTGAGTGCATTCTCAGCCTTTGATCTGTCTATAAAACCAAGATCCTGTGGAATGTTCTCATTGAATATCAAAAGTCCTACTGTTGTCTCTGTAAAACCTGAAACCTCTGTGCCGTCAGGAAGCTTTACTGTACGGTGTACAAAGATATTCTGGTGAAGAGTAATCTCCTTGTTCTCGTAAGCGAGCATTGCAAGATTAACACTTCCATAGTAACGGCCGAGAAGATCTATCGGTCTGCAAAGCACACGACGGTTTCCGTCTGTAACATCCTCAAACCAGATGAGGTCATATAAGCCAAGCTCAGCCTTTCCTGTATTTTCATCAGGAGTTGTGAGCTTTCTAAGCTCCTCAATATCATTGTATACAGTGTCTGATGACACCTGTGCAACCATCTTTGGATCATTCTTGTAATCAGCGAGCTTTCTCATTGTGAGGTAGTAAACTCCAAGGATCATATCCTGTGAAGGAACGGCTACAAGTCCACCATCAGAAGGCTTAAGCAGGTTGTTAGGTGACAGAAGCATGAATCTGCACTCAGCCTGTGCCTCAGCAGTCAGTGGAAGATGTACAGCCATCTGGTCTCCATCGAAGTCGGCGTTGAACGCTGTACATACGAGTGGATGAAGCTTGATTGCCTTACCCTCTACAAGGATTGGCTCGAAAGCCTGGATTCCAAGTCTGTGGAGTGTAGGAGCTCGGTTAAGCATAACCGGATGCTCTTTGATGACATCCTCAAGGACATCCCATACCTCCGGCTGAAGTCTCTCAACCATCTTCTTTGCACTCTTTATGTTGTGTGCGGTTCCGTTAGCGGCAAGCTCCTTCATAACGAATGGTTTGAAAAGCTCGATAGCCATCTCCTTTGGAAGACCACACTGATAAATCTTAAGCTTTGGCTCTACACAGATAACTGAACGTCCCGAGTAGTCAACTCGCTTTCCGAGAAGGTTCTGACGGAAACGTCCTCCCTTTCCCTTGAGCATGTCTGAAAGAGACTTAAGAGCTCTGTTTCCCGGACCGGTAACAGGACGTCCACGACGGCCGTTGTCGATAAGTGCATCGACAGCCTCCTGAAGCATACGTTTCTCGTTACGAACGATGATATCCGGTGCTCCAAGATCAAGAAGTCTTCTAAGACGGTTGTTACGGTTGATGATTCGTCTGTAAAGGTCGTTAAGATCACTTGTTGCGAAACGTCCTCCATCGAGCTGAACCATTGGACGAAGATCCGGCGGGATAACAGGAATAACTGTCATAATCATCCACTCAGGCTTGTTTCCTGACTCACGGAAAGCCTCTACAACCTCAAGTCTCTTGATGATACGTGCACGCTTCTGGCCTGTAGCATTCTCAAGCTCTGCCTTAAGCTCTGCCGAATCCTTCTCGAGATCGATTGCTGCTAAAAGCTCACGGATAGACTCAGCACCCATTCCTACACGGAATGCTGAGCGGCCATAAGTATCGCATGCCTCCTGGTACTCTGACTCGTTGAGAATCTGCTTGTATGCAAGCTTTGTCTCGCCCGGGTCAAGCACAATATATGAAGCAAAGTACAGTACTCTCTCAAGTACACGTGGAGATAAGTCAAGGATGAGTCCCATACGTGATGGGATACCCTTGAAATACCAGATATGAGATACAGGAGCAGCAAGCTCGATGTGTCCCATACGCTCTCTACGAACGCTTGACTTTGTGATTTCTACGCCGCATCGGTCGCAGACAACACCCTTATAACGTATCTTCTTGTATTTACCACAATGACACTCCCAGTCCTTCGTTGGTCCGAAAATCTTCTCGCAGAAAAGACCGTCTTTTTCAGGCTTTAATGTTCTATAGTTAATAGTCTCAGGCTTTTTAACCTCGCCATGTGACCACTCTCTGATCTTTTCAGGAGATGCTAATCCAATCTGAATCGCATCAAACTGCATTGCCTGATTATTTTCTATATTATTTGTTTCTGGCATTTTGGCACTCCCTTCTAATTATTCTTCGTCATCAAGAACTTCATCAGCAAAAATATCGTCATCCGCTGTCTCAGGAGACTCTTCCTCTTCTATGTCAACAAGCTCTTCGTTGTCATCAAATTCTTTCTTTGAGAAACCATGCTCTGCGAATGACTCACTGTCCTCGAATGCATAGTCCTTATCGTTTCCGATAATTGAGTTGATATCTGTATTACCGTACTCACTTGTCTCGATAAGCTCAACCTCTTCTCTGTTCTCATCAAGTACCTTGACATCCAGACCAAGTGCCTGAAGCTCTTTGAGAAGTACCTTGAATGACTCTGGAATACCAGGCTCAGGGATATTCTCACCCTTGATGATAGCCTCGTAGGTCTTGACACGGCCAACAACATCATCGGACTTCATTGTAAGGATCTCCTGGAGTGTATATGCAGCACCATATGCCTCAAGAGCCCAAACCTCCATCTCTCCGAAACGCTGTCCACCGAACTGTGCCTTACCACCGAGTGGCTGCTGTGTAACTAATGAGTAAGGACCTGTTGAACGTGCATGAATCTTATCGTCAACAAGATGATGCAGCTTAAGGTAATGCATGTGTCCGATAGTTGTCTTTCCATCGAAGCACTCACCTGTTCTACCATCACGAAGCTGTACCTTTCCATCCTTTGAAATCGGAACGCCCTTCCATAAGCTTCTGTGAGCTCTGTTTGTTGAAAGGTATTCCATAACGTCCTCACGGAGTGTATCAACATATTTATCATAGAAGATTTCAGCATCTGCGCTCCAGTATGGATGCTCAGCCTGTAAATCCTTTTCAAGCTCTTCCTTATCGAACGGAAGATTTACGTAATCATTTGCAAGCTCAAGTGTATCCTCGATATCTACCTCGTTTGCTCCGTCAAATACAGGAGTTGAGATATTGAAGCCAAGTGCCTTTGCAGCGAGACTCAGGTGAATCTCAAGGACCTGACCGATGTTCATTCGTGAAGGAACACCGAGTGGGTTAAGTACGATATCCAGTGGACGTCCGTTTGGAAGGAATGGCATATCCTCAACAGGAAGCACACGGGAAACGACACCCTTGTTACCGTGACGTCCGGCCATCTTATCACCGACAGAAATCTTTCTCTTCTGTGCAATGTAGATACGTACTGACTGGTTTACTCCCGGAGAAAGCTCATCGCCGTTCTCTCTTGTAAATACCTTGGCATCAACAATGATACCGTAAGCACCATGAGGTACCTTAAGTGATGTATCACGAACCTCTCTTGCCTTCTCACCAAAGATGGCACGAAGAAGTCTCTCCTCTGCTGTAAGCTCTGTCTCACCCTTTGGTGTAACCTTTCCTACAAGGATATCACCGGCACGAACCTCTGCACCTACACGGATGATACCTCTCTCATCAAGGTCCTTGAGTGCGTCGTCGCCGACACCAGGGACATCACGTGTAATCTCCTCAGGTCCGAGCTTTGTATCACGTGACTCTACCTCATACTCCTCGATATGAACTGATGTATACACATCATACTCTACGAGACGCTCTGAAAGAAGAACGGCATCCTCGTAGTTGTATCCTTCCCATGTCATGAATCCGATAAGCGGGTTCTTTCCAAGAGCAAGCTCTCCCTGACTTGTTGAAGGACCGTCTGCGATAACATCGCCTGCCTTAACCTTGTCACCCTTAAATACGATAGGTCTCTGGTTGTAGCAGTTTGACTGGTTAGAACGAGAGAACTTTGTAAGAATATACTCTCTCTTGTTTCCGTCAGTTTCTTTTATGATAATGCGGTTTGACTCTGAAGATAATACCTCTCCGTCTGCCTTTGCAACTACGCAGACACCTGAGTCAACTGCGGCCTTTGTCTCAATACCTGTACCAACTACAGGAGCCTCTGTGGTCAGAAGCGGAACGGCCTGACGCTGCATGTTTGATCCCATGAGGGCACGTGTAGGGTCATCGTTCTGCAAGAATGGAATCAGCGCTGTAGCTACTGAGAATACCATCTTTGGAGACACATCCATATAATCAAATGCTGACTTATCGTACTCCTGAGTTTCCTCTCTGTAACGACCTGAAACTGAGTTACGTACGAAATGTCCTTCGGCATCAAGCTTCTCATTAGCCTGTGCTACGTGGTAGTTGTCCTCCTCATCGGCTGTCATGTATACAACCTCTTCTGTGACTACCGGGTTCTTAGGATCAGTCTTGTCAATCTTACGGTATGGAGCCTCTACGAAGCCATACTCATTGATTCTCGCATAGCATGCAAGTGAGTTGATAAGACCGATGTTTGGTCCCTCAGGAGTCTCTACAGGACACATACGGCCGTAGTGAGTGTAATGTACATCTCGAACCTCGAATCCGGCACGGTCTCTTGAAAGACCACCAGGTCCAAGTGCTGATAAACGTCTCTTGTGAGTAAGCTCTCCAAGAGGGTTGTTCTGATCCATGAACTGTGAAAGCTGTGAAGAACCGAAGAATTCTTTAACAGCGGCAGTTACAGGCTTTATATTGATAAGTGACTGAGGTGAAATTCCCTCTAAGTCCTGTGTAGTCATTCTTTCACGAACAACACGCTCCAGTCTTGAGAGACCGATACGGTACTGGTTCTGTAACAGCTCTCCAACCGCACGGATACGTCTGTTTCCAAGATGATCGATATCGTCATCTGTTCCTGCGCCCCACTCTAAGTGCATATTGTAGTTGATAGTTGCGAAGATATCCTCTTTAGTAATATGCTTTGGAATAAGGTCAGATATATCTCTCTTTATAGCCTCGATTCTGTCCTCAAGAGAATCATACTCCTCGAGAATCTGAGCGAGTACCGGATAGTAAACAAGCTCAGTAACACCGATAGACTTAGGATCCTCAATCTCAGGAATCCAGCTTCTGATGTCAACCATCATAGAAGAAAGAATCTTGACATTTCTTGTCTCTGTCTGAATCCATAAAGCAGGAACGGCAGCGTTCTGGATCTGTGTGGCAAGCGCACGGTCAACAACAGTACCTGCCTCAGCGATAACCTCACCTGTAGAAGGATCAACTACGTCCTCAGCTAAAACCTGTCCACTGATACGGTTCTTTAAAGCAAGCTTCTTATTAAACTTATAACGTCCTACCTTGGCAAGGTCATATCTTCTAGGATCGAAGAACATTGCTGTAATAAGGCTCTCTGCACTCTCAACTGAAAGTGGCTCGCCCGGACGAATCTTCTTATATAACTCTAATAAACCAGCCTCATAGCTTCCCTGTGGCTCACGCTCTGTAATTGCAGGGTCCTTGCTGAATGATGCCTGGATCTTTGGCTCATCTCCGAACATATCGAGAATAGCCTGGTTTGTACCTACTCCAAGTGCACGTAAAAGTACTGTGATAGGTACCTTACGTGTTCTGTCTACTCTTACATAAAAAACGTCGTTAGAGTCTGTCTCATACTCAAGCCATGCACCACGGTTTGGAATAACAGTACAAGAATACAGGGTCTTTCCGAGCTTATCATGAGCAATTCCGTAATAAATACCAGGAGAACGAACTAACTGACTGACAATAACTCGCTCTGCACCGTTGATTACGAATGTACCGGTCTCTGTCATTAAAGGCAGATCACCCATGAAAATTTCATGCTCATTAATCTCATCTGTCTCTTTGTTGTGAAGTCTGACTTTAACCTTTAAAGGAGCTGCGTATGTTGCATCTCTTTCCTTGCACTCAGGAATTGTATACTTTACATCATCTTCGCATAATGTAAAATCTACAAAATCAAGACTAAGCTTTCCGCTGTAATCTGTGATTGGAGAGATATCCGCAAAAGCTTCCTTGAGACCTTCGTCTAAGAACCACTGATAAGAATCCTTCTGGACCTCAATCAGATTTGGCATCTGCAGAACCTCTTTTTGTCTTGAGTAACTCATACGCATGCTTTTTCCGGATGTAACCGGACGTATTCTGTTTTTCTCCATTGACGTTTCACCTCTCGTTTTTATTTTAATCTAGCAAGTATCTAGATAATGATTCAAAAACCACCCCAGTTACTATATCTTGTGGTTTTTCTCTTGTGCACATATTTGCGAATGCATTTTAGTGTAATTTACCTATTGACAAATTTGCATCTTTTAAAAAATTGCATAAAAATGCCACTGCACCACAATAGTGCAACGTATACTATACAACAAATCACCGACAATTGCAAGTACTTTTTTTATTTTTTCATTCGCCGTCGGATAGGCTACGAGCAGAGGTCCCAAAAAATGCTCAGGCATTTTCGGGACGCGCTCCGACTGTCGCGCAATAAAAACA
>ENA-OQIA01000127-OQIA01000127.1-human-gut-metagenome-genome-assembly--contig:-NODE-127-length-14591-cov-2.770326_pt1 | contig 14591 bp, 12 predicted proteins | sample MGYA00242571_ERZ504735 | MGnify/ENA primary metagenome ERZ504735 (study PRJEB26092, sample SAMD00036442) | human gut metagenome | host: Homo sapiens | study: EMG produced TPA metagenomics assembly of...
TTTTCTCCACTCACTACTGGTTTGGCAGAATCAAAATCATAGCTTCCATCTGCTTTCTTTGTAAGGGAAGATTTCAGATAAACTGTAAATCCAGCTCCGGATAACAGATCTGCATCTGTCTTTCCATTGTTGGCTGCTTTGATGATCTGGAATGGCTGCTTGATGACCTGCTCACTGGAAGTGCACTCTCTTTTTACTTCTGCTGTCATATCTCCTTCATAACTGCAGGTAAGATCATGCTCTTCTGTATCTGTCAGGTATCCAATCGGCGGAGTAATCTCTTTGACATAATATTTGCCAAGATATAAGCCATTTACAGAAGACTGTCCTTTGTCATCTGTTGTAAGAGAAGCCACCTGTTCTCCTGCTTTATAAATAGTTCCAGTTGCTCCATCCGGATGCACGATATCTTCACGGGCATACAGACCATAAACTGCACCTTTCAGTGTGGCATCTCCCTGTGGTACTGCTTTTCCTGTTTCTTTATCAACTTTGAATAAATTGATCTTTGCTGTCACACGGTCATTGCTGAAGGTATGGGCAAATGATACGGTTGCTTCTTTATCATTGGTGTAAGAAAACTTGAACGTATACACATCTTCTGTATTTCTTACATAGCCTTCCGGCGCCTGATCTTCTTTTACAGAATAGGAATATCCAATCGGAAGATCTGCTGTAAATTTTGCAGTTCCATCTGCTCCAGTAGTTGCTTTCTCAATCAGTGTTCCTTTTTTCACAACAACGGTTCCGTCTGCATTTCTGATATCATCGGATACATACATAGCAAAATACCGCCTTTCAGTGGGTTCTTGGTGTCTTTATCCTTTTTTACTACGGAAACATCTGCTTTCTGTCTCTCGTTGTTAAAAGTCACATCTGCAAATACAACTTCTTTGTTCTGACCAGCATAAGTTAGAGTCACTGACTTTTCTTCGCTGCCGTTATAGAAGGAGTCCGGTGCTTTTGTTTCTTTTACCACGTAGGTTCCAAGATGCAGGTTTTTCAGTGTGACAGAACCATTCTCACCTGTTGTCAGATTTTCTTTTACAAGGTCACCTTTGCTGTACACTTTTGTGCCATAAGCTGTTACGATATCTGCCCCGGCATACACGTTATACACTGCATTTTTCTGTCTGCGGTTTTCATACTGAAATACCGTTCCATTTTCACTGACATCTGCTCCGGTCAGAACCTGTCCTTCTTTGTAAATGGTAAGCTCTGCCAGCTGTTCCTTATTTTCCACGGTTACAGCTGAGGTCTTACTTGCTACCAGTTTTACATTTGTTGCCGTTGCATTTACTACATATCCCTGTGGTGCTGTGATTTCTTTCAGATAAACGGTATCCTGTGTCTTGATAATCGTAACAGAGGATTTTCCATTCTTATCTGTTGCAGGCATCTGAGTGATCAGCTTTGTACAAGCCTCATCGCTGTAAACGCCAAATACTGCACCTGCAAGATTGACATTCGCTGTATCGTCTTTCTTTACGATTTCGATCGTAGCCTGTTCAATCCATGACACCTTTAAGCTTACATATTTTTCATCAGCAACACCTTCTCCAAATACAAATGCCAGATCCTGAACACTTGCATTCGTAGTCAATTTATATGCTGAATAATCTTTTGTAATACTTCCCTTCATTTTTGCAGAAAAAGTATCACTTACATCTCTTGTCTGTGTCAGAGGAGCTGAGAGATAAAACGTGGTTCCTCCTCCAATTGTTACGCTTGCACCTGCCGCACTTACGGTTCCAGTAGATACATTATGGAGCTTTACTCCTTTTGGTAAGTCCATTGTGATTTTCTGCTGGGAAGATGCGTTGAACTGAATGTTCTCCGTTCTCTGAACATTTCCATCTACATAAGCTTTTACATCCGGCTTTGAAAATGACATCGCTACATCTGGTATTTCCGGCTTATTCACACAATAATTATAGAGTTCTTTTGCCAAAGCCTCTCCTGTAGCATTTGTTCCGTAAAATGCATCACTACTTCCGTTGGCATATGATGCAGCCATGTGAATAATGATGAATCTTTTTCCTTCTGAAAAATCCGTGTGTTTATTCGCAAAAAAGCTTTCACTTCCTGCGGCATCTGTACCGTAATAACACACTTTTGCTAACGCCTGATTGTCTCCAATCTTTGTAATTGTATAATTTCCAGATCCAGGTCCAGGCTTTGCTGGCTGTACACAATACGCAGTTGCTCTGACGCTTCCGTAGCTGATATAGTACGGCTCTGTCAGATAGGTTCCAAGATTATAATCTGCATATCTATACAGTGGTCCTTTTTCAATTGTTACCTGCTGTGTACTTCTTGCTGAATAAGCCGAAACTGCTTCAAATGTTGCAATCTCTCCCTCTTCCATAGCCTCAAGATCCACACCTTCGTCTCCTGCCTGTTCCAAAACATCATGAAGCTCTAACCCTGATTCTTCATCATAGGTATCCTGATTCTGTGCCTGCTCTACCAAATCATCAAATTCATCAGCGTCAATATCGGTAACCTCCGAGTCTGCTTCGGAATCCTCCGCTTCCTCTGTCTGCTGCTCACTTACAGCTGTTTCGGATTCGGTCACTGCTTCACTCCCTGCCACCTCTGTCTGAGCTTCAGTTGCTTTCTCACGCACAATCAGTTTTCGGCTGATCTGGTACTTCGGATGCTCCTGATTTACCGGTTCCACATAATAGACCGCTTTGTAAGTGTCCGCATGATCTGTCGTAAAATCCTCATCCTTGTCATTCTTTGCTTCCTCAAATGTGACTTTTACCTTGTTATCATCCTTGATTTCCAGTCCGGTATAATCCGATTTCACATCAAATACACTGCCAGCTTCCATTTCATAATCTTTGGCAGTCACTACCTCATCTTCATCCAGAAGGTCTTTCACTTCCTCATAAAGTGGCGGTTTTTCCTCTGGCTGGATCTCCGCTGCATATGCCGTCATCGGAGACAGCACTGTACTAAGCATTGTCATGCCTGCCAGCAAGCCAGATACTACTTTTCTAAAATTACCTTTTTCTTCATGCTAAGGTCCTCTCTTTCATATATTTGTATTAAAACAGACAGTCCTTAGACTGCCTGCAATACACTACTTATCGTTGTGGAAAAATAAGATTGAACTGTACATTTCCCTCTCCGGGATCGACCATCTCCACAGTTGCTTCATACTGTCTCCCTGTTTTTCTTGATACCAGATCCTTATAATGGATTTTTCCTTTAGACAGGAACTTCTTTGCTGTCGCCTTATCCATCTTTTTCCCTTGGCTTGCAAGAAATTTATCATTCTTCCATAAGGTAAAAGCACAGTTCCGGTCAGAACAGTAAAAGTTTACTTTCCCTTCCCTGACATCTGCTCCACAGCGGGGACATTTGCCAATGACTTCTCCTTTTGCCTTTCCCTGAAACTGATTTTTCTTCTCTTCTGAAATCCCCTGATATCTGGCAACCAGTTCCTGCATCAGCTCTGTAATCCCATTTAGGAATTCATCTGCTGTCTCTGTATTCTGGGCAATATGATTCAATGCCATTTCCCACTCTGCGGTCATCTTCGGAGATTTAATCTCATCCGGTAGAACCGTAATCAGCACATTTCCATCATCTGTCGGCACCAGATTTTTCTTTTCCCTTTTCACAAAGCCAGACTGAATCAGTTTTTCAATGATTGCTGCCCTTGTTGCAGGAGTACCAAGTCCTTTCTTTTCTGTATCTTCGGTCAGCTCTTCATTCCCTGCACGTTCCATCGCAGAAAGCAGGGTATCTTCTGTGTACTGTTTCGGTGGCTGTGTAAAATGCTCCGATACAAAAGAATCACAGGGACCATAATGCTTGCCTGCCCAGATATCCAACTCCGGCTCTTCTTTTTCTGCAATGATTCCAAAGAACTGTTTCAGTTTTTTCTCAATTGTCTTGAACCCTTCCTGTTTTGTTTTCTTTGCATTGAGATAAAACGTATGATAATTGCAGGTAATCTGACATTTATGACTCTCATAAATATAAGGCTCTGCAGTTGCTGTCAGAACCCTGGCACTGATCAAATACAAAATCTTGCGGCTTCGTTCTTTCAGTTCACCAATATCTGCTTTGGCTACTTCCATGGTTGGGATAATCGCATGGTGATCGGATACTTTCTTTGAATTTAATACCTTACTCACGTCCAGTTGATATTCCAGACCTTCAGCATAAGGCATTTTCCCAAATAACATCTGAATCAGAGTTTCTGTGCTTTCTCCCATCTCATCTGTCAGATACTGGCTGTCTGTTCTCGGATAAGTGACAAGCTTCTGCTCATACATCTCCTGCACAGCATCCAATGTCTGCTGTGCGGTATAGCCAAACATTCTGTTAGCTTCCCTCTGAAGGGTGGTCAGATCATAAAGCTTCGGAGGGCGGACCGTTTTCTCTTTCACATCATCCTTCTCCACTTCGCACATACGCTCCTGACACTCTGCAGCCACTTTATCTGCATATTCTTTTTTCTGAAAATGCTCTGTGACCGCATCCATATCGTCAAACTTGATATGAGCCATATAATATTTTTCTTTGGTAAATTCCTTGATCTTCTGATTTCGATCCACAATCATGGCAAGTGTTGGTGTCTGTACTCTTCCAACTTTCAGATTCTGGTTATACAGAACGGAAAAAAGACGGCTCGCATTGATTCCCACCAGCCAGTCTGCCTTTGCCCTGCAAAGTGCTGACTGATAGAGACTGTCATAACACAAACCGTCTTTTAATGACGAAAATCCATCTTTAATTGCCTGTTCTTCCATGGAAGAGATCCAGAGTCGCTTCATCGGCTTTTTACATCCTGCCTGCTCATACACCAGACGGAAGATCAGCTCACCTTCACGTCCTGCATCAGTTGCACAGATCACTTCATCTACTTTGGAATCTCTCATCAGTTTCTTTAAGATTCCGAACTGCTTTTTTGTGCCCTCCAAAATCTTGTGTTTCCAACATTCCGGCACAATCGGCAGATCTTCATATCTCCATTTTTTATATTTTTCATCGTATTCCGATGCATCACATAATCCAACCAGATGTCCTACGCACCAGGAAACGATATAACCGTTTCCCTCCACGTAGCCATCTTTTCTTGTTCTGGCTCCAAGCACGGAAGCCAGTGCCATCGCAACCGATGGCTTTTCTGCAATCACTAATTTCATTTACTCCTGCTCCTCTTCTTCATCTTCCAGCACATTATCGTCAAAATCTTCATCTCTCAGGATTTCCGGTTCTGTACTTTCTTCCTGCTCATCTGCATCGTCTACTTCCCGCTTTTCAGACTCTGAATCTTCGGATTCCTCTTCATCCTCTTCCATCTCATCCTCGTCATCATATTCATGCTTCGGTTTATAGACTTTGAAGTAATATCCTCCTGCCGCAGCTCCGACTGCTACCAGTGCAATCAGAAGATACGTTCCAAATGGACTTTTATCTTCAGGCATCTGAATATCATCCTCTACCTTATCTTTCTCGGCTGTCTCTGTCGTTTCCGTCTTTTCTTTCTCTGCTTTTTTCTCTGGTTCTGCATAAACAGTATCTACTTCCGGAAGTGTCACTGAATCAGAAAGCGTGAAGTTCATCAGATCTTTCTCACTGACTTCGGTAAGGAAATACACATTATCCTGAGATTTTGAATTATCAATAATCAGATAGAAAATCTTACCACTCTTAGTTGAAATGGTATAAAACTCTTTTGTGCCTTCTGTAGCTGTTTTAGTAACAGAATCTGCTGTCTCACCTTCTTTATTAAGCTGTTCCTCGATACCTGTCACTGTCCGATCATCCACGGTTCCTTTTGCATCTGTTGGCTCAGAAGCCTGTGCATCCTGCGGAAGTGGTGAAGTTGTTGTTTTCTCAGTCCCAGTTTCATCTGCACTGGTCGTAGTTGCCATTACGCCATTACTGTCACTGGAGGTTTTCTGTTTCTCTGCCTGCTTCTTTGCCCATTCATAATAAGGATTCTGCAGTACATATTTCTCAGAAGTATTTCCGGCACCATCCGTTACCGTGATTTCAATCTGTTTTGTTGTAAAATCTTTCTGTGTCAGTTGCACTCTCAGCATTCCATCCTTCAGATCTGTATAAGTGGTGCCATTGACTGTTACTGCAGTAATCCCGGATACTGTATCATTCCCCTGAATCGTCAGCACACCATCTGTCAGAGAAGCAGAGAGTGTCGGCTTTTCCGTGTCATAACACTTAATAGAGCGATTCTGCTCATAGACCTTCCCCTCACCATCAGTCACCCGCACGTACACTGTCTGATTTCCAGTGATCATGATACTTCCACTTCCTGTTACATCCTGCCAGCTTCCATCTTTTCCTGCTTTTGCTTCAATCTTTGCTATAGAGAAACCTTCCGGCATATGGCTGGCATCTACCGTAACAGCAATGGTTGTTTCTCCCTGTTTCCAGCCATCCGGCTTCTCAATCGTGATTGCAGGTGTAGTATTCTCAGCTGCATAAGCAGTCTGTGTCTGGAGCAAAGGTGTTGTCAGGCAAAGAAATGTCGTTGCTGCAAGCAAGCTCTTTTTTACCCTGCTTTTAGTAATTGTTCTCTTCTTCTGTTTCATTTTTTCCAGATTCATCATCGGCTTTTGTTTCCTCCTTCTGTATTTCTACCCTGCCGGGCAGTTCATTTTTCATTCTCTTTTTGAAAGCTTCCAATTCCGGAATGCTCATATCCATTGCACGGATAATTTTTACAATTTCCAGATTTTCCGCTTCTGTTTTTGCAATCTCCGCAGCCTTGAAACGCTTTAAATCTGCTTCATATCTGGCTTTGGATGCTTCCATTTTTTCCTTGGCTTTCTCATAATCTGCCGTTGCTTTTTCAAGACTTTTCATCGCTTCTCCTTTCCGGACGGCTGATGCAGCCGCCCTTTTTTCTTACCATCGTCCGAATCCATAGAAATGACTCTGCCAGTATGGAGAGTTGATGGACGTATACTGCACCGGATGCCCACAATGGATCATCTGACCATTGCCCACATAGATTCCGATATGCGTTACCGGAACTCCTGCATCGTAAGTACCTGTAAAGAAGATCAGATCTCCTGGCTGTGCTTCTGACTGAGATACCGGCGTACAAATGTCATACAATCCCTGTGCCGTTAATCTTCCTGTATTCCTTACACCTGAATGTGTCAGGCAGTAACTTACGAATCCAGAACAGTCAAATCCACTTGGCGAATATCCACCCCACACATACGGTGTCCCAAGATATCTCGCTGCCTCATTTAACAAACGCTGTGCTGCTTCACTGGTATATTCATTGCCGCCAAATCCTGCCCCTTCTCCTGTTTCCAGATAAAAGATCGGGTTTAACCGCTCTCCATTTTTCAGAAGTTCAATGTGAAGATGGCTTCCTGTAGAATTTCCAGTATTTCCTACAAGCCCTATCTCATCACCTTTCGTGACGGATGCTCCTGCAGATACACTCCGGCTGCTTAAATGTGCATACCGCAGTTCATAGCCTTTACTGTCCTTGATCACAACATAATTGCCATAGCTGTCGTTATAAGCAGAAGTTGTAACCGTTCCGGTCAGCCCTGCCATTACTTTTGTCCCTTCCGGTGCTCCGATATCCATACCATTATGAAGCTGATTTGCTCCTGATATTGGATGAATCCTGTATCCATAATAGCTGGTCACACTGGAATACCAGTTAAAATCAACCGGTGTTGCAAACATCTGTAAATTGCCTTTTGTATCGTTGTAGGCACTGAACAGTTCTTTCTGGAAAAATCCCAGTCTGTCCTGACAGATTGACATCAGGTTTCCACTATTTAAGGTGACATTCAGCACATCTACATCTCTTGTCCTGGTCACTTCCACTTCATTGCTTCCATTATCATCTGCCAGATAGCATTCCCAGGTCTTATGACCATGTGCAGATGCTGCCGCATTGACTGTCATAATAGACATCAAACTGTACACCGTATCTTGCGAAAGCTCCGGTATCTTCTACCGTATATTCGACACCATTCATTACCACCTTTGTCCCCATTGGAACAAACGGATTGGAAGCATCTACTGCTAAGGTATGATTGGCTGTTGGATATGCTCCACTGGCAGTCGGTCCTCCGCTCCAAATACCACAACAGATCGGACAGTTACAATATCCACTGGTCACTACTTGTCCCAAAGATTCTCCAACTCTTACAGTTGCTGTCTCTGTCACAGTCTCATTGACTGCTTCTGTTTCTAACTGATACTGCAATGCAAAAAGAGCATCCAGTTCCGGCTTGACCTGTTCAAAGGTAAACTCTTCATACTTTGCTGACAGATAACTGATCAGGATAAACGGATCATGCTCAATAGGTCCGATGTTATATCGGTATTCCTCATGTCCCGGTTCTTCAGATTCCATGTTGTTGATCCGCTCCTGCAGATTAGCTTCCAGCTGTGTATAATACAATTCTGCTTCCCTAATTGCCTGATCTGATGACAGATAACTGGTTCCCGTGTAAGTGATCACATTTTGTAAAAACACCGCAGAGCATGATGTGATATTTGTTATGATTAGAAACATCAATCCGATCAGAACTGCTACACTGATATACACCTTCCGGTTTTCTTTAAAGAAGTTAGTGACTTTGCCGCCAATCTTCTTAATATAATCAATCGTACCTTTTGCAGCTGTTCCTACTGTCTGTTCACTTCGCTTTGCTTTGGCATAATCCCGTTTGATCTGTTGCTTCTGAATCTGTTTTTTAGTTTCTTCTGCTCCTGACGGGCTGCCGCCTGTGTCTGTTTCTCTTTCTGTCTCTCCAGTCTGCTTCTCTTTCTGGATGCCCTCTGTTTCCTGCGTCTGGCACTTCTCTGTTCCAGCCGGTAAATACCTTCGCCGCCTTCTTCCAACTTATGGGCACCTTCCACTGCCGCATTGTCGTCTTCATTTTTACTAATCTCACGATGCAATGCTGCGGAAGTTGCACTTCCTGCTTTCTTGACAACAGAAGCTTTTTTCTGTTTTTACAGACTTCCCCTTCGCCAAACTTCAGGCGGGATTTCTTCTTTCCAGGAGTTTCCCCTTCATTTGCCCGATAGACCTGTGCCTTCTTGGAATGCTGCTTAGCTTCCTTTTTCTTTTTGGCTTCCTCATAAGAAAACTTTTTGGCTTTTTCCTTCTGTTTTTGATGGCGGAAATTGACTCCATCCGTATCCATCTGGTTCAATTTCTCCATATCTTTGTCATTTTTCACAGAAGCACCAGTTTCCTCATAAGCAAACTTCAAACGTTGTTTTTGTTTTGGCTTTTTGCTGCCACCTGTCTGATTTCTCCGGCTGTCTCCTCTGTTTTCTGATAGATCAGCACGTTTTTCTTTCAGTCTCCCTGACTGTCCGGCTTCGGATTCTTCTGCAAGTCTGGATTCTTTTCCGACTTCAGCACGGATTCTTTTTCATTTTGCTGTTTACTACTCTGTCCAAAATCCTCACTTTGCTTCTCTGTCCGTATCAGTTCCGGTGCATCTCTGGATTTTTGCACAGAGGGTCGAATATTTTTCCCACTCCGTTCAGACTGGCGGGGAGACTTATCCACAAGGTTTTCTTCTTTTTCCCCCTGTTTTCTTCCCATCTGCACATCACCGACACGGTTACTGACACGAACAGAAGATTTATCTGTCAGGTTTTCTTCCACCAGACCATCCTTGGTCATCTTCTGGACTTTCTTGTCCCTGACTTTCATTCTCTGTTCTGCCACTACTTACTCCTCCTTCTTCGGATACCCTTTCCCTGCCTGTAATAAGCAGAGAAAAGCGATGCCAAAAACAGCACCGCCACTAAAAGTTAATACATATGAAATTGCTCGTAACATTGTTTTCTCCTTTGATTTACCCTGCTTCAGAAGTTTCCTCCAAGCGGGTTGTCATGATTTTATAGAGGGAATTCTTCGGGAATCTGTCTACGAATGGGATAATGACATTTCCATAGAACAGAAGTCCTTCCCCCTCATTACTGTTGGTTACATAGGACAGCTGGGTTGGTGAGATATTCAGCTGTTTTGCCAGAATCTGCCTGTCTCCGGAAGCCTGGTTGAGCATATAAATGAAATCAGAGTTTTCAAAAATATTCTCGATTTCCCTGGAAGCCAATAAATCTTTGATATTCTGTGTTATCTGATTGTTATTATCAGGCGGCTTTTTATCCACCTCTCTGGGGCTTTCGCCCATTTTCATCAGCGTGTCATTTCACGCTCAGCATAGCATATCTTTTTACCACGATTATATCGTACCGGCTGGCAATGCGGCCTCTTGGAGCTGTTATATTCTGCTTATGCAGGTTCAAGCTCTATGCGTTGCGTGTGGCTATTCTATTATGAATAGCCTTCCACTCGGATTAGGTCGCTACCCCTTCCCGTTTTTTTCCGCATTGATACTTCTGACTTACTTGCCGGTTTCAGTCAGAACGGCGATAGTTTGCACTTTAAGCGACCAACAAGTAACAAACCAGTTCACCAGTTGGAATACCTCCCCATTTACGGAACCTCTTCCAAATTTCCACACTGTAAGCTGCTGTCTGCTCTTCTTTTAATAGAAGATGGAATTCATCCACATAGTAACGGGTAGATTTATGAGCGAAACGATTGATAGTCACTCGGTTCCATACCTGGTCCTGCACAATCAACATCCCGATCTTTTTCAGCTGTTTTCCAAGCTCTTTGATATCAAAACAAACGATACGATTGTTGATATCTACATTTGTGCGATGATTAAATACATTCAGGGAGCCTGTAACATAAATCTCCAATGAAGTTGCAAGACGCTGTGCTTCCGGCTCTTCCTGTTTTCTCAGAAGGTTATATAAATCCTCCAGGATTGGCATCTTCTCCGGTACTGGATCGGCAAGATATTCCTGATATACTAACCGCACACAACGGTCAATGATGGTCTTTTCTACCGGCTCCAGTCCATTCTTTCCTCCAACAATCAGCTCACACAAAGACAGAATAAAATCTGCTTTCAATGACAGTGGATTATCTTCCTCGGAATAGTTCAGGTTCAGATCCATTGGATTGATATACTGGTCAGATACCGGAGAAACCCGTACCACCTGTCCGTGCAGTGCCTGCACAAGTGCCGAATATTCGGCTTCTGGATCGCAGACGATGATATCATCTTCTGTGATCAGGAAGCAGTTTGTAATTTCTCTCTTTGCTGAGAAGGACTTACCGGAACCTGGTGTACCAAGAATCAGTCCATTCGGGTTCTTCAGACGTTTCCGATCAACCATGATCATGTTGTTGGATAATGCATTCAGTCCATAATAAAGAGCCTCCCCTTCCTGAAACAGTTCCTGTGTCGTAAATGGCACGAAGATCGCTGTTGAAGATGTGGTAAGCCCTCTTTGAATTTCAATCCGATTGACTCCCAGCGGAATACAGGACATGAGTGCTGCTTCCTGCTGATAATCCAGCTGTTTTAAAGAACAGTTATATTTCTGTGCGATTCCCTGCACCTGGAAAATATTGTTATCCAGCTTCTGACGCTTCTTTGCGGTATTCATTACCAGAACTGTCACAAGGAACATTCTCTCATTTCTGGACTGCAGATCTTCCAGCAGGTTTTTCGCCTCTTCTCCATAAGTCACAAGGTCCGACGGAAGCACATCCATATCATAACCGGAACGTACTGCTCGCTTCTGCTCTTCAATCTTCATCTTATCCAAATCTGAAATCTTGCTCTTGATCATCTTGATCGCAGAACTCTGGTCAATGGACTGGATATGAATGTTGACATTGATGCTGTCATCCACATCCAGGAAGTCTGCAAGCATCCGGTCTGTAAGCTCTGGTGCCAAAATCTGCAGATAACTCACACTTCCCATCGTTCTTCCCATCAAAAATGTCTGATTCTTGGAAAAGTTAAAGGAAGTCGGTGCAATAAAATCTTTGGTCTTTAATCCTGTTTCTGGAAGCATCTTATACTGGAACTTAAATGGTTCAATCCGATCCTGGTTGAACACATGATACAGAATCTCCAGCCTTTCCAAACCATTCAAGGAATGTGCCTGTGCTCCCAGGACCTTAAAGTTATTTAAGATATCTGTTTCGATTCTTTCAAGCCTTGGCCTTGCCGCCTTCAGGCTTTCTGCTTCGATTCCAAAAGTAATATACTTTGTCTTCACCAGACCATTATTTCCTTTGGAAAGCTGATTTTTCAGCATAGTACGATACTCTTCACGAATGGCATTGAAGTCATCGTTCTGATCCGGAATATCAATACTTTTTTCAAATTCTGCCACATCCACCTGCTGATTGATAAAGGACAGCTGCACACTGATGGAAGAATCAAAGTAATTTAAGAAATCACAGTAATTTTCAAATATCGTGGTCTTATCCTCATTTAAAGCAAGCTGATAGTTGATGTCATAAAACTGAATCGTCTTGGAGAAAAAGTTCTTTGTCACCTGGCAAATACCATCCTGCAGCATCCGAATATACGGAATACTCTGCTGCGCAGTTGTAGGAATATTTTTCTGTTTCCTGCGGTCCCGTTCCTGCTTCTTCCTACGCTTTTCCTGTTCTCTTTCTTTTCTGCTTTTTTGTTTCTTCTTTCCTGACGGTTTCTTTTTTCCACCAGGGACAGACGCTCCTGCTGAGCCTCCTGCTTTGTCTTTTTTGCCATCCGGCACACCCTCCTTTTTTACAAGGGTGGAAATCTCCTGATAAAAATTTTCTGTCTTATATGGTCTTACTGACGGACAGATAAACTTCTGTCGAATGATATTTGCCACCACTTTTTCAAAGGGAAGCCCGTCTTTTTCATACATTGCCATGAAGAAAAATGGAAGCATGATCGTTACCATCAGGATGGCTGCGATACTGGAACCGATTGGTTTTCTCATGAACAGATAAAACGGAATTCCCACTACTGCGGCAAGTGAAAAGAAAATCAGCTGCCGTTTTGTCAGATTTAACGCTACTTTTGTTTTGACCTTGGTAAGGTCTTTTGGTACTGGTACATACGCCATGGTATGCGCTCCTTTCCTGCCCGTTAATGGGCATTGAATATTGATTTGCTAAGGCTTCCGGTCTTGAATAATGAAAATGCAAGAATCACGGTATAAGCCGCTACTGAAAACATTGCTGCATGAAGGTCACTGGATATGGTCATTGCATTTACTAAAACTGCATAAATTCCCACACAGACCATCATGAAGAATCCCTGAAATGCCAGTGCGAACAAGCCTTTTAAATAGTTGTTTCCGATATTACCCCATTCCTTATTGGTCATGGTGGCAAACGGAATTGGTGCTATGGAAGTATAAAAGGTAAATTTCTATCATTCTTCCGTACAAGATTACCGTAATGATAATTGACAGAATGTGCATGGTAACACTGATTAACATCGTTTCCATGGATAGCAGGAACAAATCCCCTAACTCCATATCCTCCAGGGCATCCACAATCCGTGAAATTGCTTCTGTTGCATCCACCGCAGTGTTTCCTGATATCACCCCGGCGGCATTGTTGACCACATGCTGGCCAACGTCAAAGACCGCCATCGTGATATTGAACGTATTCGTCACCAGATAAATGGCTACATACGCCTTAAAGATCCAGAGGAAAATGTTGTAAGTCTCAAATTCATGGAAATTGTTTTTCTGCGTTACCATCGTAATCAGTTCATAGCACAGGACAAATGTGATGATCAGTCCCGCAATGGGGACAATCACCGTTTGGGAAATGTTCTGGATCAGATTGAAGATTCCGGCATTCCATCCCTGCGGTGTCTGTCCCACCTGCCCGGCTATGGTTCCCACCTGCTCATTGACAGACGTGAACATGTTATCCAAACAGGACTTGATAAGCCCGATCAGGATATCCTTTATCGCTTCCGTAATTCTCTCAATGATGGTGTTCATCTACCACTCCTCTTAAGAGAACAATGTTGCCAGCTGTGGAATCAGGGTAGTTCCCAGCAGCATGATTCCGGCACCAGCCATCAGCTGTTTGATGCCCTGGCTCTTAGCGCCGGGATTGTCATTTCCATATCCTTCCAGAAGGTTTACGACACCCCACACGCCAAGACCTGCGCCGATTGCGACTACAAGAGTTTTTAAAGTTGTAATTGCACTGCTAAAAAATGCCATATACATTCACCAAAACTGACTTCTTTCAGGTGTTTACGGGAACGAAAATACACCGACTAAAAAGCCGGTGCACCTAGTGTCAGTTATTCCTTTCCTCATTATTTTCTGTTCATTCCCAAGGTTACTCCGACAGTTCTACATGAATTACTTCCACCTCTTCTTCAGATTTCGGTGTATACTGCGGATTTAACTCTTTCTCAACTTTGTACCGGTTCTTCTCGTTTTTCATCTGCAAGAAGCCGATAGTTTTTGTGTTTCGTGATATCATATTTGTCCGAGAAAAATGGTCTGGCACCACGGATCTGCAGGATACATTTTCCTCCATCCATGACTGCAATCTCATCTTCAGTCATCAGCTGTTTACCTGTTTTCTGGTAATTCAATCCAAAAGACTTCTGATTACTCCTCGTCTCCGAAGTGTTATACAGGTCAATGGTTTCCTTACCCAGAAGCTCGCTCATTTCCTTTAAGGTAGTTTTCTCTTT
>ENA-OQIA01000132-OQIA01000132.1-human-gut-metagenome-genome-assembly--contig:-NODE-132-length-13175-cov-3.341278_pt1 | contig 13175 bp, 14 predicted proteins | sample MGYA00242571_ERZ504735 | MGnify/ENA primary metagenome ERZ504735 (study PRJEB26092, sample SAMD00036442) | human gut metagenome | host: Homo sapiens | study: EMG produced TPA metagenomics assembly of...
GAACCAAAGATTGAAAGTCCATAGGCAGTGGCTACCCGGACGCTCACTTTGTTCAATTAGGTCAAATCGAAAATGGTGTAAACGAAGAGGCAGTTCACTGGAATGCCAAAACTGCTTTTTCGTTTACACCATCATCGATTCTAACCTAAAGAATTTGACAAGTACCTTATAGCTTCATATTTTCAAACCTATTATATCAATTTTTTCTTGATTTAATCATAAAAAATGCTATACCAGCAACTATTATGTATCCGAACAATGAAATAACAGATGATTCAATTCCAAACTCACCACCTGTGATGGCGAAATCTTTTGAATTAAGTACATATGTCATTACAGAATATTTATCCATTTTTTCCCCAATGGCTAATCCTCCACCAATAATCACAACGTTCCAGATAGCATGAACTATTCCGCTATTCCGGTAAATGCAACCCCTGCACTTAAAGTATTGAACATCTGATTTCCATTCATATTTGAGGATACATACTTACCGTTGAATATTAAAAGATAACTTCCTTTCCACGGAGAGAATATCATTTTCAACTAACAATTCGGTAATGTTCATAAAGAACTGACGGTATACGAATAAGATTATGCAGCGTAATATTTATTATATTGCATGTATAAATTGATTTACATAGAACAATGCAGCCCCGATAGCAGGAGTGTATTGTCCATTTGTGCCAACAAAAATGTGCTCTTTGTTTAATGCGAATGGTGAGGAAACATTGATATGTTTAGTCAGGTAGGCAATGTCGTCCTCTAAAAAATATGGTGCCAGATAACCACTGATGATAATAGGCGCATCAATAATTAAATTAATGTTTTTCATGGCAAAGGCCAGGTGATGGAGATAATCTTTCCAGATTTGTGTAAGCTGGGGAGATTTTTTTTCGCGTAAAAGAGAAAAAAAGTCTTTTATATTCATACCGGCAGCCTGTTCCAGAGCGTTGGCGGAACAGTAAGTTTCCAGACAGCCGCGGTTTCCGCAATAACAGAGCGGTCCATCTGGATTAATACAGATATGTTCGATCGTGCCGCTGTGCATAGAACTTCCCTGATGAATCTGGTGGTTTGTGATGATAGCGCCTCCGAGATTACGATTCAGTAGAAAGACAACGGCGCTGTCAAGTTCCGGGTGTTTCCATAATTCCAGAAAGGCAGCAGACTTTGAATCATGTTCCAAATAACATGGATAAGGCAGATAACGGGAAAAGTCCTCCAGTATCATGCCTGTATTGTTCATGATATTTCCATACAGCACAGTAGAGTGATCAGGGGAGGTGATTCCTTGTGTAGCGATGGAAACACCAAGTATCTTTTCTTCATCATACTGATTTGTGGCAATGAATTCTTTGATTTTATCGGTGACCTGCTTATAGTAATCCGGCGTGTTGGAATATGGAAATGGAATGGTATTGGTATAGAGTGTATTTCCGTACAGGTCAACGGCAGTGATATGGAACATATTCTTTAAAATACCAATGCCAATGGAAATTCTGAAGTCAGATACAATCTGAATCGCATTTGCTTTTCTTCCGCCGGTGGATTCGAAATATCCATTTTTTTCTATTAAGCCATCCTGCTCTAACAGGTTCAGATTCTGGCTTACGGTGGACAATCCCATCTGTAAATCCTGAACAATCTGGAGCTTGGATGTTATTTTTTTTCTGTAGATGTATTGATAAACTTTTGATCTGTTTATTTTTTTTACGCTGATATTGGTTAAACCTTTTTCACTCATAAGATTTTCCTGATTCTATTATGGTAGCTGTTTTATAAATTATATATTTGATATAGTCTGGCAGAGCTCAAAAACTTGTCAGATTTTCTTGATTATATTATTTCCTGAATTGTTATAGATAGAGTTAAGTTCTAGCTTTATGTATATTGTAGTATATAGAAAGTGAAAATGCAATAACGATAATAAGAACAGTAATGGTCAATATAACTGGTAAAAATGCATAAAATAAGATTAAAAAAATTATACTTTTTGTCAATAGACTTTTAGATAGGGAGGATATATACTCGACTTACAGTTGAGATATAAACGTAAGTTTGAAACATAATAAAAAGAAAACAAGGAGTATATATCATGAAATTATCACTGAATGGAATCAAAGAACAGGAAGCATGGGAAAAGGCCGGAATCACTCTGCCAGGTTATGACGTAGAGGCTGTTTCTGAGAAAGCGAAGAAAGAACCTGGTTGGGTACATTTCGGAATCGGAAATATTTTCCGTGTATTTATCGGTGGTATTGCTGACGGCCTTCTGGAAGAGGGCGTGCTTAACCGTGGCATTACATGTATAGAGACTTTTGATTATGATGTAGTAGACAAGATTTATGATCCATATGACAACCTGGGATTAAGCGTAATCCTGCATGGTGATGGAACACGTGAATACAAAGTAATAGGAGCTCTTGCAGAAGCAGTAAAAGCACAGTCTTCAGACCCGGCACACTGGAATCGGCTGAAAGAAATCTTTACCAGCAAATCCCTGCAGATGGTTTCCTTTACAATCACAGAGAAAGGTTACGCATTACAGAAAGCTGACGGGACATGGTTTCCGTTTGTAGAAGCTGATATCAAAAATGGTCCGGATAAAGCAACAGGTGCAATGGCAGTTCTGGTTGCGATGCTTTATGAAAGATATAAAGCAGGCAGATATCCAATTGCTCTGGTTTCCATGGATAACTGCTCACGGAATGGTGCGAAACTTCGTGAATCTGTACTGACTATGACAGAAGAGTGGAAGAAAGTCGGATTCGTAGATGAAGGATTCGTAAATTATGTAAGTGATGAGAAAATTGTTGCGTTCCCATGGACGATGATCGATAAGATCACACCTCGTCCAAGCGAGCAGATCGCAGCGGACCTTGAGAATCTTGGCATTGAGAATATGCAGCCGGTTATCACAAGTAAGAAAACATATATTGCACCATTTGTTAATGCAGAGAAACCGCAGTATCTCGTAATTGAAGATAACTTCCCGAACGGCCGTCCGGCTCTGGAGAAAGGTTTCGGTGTATATATGGCTGACAGAAATACGGTTAACCTTTCTGAGCGTATGAAAGTAACAGTATGTCTGAACCCTGTACATTCTGCAACAGGTCCGCTGGGTGTGGTTCTTGGATATGATCTGTTTGCGCATATGCTGAACACAAACGAAGATATGATGAAGATGGCGCGTATGATTGCTTATGATGAAGGTCTTCCGGTAGTCGCAAACCCGGGAATCCTTTCTCCGCAGGCATTTGTGGATGAACTCTTTAATGAGCGTTTCCCGAATGAGTATTTGGGAGATACAAACCTTCGTCTGGCCGTAGATGTATCTCAGATGGTTGGTATCCGATTCGGTGAGACAATTAAAGCATATGTAGCGAAATTCGGAGACGCCTCCAGACTGACAGCTATTCCTTTGGGAATCGCAGGATGGCTTAGATATATGCTTGGTGTGGATGATGAAGGAAATAAATTTGAACTTGCACCAGACCCAATGAACGAGGAACTTCAGGAACAGTTTAAGGATATCGTAGTAGGAAAAACGGAGACATTCAAAGATCAGCTCAAACCGATCCTTTCCAATGAGCGTCTGTTCTTCACTGACCTTTACAAAGATGGAGTTGGTGAAAAGATTGAAGAAATGTTCCGCGAAATGCTCGCAGGACCTGGGGCTGTAAGAGCAACAATACATAAATATGTTGGCTGATTGTAGGTATAGTGATAATGAAAAAATCGGCGCCCTACAAAATTATGTAAGTATGCCGAGGTCTCGAAGTGATTGAGAAACTTTTGAATATAAAATGTAATAGAAGTAGAGGTTCAGGAGGAAAAAGAAAATGACAGAACCTTTACAACTGAAGATAGTGACCTTGGAACGACAGAAAATCCATTAACCAGAAACCGCTACGATTATACAACCAATAATCCGTTGAATTACAGTGATCCGACAGGACATTCCTTGTGGAGCAGGATTAAGGGTGCAGCTAAGAAAGCAGCAAAAAATATAGGTTCTATAGAAATAGAAGGACGATCGATGGATATGCAAATGCATGAAATTTATAGTGAACAAATTGCCCAACAATTAATCCAAAAAGCATATATTCCGTTACAAGGGGAAGTGACTTTTGAGGACGTAAAGAATGGATATGAACGATATTTTAAAAACCCAAATAAAGGAACAATTGTAGAATATACTATGCACATTATATTTGATAAAATCTGTGAGTAAAGAAGCTTGCATAAAAGCTAAGTAAGTTATTAATAAAATTGTGTAATTTATTTCTCATGGAAATTCATCTCCTTTCTGTTTACGATGTCATTATAGAATACGAAAAGAATTATTACTTGCCAAAATAACAGAATATATAGTCAAAAATTGCTTAATACAGTGACAGATTAAAATATCCTGCAATACTGTCATTGGTCAATTTATTTATACAATTTAATATTGGAATATTTTACAACTATGACACAAGTATGCAACATAATAAACGAATGCTTTTGATAGAGTAATGATACACAATATCAGTTACAAAGAAGCAGGAGGATAGAAAGTGGACATGATACAAAATAAATGTTGCAGACATGGGGCAAGTTTACGTCGAAGGAGACGCAGGCGTAGAAAAATACTGCGTTCTATCATATTTTCCTGTAGTATCATAGCTGTGGCTGTATTTGTGGCTGTTGGAAGCAGTATGATAAGATCAGGTGATGGCAGGACAAATAGATATGATGTTGAAGCCGGAAATAATACATATGATAATGCTGTTATAGAAAATAGCAAAATCTCTGGAAAGAATAAGATACAAAATAATCAGTCGATGCTTGATGATATAATGAACAGCACCCAATATCCAAAACAGCTAAAGGACCTTGCTTTGAAGAATGAAGAGGCACTTGAGTTTGTGTATGATTATCCGGCGGAACATGTGAAGGAACACACAATTGATTTGACAGAAGAAGCGTCTATGGATAGTGTTCCGTTATTTGTGCAGTGGGATAAACGCTGGGGCTACAAAAAATATAGCGGCAATTTCTTTGCAGCAAGCGGATGCGGTCCCACTACACTTTCGATGGTAGTGGTTTATCTGACGCACAATAGGGAGGCATCACCTATTGCAGTAGCAAAGTATTCAAAGGAAGCCGGTTACAGTGTAGATGGATCGGGAAGTTCATGGACGCTTATAAGTGAAGGCTGCAGGCACTACGGCGTAAAAGCAAAGACAGTGGCGCTGGATGAGAGCAGAATGAAGGCAGAGCTTGATGCAGGACATCCTATTGTGATAAATGTAGGACCGGGAGATTTTACAGATACAGGACATTTTATGGTTATAACAGGCTATGATGATGAAGGATTTTCAATAAATGATCCAAACAGCATTGAAAAAAGTGGCAAAAGGTGGTTATTCAAAAATATATCATCTCAGATTAGAGCTGTCTGGAGTATGTATGTGTGAGAATATATTTGTATAAGTGCCGGTAAAACATCCTATTATTGAGTTAAATAACAGGGTGTTTTTTACAACTATGACACATCTTTATGCTATAATAATTCTATCATAATCATAGAAGAGGAGCAGCTTATGACCAGTATTCTCATAGTGGAAGATGACAACGACATAAATAATTTAATATGCAACACCCTGAAGGCAGAGGGATATCAATGCGAAAGAGCGTTTGATGGCAAGGAAGGGGCGGACAAAATTGAGCAGAACAGATATGATCTGCTGCTGCTTGATATTATGCTTCCTGAGATAAATGGTTATGAATTGCTTGACTATGTCAGGAGAATTGGGGATACTCCGGTCATAATAATATCTGCCATGGGACAGGTGGATGAAAGGATACGCGGGCTTCGTATGGGCGCGGATGATTACATATGCAAACCATTTCAGATAGGGGAGCTGCTTGCGAGAGTGGAAACCGTATTAAGGCGCACTCAGCGCATGGCAGAGCGTCTGGAAATAGAGGATGTAGCTATAGATCCTAAATCACGTACAGTGACAAAGGCAGGTGAGCAGGTAGAGCTCACAGTAAAGGAATTTGACCTGTTGTATGAGCTTATGAAGAATAAGAATGTTGCACTCAGCAGGCGCAGGCTTTATGAACTTGTATGGCAGGAGGAGTATACCGGGGAGACAAGGACACTGGACTCACATGTACAAAGACTAAGAAAAAGCTTGACTGGAATGAAAAGATTGTCACAGTTTTCAGGATTGGCTATCGTCTGGAGGTTCGCGGATGAAATTTTTCTATAAAATGTTTCTTGGAATGACAGTGATACTGGCTGTTGCCCTTGGAATGATAGAATATGTGACTCTATCATACTCACTGGAGCATGCAGTGAAAAGGGAGCAGGACAGTGCACTTTCACAGCATCAGATGATAAAATACTCGATTGAAACTGTCATACTTAATATGAAGAGTGAAGATGTGGATAAGGAGCTTACAGATATGATGTCGCAGTCGGCAAAATCCATTGTTGGAGATGAAGGAGGAATGTATCTTGCTGATGATGATGGAAAAAGGATATATGCCAATTCATGTAATTATGAGCAAAAGGATATAAAGGTAAAGGATGGTACGCTTACATACAGTATAGTGTCAAAAGAGAATACTAAAGATACCGGTGAAAAGCAAAGTGGCAGATATATCCATGTCAAAAGCAGCTTTAAGCTGAATGATAACAGGTATATTCTGATAACGGAAAGTGATATTACACCGGTTTTCGATGAGTCAAAGGAGCTTAGGTATAGATGTAGCATGTACTACATTGTTATACTTGCTGTTGGTATGATGGTCATATTGATACTTTCCTGGATGATTACAAAGCCTCTTGCCGGATTAACAGCCACCACCAAAAAATTTGCAGATGGTGATTACACAGCAAGAAGTGATGTAAAGACAAAGGATGAAGTAGGTGAGCTTGCGAGGGCTTTCAACGAGCTTGCGAAAAACCTTGAAAGCAAAGTTTATGAACTTCAGATGGCGGCAAAGAAGCAGGAGGATTTTACTGCAAACTTCGCACATGAGCTCAAAACCCCAATGACATCAATTATAGGATATGCCGATACCCTGTATCAGAAAAAACTGTCTGAGGATGAGGTGCACAGTGCTGCCGGAGTCATACTGAATGAGGGCATGAGGCTTGAAGCATTATCATTTAAGCTGCTGGAGCTTATCACTCTTGATAAAAATGATTTCAGGCTTGAAGAAACAAGAATATCTGAGATTATAGCAGATTGTGTGGAAACCGCACATGAAGCGGCAAGAAAGCATAATACAGAGATTGTGTACAGTGCGGATGAGGCATGGGTGTGGCTGGAATATGATCTGTTTAAGACCATGCTTCTTAATCTGATAGACAATGCAGTGAAATCAGGAGGCAGCAAGGTAGATGTATCAGGCAGACTTATTTCGCACAGTATTTATCGTATTGCAGTTTCGGACAATGGAAGAGGAATACCGCCTGAAGATATAGAGCGCATTACAGAGGCTTTTTATATGGTTGACAAGTCACGATCAAGAAGTGAGCATGGAGCAGGGCTTGGGCTTGCACTTGTATCAAGGATTGCTAAGCTGCATCATATAAAAATCCATTATGAGAGTGAGTCAGGTAAAGGAACCAAGGTGTATTTTGACATGAAAGCGGAGGCATTGGATGAGAAGTAAGCATTTATCAGTGCGCAAATGTATTGATAAAAAACCGGATAAAATCAAGGGAATAGTGTGTATATGCATTATTCTGGCAGTTGTATGTGCGGGAAATATGATACCGAATTATCTGATTTCACTTAAAGCAGCAAAAATTGCCAAAAACGAGTACTACAATAAGCAACGCAGATATAAGCCCATACAGCCATTCTATTTCAGCTGAAGAGAGGCTTACTAAGATGATGTCTCTGATGCAGGATAATGTAAATGAGCTGTGGAATGGGAAATATAGTGAGAAAAGGGAACCGTTGGATACTGAGATTCCGGTGGGACAGGCTTATACGGCTATTAAGACTTTTCTGAAGGGTGCCTGTGAGCTGCAGAAGCAGTCAGGTATTATGCAGATGCTCGGTGAAGACGATATAGTTATGCTCCAAAGCCTTGAAAGTAACTATTCAAAGGATACAGACAGCGAAACAGAACAGACATATGAAGCAGCTCCTTGGCAATATGGTGCAGCAGTTGCTTTGGATGATAGCTTTGACAACACAATATCAGATTATTTTGTAACATCGGATATAAGCAAGGAATTATCGGCGTGGATATTTATAATATCATTTGAAGATACGAGAATGCTGGCTGCTGTTGATGCGGTGCTTGGAGTACCGTTTTATATTACATATTATTGTGCAGATGTGGATAGTCCTAAGGCACAGGCTGCAGTGATGAGAGATTTATATGCAAAGACATATGGCAGTGATTATTCTATGGGTTATCCAAAAGAGTCTGAATCAAAAATAGATTCTTCCTTTGAGACAAATATAATAGAGAATTTTTATTATGGGAATAATTATACGCAAGGGGATGATGAATATACCGGTTTTGAACCTTATGTATACTCTTGTTCATCGGACAAGCTGCAGATGGAATATCAGGTTATTACAAGAATCCAAAGATTTGAAAAAAAGGGAAAGCAAGTGTCATCATATAATTCGCGTATTAATATATGTTTGTACTAACCAGACTAAAAAGCTCTCTGTGCAATGCACGGGAGCTTTTTAAATTGCATGCAAGCATCAATGATACCTTTTGACCCTCATTTCATAATAATTATAACAGTATCATTTAGTGCATGATTTGTACAATTTATTACATTGCTCTTTACAAGGGTTTTGTTATATCTTAGATGTAGCAACGCAGTTATTGTTCTTGGTTTTATATATTAATAATTGGAAAGTGAGGAAAAATATGAACGCTGATATGAAATGGCTTGATAATCCGGAAGTGTTTAAGGTAAATCAATTGGAACCACATAGTGATCATTGCTATTATCTGGATTATTCGGACATGAAAAAAGAAAAAAATCCATTATTACAGTCATTAAATGGTCAATGGGAGTTCGCTTACAGCAAAAATGTGATGGAAAGACCTGTTGATTTTTATAAGGAAACATTTGATGCATCAGGATTCGATAAAATTATGGTTCCGGGACATATTGAACTGGCTGGATATGATAAAATACGTTACATCAACACTATGTATCCGTGGGAAGGAAAAGAGTACCACAGAGGAGCATATAGTATGGAGGCAACAGGAGCAGAAGAAGGAATGTTCTCAGAAGCACAGTACAATCCGGTAGGCTCTTATATCAAATACTTTGATTTGGATAAGAACATGTGTGGAAAAAGAATCCATATATGCTTCGAAGGTGTAGAAGAAGCTATGTATCTGTGGCTTAATGGTCAGTTTATAGGTTATGCAGAGGACAGCTTCACACCTTCTGAGTTTGAACTGACACCATATATTAAGGAAAAGGGAAATGTTCTGGCAGTGCAGGTACATAAGATGAGCACGGCGGCATTTTTAGAGGATCAGGACTTTTTCAGATTTTTTGGAATTTTCAGAAATGTTACTTTGAAGGCAATTCCGGATGTTCATCTGGAGGATGTATGGTTCAAACCTGTGTTAAATCAAGATAATGAAAGCGGAAGAGTGTCTGTCAGCATGAAGGTATCTGCTACTGACAGTCAGAATGTAACTGCTGGCTTTATTTTAAAGGACAGAGAAGAAAATATATTAGTTGAGAAGTCATTACAGTTAAATAAAGAAAACAACCATTTGGAAGGCACGATTTGTGTTGACTTGGAAAGTGTCAGGCTGTGGGATAATCATAATCCATATTTATACCATGCTTATGTTGAGCTTAAAGCAGAGGATGGTTCACTGGCCGAGGTAATTCCTTATGATATCGGTTTCAGAAGAATAGAGATTATAGATAAAGTAGTCTATTTGAATGGAAAACGTCTTGTTATTACGGGAGTAAACCGTCATGAGTGGAATGCAAGAACAGGAAGATGCATTGGTATAGAAGACATGAAGGCAGATATATCATGTATGTTAAGAAACAATATTAATTCTGTGCGTACCTGTCACTATCCTGACCAGATACCATGGTACTATATGTGCGACGATGCAGGTATTTATGTGATGGCAGAAACAAATCTGGAGAGCCATGGCTCATTCCAAAAACTTGGGGCAATCGAACCGTCATGCAATGTACCGGGATCTATTCCACAGTGGAGAGATGCAGTGCTTGAGCGTGCAAAAAACAATTTTGAAACTTTTAAAAACCATACATCCATCCTTTTCTGGTCATTAGGAAATGAATCCTATGCAGGAGACGACATTGAGGCAATGAACGTTTATTTTGCCGAAAAGAAGGATGGAAGATTAGTTCATTATGAAAGCGCTTATTATAATAGGGCATATGAGGATACTATTTCTGATTTTGAGACCAGAATGTATGCAAAACCGGAGGATGTAGAGGAATACTTGAATAACAGTCCGAAAAAACCGTATATTTTATGCGAATTCATGCATGATATGGGAAATTCAATGGGTGGACTTGGATCTTATATGAAGCTGATTGACAAATACGATATGTATCATGGCGGATTTATATGGGATTTTATTGACCAGGCAATTATGGTAAAAGATCCCGTTACAGGAAAAGATGTTTTACGCTATGGCGGAGATTTTGACGATAAACCGGCAGACTATGAATTCTCAGCAAATGGAATTGTATTTGCTGACAGGAAAGAAAAACCGGCAATGCAGGAAGTGAGGTATTACTATGGCTTATACAGATAAATTAAGAGTGGTCTATGGTGACTATACATTAGGTGTACATGGTGAAGGCTTTGATTATATTTTCTCTTATGCACAGGGGGGACTGGAATCTATCGTTAAAAATGGATATGAGTGGCTGTATCGTTGCCCAAAGCCTACTTTCTGGAGAGCGTTGACAGATAATGACAGGGGAAGCAAGTTCCATATTAAAAGCGGAAGCTGGCTTTCGGCAGATATGTTTATTGACTGTAAGGGAATACAGGTGATCATGGATGGCAAGGAGCAAAAACCATATGCACCTGATAATAACATCTATGGCGGTGATGTTTATGCTGATGAAATTATTGTAAAATATACATACGAGACCATAACAACTCCGGCGACAACTGTTCTTGTGAGCTATAGCGTTGATGCGTCCGGAAAGATTCGCGTGGATGTACATTATAATGGAGTACAGGGGCTCCCTGAATTTCCTGTATTTGGAATGAGATTTATTATGCCAACATTGGCTGACAAATATTTATATAAGGGACTCTCCGGGGAAACATATCCTGACAGAAAAGCAGGTGCACAAGAAGGCGTCTATGAGATCAGTGATCTGAGTCTTACACAATATCTTGTTCCGCAGGAATGTGGTATGAGAATGGATACAGAATGGGTAGATATTGTAAGACATACGAGTCTCGATAATAGCAGGACAGATTATTCATCTCAAACACTTCGTATTGAGAAAAAAGATGAGCCATTTGCTTTTTCATGCTTACCTTATACAGCATCTGAAATTGAAAATGCATTGCATCATGAAGAATTGCCACCAGCAAGAAGAACGATTCTTTGTATTTATGGAGCGGTTCGAGGTGTTGGAGGCATTGACAGTTGGGGCAGCAATGTAGAAGATGAATATTGTATCAGTGCAGAAGAAGATATAGATTATTCATTTACTATCTGTTAAGCAAAATAGGGACACATATGAATGTTAAGATTACTAGAGATTGGATAAAAAGCTTTTTTGATTAGGACCAACGGTAGATTTAGTCGGTAAACTCATTAAATCACGAAGTGTTACCGAGAGAAGTGCAACATAGATTATAAAGAGCAGTTGCAAAAAAAATACAATATAATAAAGATAAAATTTGTTTAATATGCATATTTTGTCTTTTTATATATAAACAACTCAAATATTTTTATTATGCCTTGAACATTTTGTTCAGGGCATTTTTAATGAAGACGATAGATAATCGAAAAAAGATTAAAAGAAATTTTTAATCTGAATCATTAATATATCATAATTTTTTATTTGCAATAGTAATTTCTGGGGATAGTTTGCAAAACTAACTTCTGGCTTTGACTTAAATGGACTGGAATTTAGTTTTGCAATTCAACAAAGAATTTTAAAGAAAAAGAGTTAGAAGAATCTTTAGAGAAAGTTGGAATATCTGGGACATAAGGTTTGCGAATTAAGTGGTGGAGAACAACAAAGAATAGCAATTGCAAGAACGATGTTAAAACCATGTGAGATTATACTTGCAGATGAACCAACTGGAAATCTTGATACAAGCAATAAGGAAAAAATTATTCATTTATTTAAAGAATTAAAAAAAGAAGGAAAAACAATAATATGCGTTACACATGATGAAGAAATGGCAAAAAGTGCAGATCGAATCATTGATTTAAAAAAGGAAAGAGGTAGTGAAAAATGAAAAGTATTTTATTAGCAGCAATGAATGGAGTATTAATTTTATTTACAGTATTAGTGCATAAGATAATTTTTAGAATACTGGGATTAGGGTATGATAACTTGGTGATATATTGGGGATTGTTTGTGCTTATATTTTTTATATTTGATGTAATTTTGAATTTTTTCTTTTAAAAGATAAATCAAGATAAAAGCAAGAATATATTTGAATATGTAAAGAAATCCTGTCTACATTGAGAAATCAGTGTCAGGCAGGATTTTTTGTAAATTAAAACCATCAATCTTTTCAGATTATGTAATTTTTCTAAATTCATTGTCTCTAAAAAGATGAAAGGAGATCAAAAGAATGTCGACAGAACAAATTTTAGAAAGGCTTATGCGAGAATACGGAGATTCTGTTTTTCGTATGTGCTTTCTTTACTTAAAGGATTATCATTTGGCAGAAGATGCCACACAGGGAACATTTATGAAAGCTATGAAAAAATTAAAAGATTATTTTGAGTTGCATATAAAATAACCAGATAGTAAAATATGAACAAAAGGTAAGATTAAATGCGGAAAGGAGGGAACCTCATGCAAAAGAAACTTCCAATCGGAATTGAAAACTTCGAAGATATGATAAAAGAAAACTATTACTATGTAGATAAAACAGGCCTGCTCAAACAATTGCTAAATGAACACGGCCTAG
>ENA-OQIA01000135-OQIA01000135.1-human-gut-metagenome-genome-assembly--contig:-NODE-135-length-12825-cov-3.376358_pt1 | contig 12825 bp, 10 predicted proteins | sample MGYA00242571_ERZ504735 | MGnify/ENA primary metagenome ERZ504735 (study PRJEB26092, sample SAMD00036442) | human gut metagenome | host: Homo sapiens | study: EMG produced TPA metagenomics assembly of...
CAATACCATTCAGCCGGATGACCCGAAGTTCGCCGGATATCGCTCCGCAAAAAAGAGTAGAGATCAGCAAGACTTCCATCAGCAAGCGTAAAACATTTCTGCTACGATGATGCGTGATGTAAAAGCGATGCTCCGAGAGTATTTCGACATTATGGATGTGCCGGATGATGAAGATGGTCTGATTCGCTTTGTGACTGAGAAATTCAGTGAACAGCGTGATTACTATGCTTCTCTGGACGCCCGTTATGACGGACATAAATACCCAGACCGTGCATTAGTTCAGGAAGCCATTCATCTGATGGATGATGTACTTTCCCAGAAGAAAGACAATATTGCTCTAATTGAGCGTGTGCTGAAAAAAGAGGATGCTCTCTTTGATAACAAAGAAGCCATGAGCAACGGCATTGAAAATTTCTTCAAGACTCAGGTGACGGTATTCGACCAGGCAGTACAGTTTGAAAACTCTCTGCATGATGACCTTGACCGAATTGCGGAAAATGAGGAAGCACACAAGGCACTGAACACTATTCGCCTGATTACGATGATTCAGACCGGAAGCAAGTTCAACTATAACCGGATTCATGAACTGAATCCGTTGATGGATATGGTTCGTACCGCCCATGATAAGATGCTGGAAGAAAAACGTGCTGAGGTTCTGGAAACGGTTCGTCAGTGTATGGAAGCAACCCACACTGCCGCAAACGGCGATTCTAAGGCATCCCATCTGATTGAGAAATCAGACAGGTATTTCAGCCAGTGCAAGGAGAAAATCGCAGAATTAAAGAGCCTTGCCCTTCTGGATGCTATGTTCCTGCCGATGTGCCAATATAAGGATGATACCGTCAGCAATATCGAGTCTGTTCTGGCTCCGCCTGCACCGAAGCCGCCAGTACAGCCGACGCAGCTGGGAAAAGAAGCAGCTCCAGCAAAGAAGAAAGTGGTTCGTGCCTATAACCGTCAGGTTGTATTCCAGGCAAAGACCTTACAGACGGATGCGGATATTGATGATTATGTACGAGAAGATTCGTTCTCAGTTGAAACAGTTATTGAAGAATTGTGATGAGATTAAGTTGAATTAAGTATTATGATTAAGGAAGAATAATGAATAATTATGAAAAGAAAGAGAAAATAATAGATGAAGCTAAGAAAGAAACGGACACAAAATTAACGGATTCAATAGCAAATGAATCAATAAAACAAATACAGAAAAATCAAAATAAAATTCTTGAGTCATTTCAACCAATATTAGAAAAGCAGACTAATATGAAAGTGGGGCTAGAAAATTTTAAGAAATCGTTGGGTATGTCTGTTTCAAAATGGAATCAAATGCAAGAGGTTATAAAAATCTTAAAAAAATCATTTAAATTTTCTCATAATATTGAAGTTGGTGAATTTTCAAAAGCTATCTATAGAATGACAGCAGAATTTTCAGAAGTAATTCGAAAAATTAAAATTCCATCAATTTCTGAGAAAAAAAAGCAAGAACTTCTTGAAATACATAGGTTGTGGGGACATTATGGATGGACAATAAATCCTTGTGCAGATGAAGAAACGCTATTTAGTAGTATGCCAGCTAATAAAAAAGATGCTGACATTATGGCATTAAAACAATGTCCTAATAAAATAATGGAACAAATATTTGAAGTTTTATTAGAAAACAAACGAACGAAAAAGACAGATTTTAGAGAAGCAGTATTTGATTATAGACATAAGCAGTATAAATCATGTGCGTTTATTTTGTTTGCTTTAATTGATGCGATATTGATTAGATTGCAGAAAAAATCGACTTTAGATGGAAAAAGGCGTAATGTTGGGTTAAGCGCTGTGCGAGATGCAAAGAAACGAACGGAAATAGATGTGAATACAGAAGTGCTTTATACAGCATTGTTTTGTACAAATCTTTTTGCTTGTCTTCAAAAAGTGTTTGAAAGTGGAAACGATTTTAGAAAACAACCGGAGGTTATAAATAGAAATTTTCTTGACCATGGAATGCTTACAAGAAAGGTTACGAAGAAAGACTGTATGCAATTGTTTTTGCTGTATTACAATATGCTCAAGCTGTTAGAGTTGATTTATTAAGAGGATGAATATAATGGATAAGAATGCGATTAAAAAATTTGCTGTCTGGGCAAGAACAGAGCTGATCGCCCGTGTTTCCCTGAAAGGTGTGGAATACGGTATCACAGAGGGCAACATTGAGGATGCTAATGTGGACAGCGTTGGCGGCAAAGTCCTTACTGCCGATGAAAAGAAGCAGCGTCAGGCTCTGATTGCCGAGATTAATGATAAAGGATATAAGCAGGTCATGGAGGAGGTTGCCTACACTTGGTTCAACCGCTTCTCTGCTCTGCGATTTATGGAAGTCAACGGCTACATTCCTTCCCATGTGCGTGTATTTACGGACGAGGAAAACAATTTTAAGCCGCAGATTATAACCGAAGCCATTCATCTGGATTTGGATGGACTGGATATGGAAAAGGTCTATGAACTGAAAGATGCCGAAAAGACCGAAGAACTCTATAAATATTTGCTGATCGTGCAGTGTAACGCTCTGAATAAGATTCTGCCGGGAATGTTCCAGAGACTCTCAGACTACACTGAGCTTCTTCTGCCAGACAATCTGCTCCGTGAAGGTAGCGTGATTCAGAAGATGATTGAGCTGATACCGGAGGATGATTGGAAGGATGCTGTCCAGATCATCGGTTGGTTGTATCAGTATTATAACAGTGAGAAAAAGGACGATGTTTTTGCAGCACTGAAAAAGAATGTGAAAAATCACAAAAGAAAACATCCCTGCAGCAACTCAGCTTTTCACACCAGACTGGATTGTTCGCTACATGGTAGAGAATAGTCTTGGTCGTTTATGGCTGGAGGGACACCCAGATGTTAAGAGTCAGCTTCTTCCTACCGAGGAAGAACAGTCTGCTTATGCTGCCGGAAACCGTGACCCGGAAGATACCAAATGGCACTACTATCTGGAAGAAGCCGAGCAGGAGCCGGAAGTGCAGACACAGCTTGCAGAGATTCGCAAGGAATACGCTGCACTGACACCGGATCAGCTGAAAGTCATTGACCCTTGCTCCGGTTCCGGTCATATTCTTGCATATATGTTTGATGTACTGATGAAGATTTATGAATCCTACGGCTATACCACCCGTGAAGCAGTGTCAAGCATTGTAGAGAACAATCTTTACGGTTTGGATATTGATGACCGTGCGGCACAGCTGGCTTACTTTGCGGTAATGATGAAAGCCCGTCAGTATGATCGCCGCTTCTTCAGCCGTGGCATTCAGCCCCATGTGTATGCTATTGTCGAGAGCAATCATGTAGATAAATTTGCAGTAGATTATTTCTGTAATGGCGATATGAAGCTCACAGCTTCTATGGACACCATCATCAAAGAGCTGCATGATGCAAAGGAATACGGTTCTATTCTGACTGTGACACCGCAGGATTGGTCTGCTCTGTATGACCGTTTTGCTGAGATTACGGAAGATATAAATATGTCTCGTGAGACGGCACTGAGAGAATTACTGCCATTGGTACAGGTGGCAGAAGCATTGGCACAGAAGTATGATGTGGTTGTGACAAATCCACCGTATATGGGTGCATCAAGCATGGGAAGCAATCTTACAAATTATGCCAAGAAACAATATCCAGATAGTAAAAGTGATTTGTTTGCAATTTTTATTGATCATTGTGAACAAATGACGAGAAAAAATGGTTTTCAAGCAATGATTACACAGCATACATGGATGTTTTTATCAAGCTTTGAAAAACTAAGAGCAAAATTACGAAATATATGTGTTGTGAATATGGCTCATTTGGGAGCAAGGGCTTTTGAAGAAATAGGTGGTGAAGTAGTCCAGACAACATCGTTTGTGTTTAGAAAAGCTGTTTTAAATAACCATAATGGTGTTTATTGTCGTTTGGTAGAATCTACTACGCAACAGGCAAAAGAAGATCGGTTCCTTTCTAAAAGGAATAGATACATTGCACAACAGATAAAATTTCTAAAAATACCTGGAAATCCATTGGCTTATTGGGTTAGTGATAAGTTTGCAAATTTGTTTGAAAAGGAATGTGTTCGAGACGTAGCTACTGCATGTATTGGAATGCGTACTGGGAATAATGACCGTTTTTTAAGACTTTGGTATGAAGTGGAAAATAAAAAAATAGGCTATAAGTATCCTTCAGCTGCATCTGCTGAAAGAGATGGAATGAAATGGATTCCTTATAATAAAGGCGGTGAATTTAGAAAGTGGTATGGTAATCATGATTATGTTGTAAATTGGGAGAATGATGGATGTGAGATTAAAGAGAATACTCGCAGAGTATATCCACAGCTTGGAGATAATCTTGGTTGGAAAATAAGCAATGAAAAATATTATTTTAAAGAAGGCATTTCTTGGACGGTAGTTACGTCTAAAGTTTGTTTCCGTAGATATTATCAAGGACATATTTTTAGTAACAGTGGGCAGTCCGTTATTTCAGATAATTCGGTATTACTTGATTATCTAACAGCAGTCCTTAATAGTCGAATTTCGGAAATGGTTTTAGCAATGATTTCACCTACATTAGGATTTGAGTCAGGATATGTAAATAAAGTGCCTGTGGTTATAGATAAAAACAGAGAGTGTGAATGCTGTACTATTGCAAACAGTAATATTTCTATTTCAAAAATAGATTGGGATTCCTTTGAAACCTCATGGGACTTTCAACACCATCCATTGCTTCGCAAAGTTCCTACCATTGCGGAAGCCTTTGACCAGTGGCAGAGTGAATGTGATGAGCGTTTCAATCAGTTGAAAGACAACGAGGAAGAACTGAACCGTATTTTCATTGATATTTACGGTTTGCAGGATGAGCTGACACCGGATGTTGAGGATAAGGATGTCACTGTCCGCAAGGCCGACCTTGGCAGAGATATTCGCTCTTTTATTTCCTATGCGGTTGGCTGTATGTTTGGTCGCTACTCTCTGGATGTGGAGGGTCTTGCCTATGCAGGCGGCGAATGGGACAACAGCAAGTACGATTCTTTCGCTGCGGATAAGGATAACATTATCCCAATTTGCGACGATGAATACTTCGAGGATGATATTGTTGGTCTGTTTGTGGAGTTCGTAAAAACGGTTTACGGTGAAGATACACTGAACGAAAATCTGAAATTCATTGCTGATGCGCTGGGCGGCAAAGGTCAGCCGAAGGATGTGATTCGGAATTATTTTCTGAGTGGCTTCTATTCTGACCATTGCAAAATTTATCAGAAACGTCCGATTTACTGGCTGTTTGACAGCGGCAAGAAGAATGGCTTTAAGGCTCTGATTTATATGCACCGCTATCAGCCGGACACCATTGCTCGTATTCGTACCGATTATGTACATGAACAGCAGGCTCGTTATCGTACTGCTATTGCCGATTTGGAACAGCGTATTGCTAATGCTTCTACCGGCGAGCGTGTGAAGCTGAACAAAAAGCTGACCACTTTGCAGGCACAGGATACTGAAATCAGAACCTACGAGGAAAAGATTCATCACCTTGCCGACCAGATGATTTCTATTGATCTGGACGATGGCGTGAAGAAGAATTATGCAATTTTTCAGGACGTTTTGGCTAAAATAAAGTAGGAAAGAGGATGAGAAAGTGCAGTCAAAAGAGGATGTTTTAAATAGAGAACCATTTGTCAAACAGATAGTTGATTTGACTAAGATCCTTTCAGAAAAACGTAAAAATTGTTGTTTTGCTATTGAAGGAGAATGGGGAAGTGGTAAGAGTTTTGCACTGGAAAAGATTCAAGAATGTCTTCAAGTGGAACAATCGGAAACAACAAACACGGATCGTTTTTTTGTTGTTCGATATGATTGTTGGCGGTACGATTACTATGAAGAACCGATAGTTGCTATTATTTCTGTATTAAAAGATCAGATTGAACAGTATGTGAGTTTATTATCAAATGAGACTAAGAAAGAAATGTTAGCCATTGTTAAAAATACAATAACAAAGATTGCTGTCGAAGCAATCAAATCAAAGACGGGATTAGATTTGGATGGTGTTGTTGGAACATCTGAAGATGATGGAAAAATATATGATAAATATTTTGACTTCCAGAATATATTTAAAGAAGTACAAGAGCAAATTAAGAAGATATCAGAAGAACAAACAGTAGTTATCATGGTTGATGAATTAGATAGATGCTTGCCCTCGTATGCGATTAAAGTGTTGGAACGTATTCATCATGTATTCAATGAGTTGGAAAATGTAGTGGTTATAATTGCAATGGAGAAAAAACAAATGTCGAATTCATTGCATCAAATTTATGGTGATGAAATGGATGTTGATCGATATTTGAAAAAAATAATCTCATTAAGTTTTAAACTGGATAATGGATCGGCTAATAATTTTATTAAGAAATATGAGAGTTTTATGAATATGTTTATCATCCAAGATCAAGAAAGGGATGAGTTGGAAAAATTTTTAAAGGAAATTACTTTTGGAATAGAAATTCGCGCACAGGAAAAAATTTTTGAAAATGCAGAAAGTATACATAGACTGATGGCAGAGCAAGAAAAAATGGATAGTGCTATATTAGCGTTTGAGGTGCTTGTTTTATGTATAAAAGAAAAAATGTCAACAGTTAGTATGAAGTGGATAGTTGATACATCAGGTTATCCAGATGTCGAAACTAGAATTGGAAAAGATTATTTTGATTCGATAAGGGATTATGCAAAACATATTAGACAATATCCTAAAAAAGTAAACTACAAATTTGTATGTAAGGAAAATGATTTTGTTGACAAAATGATTTTTATAATTTCTGGATTGTATAATGAATATAAAAACAACGAATGCGATTCGTTTTATTGTGCAGATAAGGAAATACAACAAAAAGTTGAATTTTTCAAAAAAAAGTCTATGAATTATTAAAAATATAGGAAAGGTTGACATATGATGACGGATGAAAAAATCAAAAAATTCCAGTGAGCTGGAGTTTGCTGTATTTTGCATTGAAAAATGTAGCAGCAAAGCTGGGGGTGGATGCAGAGCGTGTCTATCAGGCATTACCGAACAAAGCGATATTCTGAACGGTTATATCGTGCCGGAATATGAAGTGCTGCATACCCAGAGCCGGGAATATATCGTTGATGATCTCCTTGATGTGATGAAAGAAAGGGGTGTGGAAGTATGATTCTTTATCATGGTCTTTTTTAGAGATTGCAAAGCCGGATTTGGTTCATTCCCGCCCCAATGTAGACTTCGGGCGTGGCTTCTATGTCACGCCGCTGTATGAACAGGCAGCGAAGTGGTGCGGTAAGTTCAAACGCCGTGGGAAAGATGGCATTATCTCTCGGTATGAATACGATGAAAGCCGGGAATCTGAACTGAAAACGCTGAAATTCGATTCTTATTCCGGAGAATGGCTGGATTTCATTCTGAACTGCCGCAGTGGAAAAGATTCGACAGATTACGACCTTGTTGTAGGCGGTGTTGCCAATGATAAAGTGTTCAATACCGTGGAGCTGTTCTTTGACGGACTGATTGATAAAACGGAAGCTATCAACCGCCTGCGTTATGAAAAGCCGAACCTGCAAATATGTTTCCGCACAGAGAAAGCACTGTCTCTGTTGCATTTTGAAGGGAGTGAAACATTATGACAGCAAATCCGATTTTGCTTCAGAAAAAATATAGCCGTGTTATTGAGTGCTTTGCCAAACAGCAGGGACTTTCACTGGATGCGGCATTGGATTTCTTTTATCATTCCCAGGTTTATCAGCTGCTCCGTGATGGTGTTTCCGATATGCACTGCATGAGCGATGCGTATTTGGCAGAGGAATTGAAACAGGAATATGAGGAGAAAGTGCCTGAAAAAGCGGTAGTAAAGGAGAGAATAAAGTGAGACATAATATTTTTGATTCAATACCATCCGATATAGTTTCCAGTAAAGATAATGTATTTGCAAATTTTTTGCAAACGGCTGGACTTTATGATTCCATGAAAATAGATGAAGATAATATTGCTGACTTAATTGAGTTGCTTAAAGGAAACGTTAAAATTAGTGCTTATTGTAAAGAATGCAAACAAGAACGTGTTTTTAGCATGAAACCTATTGAGTATTATTTTGAAACGGGTCCAGAGGGGGATGAAGAAATTAGTTGTGCATCTCTTGGTGAGGAAATAGAGTCACTTCAAAATATGATATTTAGTACCAAATCCAGACAAGAAAAGAGTCCTGCCGAAGAATGGAAATGGATAAATTGGCAAATAGCTGATACTACGAGATTAATGAAATTGGAATATATTTGTTCAATGGATGAGAAGCATCATCTTGATTATATTGTTCTGACAACGGACAATTCAATGATGAAAATTGGGCAGTATCCATCTATTGCAGATATGACATTTCCAGAATTAGATGCGTATAAACATGTAATTTCGAAGGAAGATCGTAAGGAACTTGGAACTGCAATAGGACTTTTTGCAAATGGTGTTGGTGCTGGTTCATATGTTTATTTGAGACGAATTCTTGAAAGACTTGTTTACAAAGCAAAAGAAGCTGCGGCTGATGTCATTGATAACGAGATGTTTGAACAGGCGAAAGTTGCTGAAAAAATTAAGATGTTGGAAGGATATCTTCCAGATATACTGGTCAAAAATACAACTATTTATGGAATCTTGAGCAAGGGTATTCATGAGTTAAGCGAAGAAGAATGTCGAAAGTATTTTCCTGTTGTGAAAGAATGCATTTATCAGATACTCGGTATGTGGGAAAGTGAGAGAAGAAAGCAGGCTGATGAAGATGCTTTAAGCAAAGCACTGAGCTCAATTTCTTCATCAATTAAGTAAAAATATGGCAGTAAAGGCTGCCAAAGAGAGCGAGGTGTTATGATGACCATAGAAGAAATTCTTGCAGGCGAATCGAAGAATGTAGAGTTTAAAGAGAACCTGCCGGAGAAAAGCATCAAATATATGAAATCTGTGGTTGCCTTTGCAAATGGAACCGGAGGAAAAATCATTTTCGGAATTGCCGATAAAACCAGAGAGGTTGTCGGCTTTGACAAAGAAGATGTGTTCAAGAAAATGGATGCCATTGCAAATGCTGTATCAGACAGCTGTGAACCGGCAATCATCCCGGATATTACTTTACAAACGGTTGATGGCAAGACTGTTATTGTGGTAGAGGTTTCAGAGGGCAGACAGCGCCCATATTATATCAAGGCTCTTGGCAGAGATGGCGGTGTATATGTCCGTGTTGCCGGAACTACCCGCCTTGCCGACGAGTATATGGTAAAGGAGCTGCTGTTTGAGGGCAGTAACCGCTACTACGATCAGGCTTTATGTACTGGGTTAAATGTTACAGATGAAGATATTGATGTACTTTGTAAAGCTATGAAAGAACAGGCTGTTAAAAATGCCCGTACAGAGGAACAGAAAGCAGCGATTAAAGATGTCGGTAGACAGCAGCTGCGTTCCTGGGGTATTTTGATTGAGCGTGATGGAAAAGATTATCCGTCCAATGCGTTTGCTATTTTGACAGGCAATGGTGGACTTCATGTTGCAACGCAATGTGGCGTGTTCAAAGGGACAACGAAAGCGGTATTTGTTGACCGTAGAGAATATACCGGACCGCTTTGGGAACAGATAGACGAAGCATTTCAGTTTGTCTTGAGAAATATTCATCTGGGCGCTGCTATTGTGGGAATTTATCGCCAGGATGTTTATGAGATTCCACCGGATGCCATTCGTGAGTTGATTATAAATGCTATGGTACATCGTAGTTATCTGGATCATGGTACGATACAGGTAGCGGTATATGACAACCGATTGGAAATTACTTCTCCAGGAAAGCTGCCAATGGGACAAACGATGGAGCGTATGAAAGAAGGCTATTCTAAAATCAGAAATGAAGCTCTTGCCCATGCGTTTGCTTACATGAACCTGATCGAGCATTGGGGAAGCGGTATTCCGAGAATTATTGATAAAGTAAAAGCTGCCGGGCTGCGGGAGCCGGAGTTTATTGGTGGCGAAGTTGATTTGCGTATCAATATTTATCGAGGACAGGTTGACGGCACTGTTGACCTCAATAACGCCATTAAAGTGCCGGATACTATTGGCAAAATGCCGGATAGTGGCAATAAAGTGCCGGATAAAACAGAAATAGTGCCAGATAATATGAAAAAAATGCCGGATAGTGGCAACGAAGTGCCAGATACGACTGAGAAAATACCGGATAGTGAACGGGAACAACAAATCTATAAATATGTATTGGAAAATGGCTCTATTACTACTGCTGAAACAGTAGAGATTTTAGATGTAAAACATCGTAGAGCCAGAGCTGTCTTGCTGAATATGGTTAAGGACGGTTATTTGAGAAAAGAGGGTGCGGCACGAAGCACTATTTATGTAAAAAATACGGAAGGGAGATAATGCAGCATGGATACAGATAAAATAATACAAGATTTAAATCGCAGATTTGCTGCACCTCTGCCTGAGTTTTATCAGCGTCGTATCATTTTCTGGTATGATGAAGATAAGGAATTTCAGGATAAGCTGGATGAAGTGGTTTTGGAAAATGCAAAGGTGATTGCGCTGACTGGAAATAATGCGTTTTCAGTAAAAAAACTGCTTTCAGTAGATGATTTGACTACAAATTATCTGGTTTACAGTCCGTGTGTCTATAACCGCCCAGATGATAACTGGCTTCTGGATGTGGAGCTTTACAGTGAAGAGTTTCGGGCGGATCTGATTTCTATCTGGATGGATGAGATGGGACTTATATCAAATCCGGCAATGAGAAAACAGGTTAAAAATTATCGTGCTTATTTCAATGCGAAAGACCGTCGTTTGAAAGTCAGCATGCAGAATAAAGTTCCGGAAACACCGGCACAGTTACATATGGCTGTCATGGCGGCAATCTGTGGATTGAAAGATGCACAGCCTAATATGATTCTCCGTAGTGTGTTCCAGGAGGGACTGGATTTGAATAATAATACGGTTTATCAGGATTTTGTAAAATATCATGCAGACGCAGCTTTTTGGGCGATGGTTCGTCAGGGATGTGGATTTGTGGAGGAAGAACCAGATCTTGGGCAGTTGGCAATTCATCTGCTTTTAACTGCAGCGACCCGTACCATGAGGCAGGAATATCTTGCCGGACTGGACAGTTTTATTTCCATACCTCATCAGGCATACTGCTATGATTTTATTTCTGAATGGCTTCATAGTGATAACATTACTCAATTATATGATGTGGCACGTTATGTTGAGGATGAAGCTCGTCTGTATCAGCGTTTTGAAAAGCTGACAGTAGAAGATTTGGTAGGAACAGAGTGCTTTCCGTGTATTAACGAAGTGATTCTGACAAAGCTAATGACAGAGATTAGTGACCATATTATTGATGTGGATACCATTACGAATACCGTTGAAAAACGTAGAACTTGTGTATGGTATGAGCCATTTGAGAATTTTTATGACGGTATCTTACAAGTGGCGAATATGCAAAGTTTCTTTAAGGAACATTCTGCCGGATTCCATACCGCAGAAGCGAAAAGTATCTGGAAAGAATATACTGAGAGTTACTATCAGATGGACACTTATTATCGTTTGTTCCATCTTAGTTTTCAAAAGAGTTTGGAGACTTCCAATATTCTGCTAGATGATTTGTTCAAGCATGTTGTCGATAAGGTGGAAGGACTTTATACGCACTGGTTCTTAGGTGAGTTGGGCAATAACTGGTCAGATGTATGTGCGGATGAACTGGCAACTTACGGTAAAGTTTTGGAAGTACCGCAACAGGAGGATTTTTACCGTTCCCGTATCCAAACTTCGGATACGAAAGTATTTGTAATTATCTCAGATGCCATGCGTTATGAAGTAGCGGCTACGATGGCAGATCAGCTTCAGCGAGAAACGCAAAGTAAGGTTTCTATCAGCAGTATGCAGAGCATCTTCCCTTCTACTACAAAGTTTGGTATGGCAGCTTTGTTGCCGCACAAAGAATTGACAGTAGAGGTTTGGAACGATATTTTGACGGTTTTGGCAGATGGACAGTCTACGGCAAGTACTTATAGGGACAAGGTTCTGAAAACAGAAGATTCAGCAAGCGTGGCCTTAAAGTATAATGACATCATTGCTATGAAACGAGCGGAAAGAAGTGCTTTGGTAAAAGGTATGGATGTGGTCTATATTTACCACGATACCATTGATGAAGCCAGCCACACTTCGGATACTGCAGTTTTTGCTGCGTGTGACAAGGCAATTTCAGAATTAAAGAATCTTGTGCGTATCATTGTAAATGAATTTGGCGGAACGAATATTCTAATTACGGCAGACCATGGATTTCTTTATACATACAGTCCTTTGAAGGAAGAGGACAAAGTAGATAAAAGAGGCTTTTTTGATGTGAATGTAACAAACTCTGACATTACAAAAAAAGAAAGTATCAAGCGATGTGTGGAGTATGGCAGAAGATATGCAATTATGCAGAAGGGGGTGCAACCAGATTACTTGATGCCTGTAAAATTCTTGGGCGGAAATACGGAATTCGATGGATTTGCACCGAGAGAAAGTATTCGTATCAAAATGAATGGCGGTGGTATGAATTTTGTGCATGGTGGTATCAGTTTACAGGAAATGGTTGTTCCGGTGATTGAGTATCATTATCTCCGCAATGATTCTATGGAATATAGGCGAAATAAGCAGAAATATGATACCAAGCCGGTAACGGTCAATTTACTGTCCGCAAACCGTAAAATCAGCAATATGATTTTTTCATTGAACTTTTATCAAAAAGATGCGGTCAGTACAAATCGTGAAGCTGCAATCTATCAG
>ENA-OQIA01000136-OQIA01000136.1-human-gut-metagenome-genome-assembly--contig:-NODE-136-length-12444-cov-1.562393_pt1 | contig 12444 bp, 14 predicted proteins | sample MGYA00242571_ERZ504735 | MGnify/ENA primary metagenome ERZ504735 (study PRJEB26092, sample SAMD00036442) | human gut metagenome | host: Homo sapiens | study: EMG produced TPA metagenomics assembly of...
TTCATGATAAATTATTTGAGTTGATCGATGAAGCACATATTGATAATAAGGATGTGTGGAAACGGGCAAACCTTGATAGAAAACATTTTTCAAAAATTCAATGTGACCAGAATTATCATCCAAAGAAAAAGACAGTAATGGCACTCTGTATTGCACTTCAGCTTGATCTGGAACAGTCAAGAGATTTACTTGCCAGAGCGGACTGGGCATTTAGTCCAAGCAGTAAGGTGGATCTGATCGTGCAGAAGGCTATTATAGATAAGCAGTATGATATTATGCAGCTGAATGTAACATTGTTTAAGTATACGAATGAAATTCTTGGAGTATAGGAGAAAATATTCATGAGTAGAGAGACAGATATAAAACTTTTAATGGACAATGAATGAAACCAGATAAGGAGAAAACGTAAATTGTGTTAATGATAGCAGACATGATTATGGAGTGAATATCTTATTTGGAGGAAAACAAATGGTACAATCAATCTTTGAGGAAATGGGCGGCAGATACGAACGGCAAGGCGAATACATTTTACCCTGCCTTACCATACCACCCGAAAAGGAACAGCCGATAGACTTATTCGGACGGCGGCACTTGGACTATCTGCGGGAGTACCGCAAATTACATACACCAATCTTCTCACAAGCGGCAGACTTAACGCTTACCTTGCCGACATCGACAGGCAGGCACAGGAACGCTTTGAAAGGCTCATAGAGGGTATGAAACAGGCACAGGGCATAACGGAACAGCTAAAGGCAGAAAATGCCTTAAAATGGACTGGAAGAATGAATAACATAAGGGCTTGTGCGAGGGAGATTGTAGAAAAGGAAATTATTTTTGCATAAACAGATGATTAGTGGCAGGGGGAAATCCTGCCGCTTTTTCTGCTTTAGTTTGTCAGCTTGACAAATAAAGGGTTAAGGAATATAATTAGATTCAGTATTATACAAGGAGTTAATAAATATGCGGCAAGGTATTCTTAAATAAACTGTCAATTTGATAGTGGGAACAAAAAGTAGCAGTCCCGTTTCACTTTTAATATGGGGCTTAGTTTTTTGTACCCAGTTTAAGAATACTTTTATCATGTAATTTTATATGCCCGAAAACATATAAGTGTTTTGGGGCTATTGGAGTTATTTACCCAGTGATAGGAGTATTTATCACTGGGTATTTTTATGCCCTTTTTTGGGTGTTGATAGGAGGAAAATCACATGAAAATAATTAACTTAGGCATTCTGGCTCACGTTGACGCAGGAAAGACAACATTAACGGAAAGTTTATTGTATACCAGTGGTGCAATTGCAGAACTAGGGAGCGTAGATGAAGGCACAACAAGGACAGATACAATGAATTTGGAGCGTCAAAGGGGAATCACTATCCAGACAGCAGTGACATCTTTTCAGTGGGAGGATGTAAAAGTCAACATTATAGATACGCCAGGCCATATGGATTTTTTGGCGGAAGTATACCGTTCTTTATCCGTATTAGACGGAGCAGTATTATTAGTTTCTGCAAAGGATGGCATACAGGCACAGACCCGTATACTGTTTCATGCACTACAGACAATGAAGATTCCGACAATTTTTTTCATCAATAAAATTGACCAAGAGGGGATTGATTTGCCAATGGTATATCAAGAAATGAAAGCAAAGCTTTCTTCGGAAATTATAGTGAAGCAAAAGGTTGGGCAGCATCCCCATATAAATGTAACGGACAATGACGATATGGAACAGTGGGATGCGGTAATTATGGGAAACGATGAACTATTAGAGAAATATATGTCAGGGAAACCGTTTAAAATGTCAGAACTGGAACAGGAAGAAAACAGGAGATTCCAAAACGGAACGTTATTTCCCGTTTATCACGGAAGCGCTAAAAACAATCTGGGGATTCGGCAGCTTATAGAAGTAATTGCCAGTAAATTTATTCATCAACGCCTGAAGGTCAATCTGACTATGCGGCAGGTTTTTAAGATTGAATATTCAGAGAAAAGGCGGCGTTTTGTTTATGTGCGTATATATAGCGGAACATTGCATTTGAGGGATGTTATTAAAATATCTGAAAAAGAGAAAATAAAAATCACAGAGATGTGTGTTCCGACAAACGGTGAATTATATTCATCCGATACAGCCTGCTCTGGTGATATTGTAATTTTACCAAATGATGTTTTGCAGCTAAACAGTATTTTGGGGAACGAAATGCTGTTGCCGCAGAGAAAAATTTATTGAAAATCCTCTCCCTATGCTCCAAACAACGATTGCAGTAAAGAAATCTGAACAGCGGGAAATATTGCTTGGGGCACTTACAGAAATTTCAGATGGCGACCCTCTTTTAAAATATTATGTGGATACTACAACGCATGAGATTATACTTTCTTTTTTGGGGGAATGTGCAGATGGAAGTCATTTGTGCCATCCTTGAGGAAAAATATCATGTGGAGGCAGAAATAAAAGAGCCTACTGTTATATATATGGAAAGACCGCTTAGAAAAGCAGAATATACCATCCACATAGAAGTCCCGCCAAATCCTTTCTGGGCTTCTGTCGGGTTGTCCATAGAGCCGCTCCCTATTGGAAGCGGAGTGCAGTATGAAAGCAGAGTTTCACTTGGATATTTAAATCAATCGTTCCAAAATGCGGTTATGGAGGGGGTTCTTTATGGCTGCGAGCAGGGGCTGTATGGATGGAAAGTGACAGACTGTAAAATCTGTTTTGAATATGGATTGTATTATAGTCCTGTAAGTACCCCCGCAGACTTTCGGCTGCTTTCCCCTATCGTATTGGAGCAGGCTTTAAAAAAAGCAGGGACAGAACTATTAGAGCCATATCTCCACTTTGAAATTTATGCACCGCAGGAATATCTCTCACGGGCGTATCATGATGCTCCAAGGTATTGTGCAGATATTGTAAGTACTCAGATAAAGAATGACGAGGTCATTCTGAAAGGAGAAATCCCTGCTAGATGTATTCAAGAATACAGGAACGATTTAACTTATTTCACAAATGGGCAGGGAGTCTGCTTGACAGAGTTAAAAGGATACCAGCCAGCTATTGGTAAATTTATTTGCCAACCCCGCCGCCCGAATAGCCGTATAGATAAGGTTCGGCATATGTTCCACAAGTTAGCTTAACAGCTTGCAAAAGTCATATAAAATGAGATTTGAAAGGATTAGAGACTAATTATGATGAAATGCGAATGGATATTGTGTCCTGTTTGTGGGAGCAAAACCCGTAATAAAATTAGGAAGGACACTGTTTTGGAGAATTATCCCCTTTATTGTCCAAAAATGCAGACAAGAAAGAATTGATTAAAGTTAGACAACTTGAAGATAACTGTCATCAAAGAGCCAGACGCTTAAGACGCAGAGCCGTTAATTCTGATACTGAAAAATTAGGATTATCGGTTTTTATTTTTAAGAAAGGACATAAAAGAAATGGAAAAAAGTAATATTGAGATTCGTTTAGAGAAAAAGGAAGAACATCAGAAAGTAGAAAATCTGGTAAGAGAAAGTTTTTGGGATGTGCATCGTCTAGGATGCATCTTTCTTTCTGTGTAAAGAGCTGATTCCCGGATATTTAAATGGAATTACAGGAGAGTATGCGACACCAGAAGGATATTTTGTAGATGAAAATGAATGTAAGAATAGTAAAGGTAAATCTAATATATACTGTGGCATTTAAAGAAAAATGAAAACAAAAGGAGAATATATGGAATCAGATATAATTAAAATCAGCTATCTGAATAAAAGCTTTGGCGAAGTAAAAGCGGTAAATGATTTGAGCTTTCGTGTGAAAAAAGGAGAATTGTTTGCTTTTCTTGGAGTAAACGGTGCAGGGAAAAGTACAACCATTTCTATTCTTTGTGGACTGCTGAAAAAAGACAGTGGAACGGTTCAGGTAAACGGAATAGAAACTGACAAAGCCGGCGCACAGACAAAAAGGATGCTTGGTGTTGTATTTCAGGATAGCGTACTTGATAAACCACTTACGGTGAAAGAGAACCTAATGAGCAGAGCTGCTTTGTACGGCATTACAGGAAATGCCTTTGATAAGAGATTACAGGAGCTGGTCGAGATTCTGGATTTTGACGAGTTTTTAAACAGACCTGTAGGTAAGCTGTCGGGAGGTCAGAGAAGAAGAATTGATATTGCCCGTGCATTATTGCACAGACCGGAAATTTTGATTCTTGACGAACCTACCACAGGACTTGATCCGCAGACAAGGCAATTAATCTGGAATGTTATCGAGAAGCTTCAGAAAACAGAAAATATGACAGTATTTTTGACTACACATTATATGGAAGAGGCTGCCAAGTGCTGGTTAGTGTTGGTGATTCTTGACAAAGGAAGTGTTGCAGCAGAAGGTACACCGTTTGAACTTAAAAATGATTATGTACAGGATATAGTGTCTGTTTATGGTGTTTCCGAGGATGAAATAAAGACATTGAACAGAGAATATAAAAAAATACGTGACGGATATCAGATAAAAGTAAAAAATACGAAAGAAGCTACGGAGCTTATTGTAGAGCATCAGGACCTATTCACGGATTATGAAGTAGTAAAAGGCGGTATGGATGATGTATTTCTTGCAGTCACAGGAAAGAAGCTTGGAGGTGAACGCTGATGAAAACAGTATTGGCATTAATGGACAGGAACAGGAAACTGTTTTTTAAAGATAAAGGTATGTTGTTTACAGCAATGATCACACCAGTTATTCTGATTGTTCTGTATGCTACATTTCTTGCAAAGGTTTTCAAAGATTCTTTTACAGCAGCAATTTCGGATATGATTACGATTTCGGATAAGCTTATTAATGGAACCGTGGCAGCACAACTGACAGCATCACTTATGGCAGTGAGCTGTATCACTGTAACATTTTGTGTGAATCTGACTATGGTGCAGGACAAAGGCAAATGGAACAAGGAAGGATTTTTAATGTTGCACCGGTCAGCAAGGAAAAATTTATTTGGGATATTTCTGTCAACAGTAGCTAATTCGTTGATGGTTAATGCACTTGCATTTGTATTATGTCTGGGATATTTACTTAAAATGGGATGGTATATGAATACAGCAGACGTATTATGGGTTTTATTTGATATGATATTGCTCGTCCTGTTTGGAAGTACGCTTTCAAGTATCATTAGCTTTCCGTTGACAACACAGGGACAGCTTTCGGCTGTAGGTACAATTGTCAGCGCAGGATATGGTTTTATATGTGGTGCTTATATGCCGATTTCAAATTTTGGTTCAGGTCTTCAGAAGGCACTGTCTTATCTTCCGAGTACATATGCCACTTCATTGATTAAGAATCATATGCTTCACGGAGTATTCAGGGAGATGGAGAGAAAACATTATTCAGGTGAAATGGTTGATGTAATAAAAAGACTCTTGATTGCAATCCGGTATTTCATGGAAATGTGGTGAGTATAAATCAGATGATTGGCATTATGATGGGAAGTATAGCTGTATTTGGAATTATTTACTATGTGGTTACATTGTTGTCAGCGGGTGAAGGCTAGACGATAGGAAATATTGTTTTTAGCGGGATATGGAACGATCTGAGTACAAATGAGCAGGAAACAGTAATGTCAATGCTGCGTGGACTTCGGAAGTAGGAGAACAGTTCGAGTATATGTATCGGCTGTTCTTTTTTATTTTTTGGCGTTAAAACGGTAATGTTTTCTTGTGTACAGTAGAGTGCTATAGTATAATAAAACCAGTTTTTTTTGCATAAGTATTAAAGTTATAATATGGAAAATCGGCAAACCAGATGAAAATCTGGGACGCAAAGCTACAGGGCCTGTAAAATGGCAGCCAGTTGCATGCAATGAGGTGCACTGTCTGTTTGGCAGTGTTTTTTTATGGTAGAGCACTTGAATAAGTAATACAGAATCTGTTTGGAAAAATATTGTGAAAAATAGCGGGGAGGTTATTGATAATTAATGAATGTAAAATTAAAATCTGGAAGCAAGCAACTGTAGCCTAGAGGAGGGGAGAAAGATGAAGAAGTGCAAATTAGTACAGAATATAATGAATTTCAAATTTTGTTACATTATATTTTGCACAATTATATGTTTTATTGTTTTATCCGTTCCTACATTTGCCAAAGAAAACTCTGACAATGTTATCCGGGTAGGATCTTTTGAAGAAACTTATAATACCGTCAATGAAAAGGGAGAAAGAAGCGGCTATGGTTATGAGTATCTTCAAGATATTGCAGGTTATGCAGGATGGACATATAAATACATAACAAGTGATTGGAAAAACTGCTTTACACAGTTGGAAAATGGAGAAATTGATATTCTTGGTGGCATTTCCTATACAGACGAACGTGCTGAAAATATGCTTTTTTCCGATATGCCTATGGGGGAAGAGAAATACTACATCTATACGGATGCATCCAATATGGATCTTACAGCAGGAAATTTGGATTCTTTTGAGGGAAAAAATATTGGTGTGTTTAAAGATAATATAACGGAGGATGTGCTTAACGAATGGGAGTTAAAGTATGGTCTGCATACGCAGCATGTCAATGTTTCTAATACCGCAGAAGTTTATGGACAAACTGTCGAAACATGAAATTGACTGCTTCGTTTCGGTAGAAGAATCCCGTTGGGAAGAATCGGATATTTCACCGCTTACAAGTATTGGAGAGACAGAAATCTATTTCGCTATAAATCCAGAACGTCCGGATATCAAAGAAGCACTGGATAGTGCTATGCGCAGAATCAAGGATGACAACCCATTTTACACAGATGATCTCTACAGGCGTTATCTTTCTGCACAGAGCAGCTCGTTTCTTTCAAAAGAAGAAAGGGAGTGGATCGGGCAGCATGGAGCAATCAGGATAGGGTATCTGAATCAGGATGGAGGTATCAGTAGTGTAGATCCATCAACAGGCAAATTGACAGGTGTTATTACAGATTATGTGGATCTTGCAGAAAATTGTCTGCAAGGTCAGACTCTGGAATTTGAATTAAAGGGGTATGATACAAGAAGTGAACTGCTTCAGGCATTGCAGGATGGAAAAATAGACCTGATTTTTCATACAAACCAGAATCCATACTTTGCAGAAACAAAAGGAGTTGCTTTGTCGGATACGCTATTGACTCTCAATATGGCAGCAATTACGGTAAAGGATTCTTTTGATGAAAATAAAGAGAATACAGTTGCCGTTGAAAAAGATAATTTTTTCATTGAAGGCATATCTTTCATACAATTATCCAAAATGGGAGATTATAGAATATGGGACATCAGATGCAGCAGTAAAAGCAATGCAGAAAGGGGAGACGGATTGTATTGTAAGCAATTCAGGTACTGTTTCAGACTATTTGAAAAATAATAAGCTTCATAGTGTTTTCCTGACAAAAGAAGCTGATGTTTCATTTGCTGTTCAGCAGGGAGAACCGGTTCTTTTGTCCATTCTGAATAAAACACTGACATCTATGCCTACAACTCAATTTTCAGGTGCAGTAGTTTCGTATAATGCTTCCTCACGAAAAGTTACAGCGAAGGATTTTATTCAGGACAATTTACTGGCTGTCTCACTCATAGTTGGAATCTCTATTTTTGTTGCCCTGTGTATAATTCTTGATTCTTTGAAAAAATCAAAACGTGCGGAAGAAAAATCCAAGAAGTCTGCTGAGCAGGCATTGAAGTTGAATCAGGAGCTTGAAGAAAAACAGCAGGAATTACAAAATGCACTTGTAGAAGCACAGAGCGCCAATAAGGCTAAGACTTCCTTTTTAAATAACATGTCTCATGACATCAGGACACCGATCAATGGCATTATGGGCATGCTTACAATTCTTGAAAAAAGTGGAAATGATGGTGAACGGGCAAAAGATTGCCTGAATAAAATAAATGAGTCTTCGAAACTGCTATTATCATTGGTAAATGATGTTTTGGATATGGCAAAGTTAGAATCGGATACCGTGGTTTTTAGTGATGAATCCATCAATCTGGATCAGGTATGTCAGGAAATCACGGAGTCATTATCTTTTCAGGCAGAAGAAAAAGGACTTCATGTTATAGGAGAACATGATGATTACAGTGGTATATATGTTTGGAGCAATGCAGTTCATCTGAAAAAAATATTGATGAATCTGTTTACAAACAGTATGAAGTACAATAAGGTGAATGGTTTTATTTACATGAGTATGAGAACGATTGAAAGATCAGAAGATCACATGACATGTGAATTTAAAATAAAAGATAATGGAATTGGAATGTCAGAAGAATTTATAAAAAATGAATTGTTTACTCCATTTGTACAGGCAGATAATTCCCCACGTTCTGATTATAATGGGACAGGTCTGGGAATGCCTATTGTGAAACAACTTGTAGAAAAGATGGGCGGAACCATAACAGTTGAAAGCAAGCTTGGTGAAGGAAGCTGTTTTACTGTAATACTTCCATTTAAAATTGATACGAATGCACGACCGGAAAGAAAAGAAGATTTTGATGCAGATATATCAGGTGTCCGGATATTATTGGTTGAAGATAATAAGCTGAATGCGGAAATAGCAGAATTTATACTGACGGAAAATGGGGCTAAAGTAGAAACAGTGAAAAATGGGTTAGAAGCTGTTCAGCACTTTGAAGCCTGCGAATCAGGAACATACGATGTTATTTTAATGGATGTCATGATGCCGGTGATGGATGGGCTTACTGCCACAAAAACAATAAGATCCCTGGAACGGCAGGATGCAAAAACAATCCCTATCATTGCTATGACTGCAAATGCATTTAGGGAAGATGCAGAAAGGTGTATGGAAGCAGGAATGAACGCACATCTTGCAAAGCCATTAGATGATAAAACAATCAAGCAGACTATATGCGAAGAATTGAGAAGCAGTAGGGACAGGTGAAAATTTATTAAACCAGGAGGTTGACAAGGAGACGTATAGAGAAATATATTTGACAGACAGGAGATTTAATATGATTTCGAGAGCAAAGAAATATGTGGCAGTGTTACTGGTTTTTGTATGCGTGTGTATGATATTTTCTCCCCAGACTGCATATGCAGCCGAGGACAGTTCGCAGCATGAAACTGTCAAAGTCGGTTTCTTTGCCATGGATGGATACCATATGATGGATGAAGAGGGGAACCGTAGCGGTTATGGCTATGATTTCCTTCGGTTGATGGCTCGTTATTGGGATGTAGATTACGAATATGTCGGATACGATCAGAGCTGGGATGATATGCAGCAGATGCTTGAAGATGGCGAGATCGACATGGTAACATCTGCCCGCAAAACACCGGACAGAGAAGAAAAGTTTGATTTTTCACGTCCGATCGGAACCAATCATGGGATGTTGACCGTCCGCAGTGACAACAGCACGATTGTGGACGGCAATTACAGCACTTACAACGGTATGCGTGTGGCGCTTTTGAACGGAAACACCCGGAATGAAGAGTTTGCGGATTTTGCAGACAACAAAGGATTTACATATGTTCCATCTATTTTGATACGACCGAAGAAATGGATGAAGCCCTTCAGAGCGAAAAAGTTGATGCGATTGTTACCAGTTCTCTGAGAAAAACAAACAATGAGCGAATCGTGGATAAATTGGCAGCAGCGATTTCTATGTCATTGTTAAAAAGGGCAATACAGAATTGCTGAATGAGATCAATTATGCGATCGATCAGATGAATGCGGTTGAGGGTGACTGGAAAACGACGCTTTACAATAAAAATTATGAAAAGCATAGAAACTAAGAATCTGGAATATACGGAGCAAGAAAAAAGTATTATTGCACAATATTCCAAGGACAACCCAATTCGTGTTCTGTGTGATCCGACCCGTTATCCATATTCTTATAATGAAAATGGTGAGATGAAGGGGATTATCCCGGATTACTTCCGGAAAATTGCAGACTATGCCGGGATTTCCTATGAGTTTCTTACACCTGCCACCAGAGATGAGTATATTGCTTATCAGAAAAATAAGGAAGCCACAGAGATGAGTATCGATGCACGCCTGGAAACAGATAACTATGCTGAGACGAAAAAATGGGGGCTTACTGCACCTTTCATTACAATGCAGCTGGCAAGGGTGACACGGCGTGACTTTGATGGAGAAATCAATGTTGTTGCTACGGTTGACCAGACAGCATCAAATTCAATTGCAGATGCAATGGCACCCGGTGCAGAAAAAGCTGATGTGCAGTACTCGGCAGGAAATGATGGAAGCTGTCCGTAAGGGTTAAAGCCGATGCTGCCTTCGTCTACTATTACATGGCACAGGCGTTTGTGAATAGTGACACTACGGGCACCATGACATATACGCTGCTGGAACAGCCTACATTCACCTACCGCATGGTAGTTTCGTCAACAGAGAACCATGCGCTGGCTGGTATTCTGACGAAAGCAATGTATGCCATGCCCCAAAATCTTGTCGAAGATCTAGCAGCACGGTATACCACATACAAAGCAGCAGAGCTGACATTTGTTGACTGGATCCGTCTGCATCCTGTTGCTACTGTTTGGGTTCTTCTTATTTTCGGATGGCTGCTGACTACTATGGCTATGATAGCAATGCGTCTCAGTGCAAGAAAAAAGACTCAGAAGGCAGCCCAGGAGACGGCTGAGGAAATGGCGGAACTGGCAGAGCATGCACAGGCTGCAAACAAGGCAAAAACAGCATTTCTGTCACATATGTCCCATGATATGAGGACACCGATGAATGCAATCATAGGATTTACCGGTATTGCAATGAAAAACAATCCGTCAGACGAAGTGAAAAATTGTCTGGAAAAGATTGACGAAAGCTCAGAGCATTTACTGTCGCTGATCAATGATATATTAGATCTGACCAGCATCGAAAGTGGAAAAGTGAATTACAATCCGGTACCGGCGGATGTGAAAAACATTACAGATTCTGCATTGGATATATAAATATGCGTTACCGCATTTCGGATACTGGTATTGGCATGAGTGAGGAATTTACAAAAGAAGTTTTTGAGGAATTTGCACAGGAAGATTCCGATGTGAGAACGCAGTACCATGGAGCTGGACTGGGGATGGCTATCGTAAAGAAGTATGTAGATATGATGGGTGGAACCATTTCCGTGCAAAGCAAAAAGCATGAGGGAACCACTTTTACTGTGGATATTCCTCTGGAAATTACTGATAAGGAATGTAATAAGTCAGACACAGGTTTTTCTGAAAAGGTAAATCTTACAGGTGTGAATGTCCTTCTTGCAGAGGATAATGAGCTGAATGCAGAAATTACGACCGTGCAGCTGGAAGAGTTTGGAATGAATGTAGAAAGAGCTGTAGATGGAAAGAATGCTGTTGAGATTTTCAGAAATCATCCGGAAGGCACATTTGATGTAATCCTGATGGATATCATGATGCCTGAAATGAATGGTTATGAAGCGGTAAAAGCAATCAGGGCGATGAATGACAGACCGGATGGAAAAAACATTCCTATTATAGCAATGACAGCTAATTCATTTGCAGAAGATGTTCAGGCATCACTGGATGCAGGAATGAACGCACATTTGTCAAAGCCGATTGTGATTGAGGAAGTTATAAAAACGATTTTAAGGTATGTTCATAATGATTAGCAGAGGTTCATGAATTAGTGGAATACAATTGACAGGGCTAAAAGATGACAATGCAGGAGTGCTATAAAGCTATCGGAGGAAACTATGAGGCTGTTTTGGGACGCCTTCACAGCGAAGCACTGATTCAGAGATTTACATTAAAGTTCCTTGAAGACCAGAGTTATCTACAGTTAAAACAGGCATTGGAAAATAAAAATTATGAAGATGCTTTCCGCAGTGCGCACACATTGAAAGGGGTGTGTCAGAATCTTTCCTTTGACCGTCTGTATGAAGTGAGCAGTGAGCTTACAGAACTTTTGAGAGACCGGACTGGAGAGAAGCCGGGGATACCGGAAGCAATGGAAAAAGTAACAAAAGAATATGAGGCAACAATTGAAGAAATTAAGAAGCTGCAGGAGTAATCTCCTACAGCTTCTTTTTTAACATTTCCGGATTGGATGCATAAGCAAGTGCCGTGTCAGCAGTAATGCGTCCGTTTTTATAAAGTGAAAGAAGACTGGAATCCATAGAGACCAGATCATTTCCCGCAGAGGAATAGATGAGACCGTCGATCTGCGGGATCTTGTTATCACGGATCATATTGCGGATCGCAGGATTGACGATCATAATCTCGAATGCAGGGGTGATACCGCCGTCTGTGGTCGGTACCAGCTGCTGTGATACCACTGCCTGCAGGACCATGGAAAGCTGTACTGCGATCTGTCTCTGCTGATTTGGCGGGAAGACGTCGATGATACGGTCGATCGTGTTGGCAGCACCGATCGTATGCAGTGTTGAGAATAACAGATGACCGGTCTCGGCAGCAGTCATGGCTACCTGCATCGTCTCGTAATCACGCATTTCGCCCAGAAGGATCACATCCGGACTCTGGCGCA
>ENA-OQIA01000137-OQIA01000137.1-human-gut-metagenome-genome-assembly--contig:-NODE-137-length-12432-cov-2.311256_pt1 | contig 12432 bp, 14 predicted proteins | sample MGYA00242571_ERZ504735 | MGnify/ENA primary metagenome ERZ504735 (study PRJEB26092, sample SAMD00036442) | human gut metagenome | host: Homo sapiens | study: EMG produced TPA metagenomics assembly of...
CCATCCGCGGCTTTCAAGGGGCGGCGGGCGGTGTTATCCGCTGGATTCGGCTGGTCAATGACACCGCCGTGGCGGTGGATCAGTTGGGGATGCGGCAGGGCGCTGTGGCGGTTTACTTAGACGCATGGCACCGGGATCTGCCGGAATTCCTTCAACTGCGCACCAACAACGGCGACGACCGCATGAAGGCACATGATGTGTTTCCCGCCGTGTGCTATCCGGATCTCTTCTGGCGACTGGCGGAGGAGAACATAGACGCGCCGTGGCATCTCATGTGTCCGCATGAGATCCTCACGGTCAAGGGCTATGCACTGGAGGATTACTGGGGTACAGAATGGGAGAAGCGGTATCTGGACTGCGTCAATGACCCGCGCATCGAAAAGCGCAGCGTCACCGTCAAGGACATCGTGCGGCTGGTGCTTCGCTCGGCAGTGGAGACCGGCACACCCTTCGCTTTCAATCGCGACAGTGTAAATCATATGAACCCAAACGGCCACACGGGAATGATCTATTGCTCCAATCTCTGTACGGAGATCGCGCAGAACATGGCACCCATCGAGCACATCAGCACTGAGGTGCACACGGAGAACGGCGACACAATTGTGGTGACGGCCACACGCCCAGGTGAGTTTGTGGTCTGCAACCTGGCGAGTCTGTCTCTCGGTAATCTGCCGGTGGAGGACGAGGCCTATATGGAACGCACGGTGGAAACGGCCATCCGCGCACTGGATAATGTGATCGACCTCAACTTCTACCCGTTGGAATACGCGCGGCTTACCAATCAGAAGTACCGCAGCATCGGCTTGGGCGTCAGCGGCTACCACCACATGCTGGCAAAGCGCGGCATCCACTGGGAGAGCGATGAGCACCTTGCCTTCACCGACGCAGTGTTCGAGCTCATCAACTACGCCGCCGTCAAGGCGGACACAGCACTGGCACGGGAAAAGGGTCGTTACGCGCTCTTTGAGGGCAGCGACTGGCAGACGGGCGCGTATTTTGAAAAGCGGGGTTATACCTCCGAAAAGTGGCGGGCGCTTGCGAAAACGGTGGCGGTGCAGGGAATGCGCAACGCCTATCTGCTGGCGGTCGCACCGACCTCCAGCACATCTATCCTCTCCGGCACGTCGGCGGGCATAGATCCAATTATGAAGAAATTCTTCTTAGAGGAAAAAAAGGGCAGCATGCTGCCCCGCGTTGCTCCGGAGCTTTCTATGGACACATGGTGGTACTATAAGGCAGCGCATCTGATCGACCAAAGCTGGTCGGTACGCGCCGCGGGCCTTCGCCAGAGACATATTGACCAGGCGCAGAGCATGAATCTCTATATCACCAACGACTATTCCATGCGTCAGGTGCTCAGACTGTATTTGGAGGCGTGGAGGGCCGGCGTCAAGACCATTTACTATGTCCGCAGCAAGGCCCTTGAGGTCGAGGCCTGCGAAAGCTGCTCGTCATAAGGAGGATAGCATGACGGAACTGAAGAAAAAGCCCCTCTTTAACCCGGAGGGCGACCCTGATGTGCGCCTGCGGCGCATGATCGGCGGCAATACCACCAACCTCAACGACTTCAACAATATGAAGTACGCTTGGGTCAGCGACTGGTACCGGCAGGCCATGAACAACTTTTGGATCCCTGAGGAGATCAATCTCTCGCAGGATGTGAAGGACTATCCCCGCCTGCTGTCAGCCGAGCGCAGCGCCTACGATAAAATTCTGAGTTTTCTTGTCTTTTTGGATTCCATTCAGACAGCGAACCTGCCTAATATCGGCGCCTACATTACCGCCAACGAGGTCAATCTCTGCCTGTCCATTCAGGCGTTTCAGGAGTGTGTCCACTCACAGAGCTACAGCTATATGCTCGACACCATCTGTTCCCCCGTGGAGCGCAATGACATCCTCTACCAATGGAAAACGGACGAGCATCTGCTGCGCCGCAACACCTTCATTGGGGACTGCTACAACGAGTTTCAGGAGCGGAAGGACGCTCCCACGCTGCTGCGCGTGATGATGGCAAACTATATTTTGGAGGGCATCTATTTTTACAGCGGCTTTATGTTCTTCTACAATCTCTCCCGAAACGGGAAGATGCCCGGCTCGGCGCAGGAGATTCGCTACATAAACCGCGATGAGAACACGCACTTGTGGCTGTTCCGCAATATCATCACGGAGCTGCAAAAGGAGCAGCCGGAGTTGTTCACCGCCGAGAGCGTACAAGCGCTGCGCGAGATGATGCGTGAGGGCGTGGAGCAGGAGATCGCATGGGGGCATTATGTAATCGGCGACGACATCCCGGGGCTGAACCGGCAGATGATCAGCGATTACATCCGCTATCTCGGCAACCTCCGCTGGACGAGCCTTGGCTATCCCGCATTGTATCCAGGCTTTGAGAGCGAACCGGAGAGCATGGAATGGGTCAGCCAGTACGCCGACGCCAACATGGTCAAGACCGATTTCTTTGAGGCACGCAGTACCGCCTACGCCAAGAGCACCGCACTGATAGACGATTTATAAGAAAACCAAAGACATCAGAATAGGAGATACTACTATGAATTACAGCGCTATGATTCAAAATCGCAGATCCGTTCGCGCATTCCGCGAAAAGGAAGTTCCGAGCGAGGCTATCGGCCAGCTCCGATCCTACTATGAAAAGACCTGCCCCCGTCTTGTCCCGGAGATTGCAACGGAGTTGATCGTCTTGGACAAGGATGCACAGCCGGCGCTGGAGAGCTCAGCGGGCTATAATCAATTTCTCATCGGAGCACCGCACTACCTGCTCCTTATGTCTGCCCCGCATTCCTATGCGGCCATCAACGCCGGCTACATGATGGAAGATCTCGTCCTCAAGTTGACTGAGTTGGACATTGACACCTGCTGGATGACCTTCACCGACAGCGACAAAATCAAAAAGGCACTGTCTCTCGCCACCCCGTTAGAGGTGGCGGCAATCGTTGCCTTTGGCTACGGGGAAAAGACCGCAAAAAAGCTTCGGCTGAATATCCTAAGTATGTCTCAGATCGATGTGCGGGCCGAGCAGCAGTACTACGCGCCCAAAAAGGGCGTGCACGATTTGGTTCACATGGGGAGCTGGAGCAACAAGTCTGGGCTTGACGAGATGATGGACTTCTACGACGATATGCTCTGGCAGTCCATCTACGCCGCTTCGCTCTCCCCCAGCTATCTCAACCGTCAGCCCTATGGCTTCCTTGTGCAGGACCACAGCATCTATTTGGTGCAGCAGGAGGATGCCTACACCGATAATTTGGATGCCGCATTGGATCTCGGTATTGTCATGCTCCACTTCTCCGCCGTCGCCTCCCAGTGGGCGGGGCAGGTACGCTGGGAACTTTCACCTGCTGCGCCCGACGGCCTGCCGGAAGGACTTCGCTCCGCTGCGGTGTACCACATGTAACGACTCTGGGGGGGAAGCAAGGCAACGGTGAAATGCGCGACCGTCGATCCGCGGTTGAGCGTATGTTTCATTAGAAAGGAAGAACCTATCAGTCAGAGTCTGAGTAAGGAAAATAGGAGGTATTTTTTATATGGCTACCGTCATCTCAGGATGAGGTCACAATGTGGTGTGGGGCGAGACCGGAGTCTTGAGAATACCCAAACAAAGGAAAGGAGCTGACAGATATGGCAGCTATGAATATGAATCAGGAGCAGTTTAAGCAGTTGATCCGGGAGGAAAAGCCTGTTTTGGTGGATTTCTGGGCGCCCTGGTGCAGCTATTGCCGGAGGATCGGCCCTGCGTATGAGAAGATTGGAGAGGAATACGCGGACAGCCTTGCCGTCGGCAAGATCAACATTGACGAGGAGCCGCGGCTGGCGGGGGCCGAGGGGATCGAGGACATCCCAACTCTGGTGCTGTACCGGAACGGAAAGGCCGTGGATTCCATCACCGCGCCCGGCTCAAAGGCAGAAATCGACCGTTTCATTCAGGAAGCCTTGGCGAAATAACGGAGGGTTCAGATATGAACAACAATCATGTTTATGATATGCTCGTGGTGGGCGGCGGACCGGGCGGCTACACCGCCGCCCTGTACGCGGCACGGGCGGGGCTGGACACCATCGTGCTGGAAAAACTGTCCGCCGGTGGGCAGATGGCCCTGACCGAGCAGATCGACAACTATCCCGGCTTTGAGGACGGGATCGACGGCTTCTCTCTGGCGGAGAAGATGCAAAAGCAGGCGGAGCGCTTCGGGGCACGCAGCGAATACGTAGAAGTCCTCCGCATGGATCTGACGGCGGTTCCCAAGCTCGTGGAGACCAGCGAGGGGATTTTCCTGGGGAAAACCGTGGTGCTGGCCACCGGTGCGAACCCCAGAAAGCTGGGCGTGGCCAGAGAGTCGGAACTGGTGGGCCGAGGCGTGGCCTACTGCGCCGCCTGCGACGGGATGTTTTACAAGGGCAAAACGGTGGTCGTGGTGGGCGGCGGCAATTCCGCCGCGGCAGATGCCCTCCTTCTCAGCCGCGTGGCGAAAAAAGTGATCCTCGTCCACCGCAGAGACACCCTGCGGGCCACCAAGATCTATCACGAGCCGCTGGCACAGACCGAAAACGTGGAATTCCGTTGGAACAGCGTCGTTTCCGCGCTGCTTTCCGGGGACAGGCTGACCGGCGTCCGCCTGCGGGACACCGTCACCGGTGAGGAAAGCGTGGTGGACTGCGACGGCGTATTTGTCAGCGTGGGCCGACAGCCCGCCACGGCGCTGGCGGTGGGTCAACTGGAGCTGGACGGCGGCGGCTATATCGTGGCCGGAGAGACCACGGAAACCAGTATTCCCGGCGTTTACGCCGTGGGCGACGTGCGGACGAAGCCCCTCCGTCAGGTGGTCACCGCCGTGGCGGACGGCGCGGTGGCAGTTCACATGGCGGAGAAATATATCGCGGAAAACCGATAAGGGAGGTAGATTGAAAAAGTCATGTTTAAGGTCAGGCCGGATACGACCGCAGTGGGGATGCCGACATATCTGCAAGGCAAACTGCCAGAGTGATGGCAGATAAGAAACCCATGTAAGATCGGGAGATATGTTGTCTCTCCATATCCAGTCCACGCAACAGTAAGCAACTGAACACAAAACACAGCCACAGATGTACTCTGCGGCTGTGTTTTTTTTGCGTAGTATAGCTGCTTCTTCCATCTGCACAACCCCGACGCTCCGTGGCTGACGGGGTTATCCGCACTTGCCAATACGCCCAAAGAGGGCTCCTTAACGCGCAGAAGGAAAGGGACGGTCAGTCTCCGGCGTTTTGAGAAGGAAATGGCTTTTGTGAAAGTCGAGCAGGCCCTCATCCCGCATTTTTCCAAGCTCCACAGACAGCCCGCTGCGATCCACACCGAGGTAATCCGCAAGCTGCTGCCTTGAAAACGGAATGTCGAACTCATAGACGCTGCGCCGCTGTGCCTCGGCGGAAAAATGGACATCAGCTTTGCACGCGTCGTGCGCTGGGCCATGTGGGTGAGCTTTTCGTTGAGCCGCAGGTTCTTCTCTGCCAGTTCGTCCAGCAGGTTGCGGATGATCCGGCTGTGGTGGGAGCAGGCGGAGGGGCACACGCTCAAAACGCGCCTTATGTGCAGAAACATCACCGTCACCGCGCTCTCCGCCTCTACGCTCACGTTCAGCACCGCTCCCGGCGCGCAGGCGAATACCTCCGCGAAGGTCTGCCCCGGCCCGGTCTTGGAGAGGATGTTGCGGTTTCCCCAGATATCCTCCTGCACGATGAGGGTGCTGCCCGCCAGCACGAGACCCACCTCCTCCACCGGCTCCCCGGCGCGGAGCAGGCGTGAGCCTTTGGGGAAGGTGTCGATCCTCGCCCCAAGGTAGGAGAGCATGACGGCAAGCTCATCGTCGGAAATGCCGGAGAAAAGCGCCGCCGTATGAAGTACCGGAAAAAATTCTTTCATAAAAAGTTCTCTTTCGTTGAAAATTCAACTGACTTGTTGCTCTTAGTATAGTACAATGAACGCACAAAGGCAACAGGAGGATCGAACATGAAACGACGGATCATTGAAATCGATCAGGATAAACGCCCCGTATTTTGACGGCGCACGGCTCCTGATTGCCGCCGACTGCACCGCCTACGCCTACGCCCGCTTTCCACGAGCGGTTCATCAAGGGACACACCACCCTGGTGGGCTGTCCTAAGCTGGACGGCGTGGGTAAGGATTCCTTCGAAGAGGCGTGAGCTTTCTGCAAGAGAGGCAAAGACTATGAGTTATGAAACTGGAAGGACAAAATCGGCACATTTGAAGTGATGGACGTGCGGGGCAAAAAGATGGACTTCTTCCCCGCATTGAAGGCGAAGGCTGCCGCGCTGAAAAACGGCGAAGGACTGCATATCATCCAGACCTTCGAGCCTGTCCCCCTGTACCCGGTGCTGGCTCTTATGGGCTTTGAGCATCACACGGAGAAGGTAAGCGGCAGCGAATATCACATCTGGTTTTATCGAGTGAAGAAAGGAGAATAACCGCATGAGCTACGAAAACTGGAAGAATAAGGCGCAGGGGTTTCAGACCGTGGATGTGCGCCATATACAGGGCAGCTTCTTTGAAGGGCTGAAGAAAAGAGCCGAGGCGTTGGAGGTGGGCGAAGGATTACACATCATCCAGACCTTTGAGCCGCATCCACTGTACGCTGTCATGGAGGGCTTGGGCTACGAGCACCACACCGAGCGGCGGAGTGAGGCGGAGTTCCATGTCTGGTTCTGCCGTGTGGAGAAGAAGGAAGGCGACAGCTCCGCTCCCTTCAAGCCGCTGGCTCTTTTGAACTATCCCATGATCGATGAAAAGCTGGGGCAGATCGCCGTGGATTTTTGGGAGACCACATGGCAGAGCGAGAAGCGCGTACTGCCCTACGAAACGCGGCTGCTGCTGTCCCTGACCAACGCTGTCGGTGCGGGCCGGATGAGGCAGGCGGCGCGGGAGCTGGTAAAGGCATATATCCACGGTGTGGAGAGTGCCGCGTTGGACGACGTGTTCGAGCTGCTGGCATGGAATCAGGGCATCGGCTTTTTCAGCAGCGAGATCGGCCCCTCGGCGCTGTTCCAGGCGTACAAGCTCATTAAAAACGGTGAGAAGCAGGGCAAGTCCCGGGAGGATATCTGCAGTGCGCTGCGCGAGAAATTCGGGGAGAAGAACCCAGAGATGCAGGTCTTGAACAGATGATAAGGAGTTGTTTTGTATTATGACCATTCAAACGGTAACAGATGCCATCCGCTATGTAGGGGTGGATGATAACACATTGGCACTCTTTGAAAACCAGTACCCCGTCCAGCCTATGGGAGTGAGCTACAACTCCTATGTCATTCTGGACGAGAAAATCGCCGTGATGGACAGCGTGGACGCACGGGCGGCGGAGGAATGGCTTTCCAATGTAGCGCAGGTGTTGGAGGGGCGCAACCCCGACTATCTTGTGGTCACACATATGGAGCCGGATCATTCCGGCAGCCTCATGCAGCTGGCACAAAAGTACCCGGAGATGAAGATCGTGGGAAACGCGAAAACATTTACCCTGCTCAAGCAGTTCTTCGGCACAGGTGCATTGTCGGAAGACCGTATGCTGGAGGTTGGTGAAAGAGATACGCTTTCCTTGGGTTTGCACCGGCTGCGCTTTCTGCTGGCGCCGATGGTACACTGGCCGGAGGTGATGGCAGCGTATGAAGAGGAGGAAAAGATCCTGTTCTCGGCGGATGCCTTCGGCCGCTTCGGTTCACTGGAACGGACTGCCCGTGCCCCCTGGGCGCCGCAGGCCCGGCGGTATTATTACAACATCGTCGGAAAGTATGGCGCACAGGTGCAGGCGCTGCTGAAAAAAATCTCCGCGCTGGAGATCAAAACGATCTGCCCGCTCCATGGCCCCATGCTCACAGAAGACTTGGGGAAGTATCTGCGGCTCTATGATCTCTGGTCACAATGGAAACCGGAAGAACCGGAGGGCATCCTGATCGTCCACGCGTCCATCCATGGAAATACCGCATACGCATCGGAGGCCCTCAAGAGCAAGCTGGAGGGAAAAGGTGCGCAAGTCACCATGTGCGATCTGACGGCAACAGACCTTTCCTATGCCGTGACCAGCGCATTCTACTGTGGGAAACTGGTGTTGGCCTGCGCCACCTATGACGGAGGACTGTTTCCGCCCATGAAGGAGTTTTTGGATCATTTACAGACAAAGGGATTCCGAAACCGCCGGATCGGCCTTATTGAAAACGGCTCTTGGGCCCCTGCTGCCGCTCGGCTGATGCGCACCAAATTGGAGGAGATGAAGGATATCTACCTTTACGAAACGGTAGTGTCTCTGCGTGGTGCATTGAACCAAACCAGCGAAGCGCAGATGGACGCTCTGGTGGCGGAGCTCTGCGCGGAGTAGGCGGCGAGTCTGGCTTCGTCCGGCCGCCCGATGCCTCAAAAGCAAAACATCGTCGCTGATTTATTTAGACAACAATATGGCGTTGAGTGATGCCGAAGCTTTGAAAATGGATCGAAGCGCAGCAGCAGAGAATATCTGCGGCTGCGCTTTTTGCATTTTGACCATGGTGCAAACGGATGGCTTTGACCGTTACCCTCGGTTTCTAAAGAGACACGAAGTGTGCTACATGGAAGCGTATCATAGATCTGCTCCATATGAAGAGATCCGGGAGTACGTCAAGGAGCACACCGGTCTGAACGTGAGCAACCTCTATATTGCACAGGTCAAGCGCAAGTGCGGCATCAAGGAGCGGCAGAACTACAACAAGCCTAAGGAACTGAGAACCCCAAGCAGCTTAAGTGCCCGCCGGAGAAGGAAAAAGCCATCCGGGAGGCACTGAAGTATTTTAAGATGATTTGAAATAAAAAAATAGACGGATGTCTGTCAACTGGCAGACATCCGTCCGTTTTTTATGATAATCTGTTATGATCGCAGTTCCTCAAGCAATGCCGTGCATCCTTCCAGTATATCCTGCCATGTGGCTTCAAAGTCCCCGGTGTACCACGGGTCTGCCACATCGCCGGGGCGGCGGGTGTGATCCATCAGCAGCGAGACTTTGTGCTCTGGGTCACCCCACACAAACCGTGCCATGTTCCGCAGGTTGTTGTGATCCATGGCGATAAGATAATCGTAAGTCTCGTAGTCCCGCCGGGTCATCTGCCGGGCGGTCTTACCCGCGCAGGAGATGCCGTGCTCCGCCAGCTTGCGCCGGGCAGGCGGATAGACCGGGTTGCCGATTTCCTCGGTGCTTGTGGCAGCTGAGGCAATTTCAAACTGCGCGGAAAGCCCAGCCTTTTCCACTAAGTCCTTCATCACAAATTCTGCCATGGGGCTGCGGCAGATATTGCCGTGGCAAACAAACAACACCTTTTTCATCTTACTCCCCCAGCACCTCACCCAGTGCCAGCACAGCGTTACGGACGCACTCCGGGCAGGGGCACAGCGGTGCACCGGTCTCCACACCCTTCAGATCTTTACAAATGGTAGCACCGCATTTTTCCTGAAAGTTTTGCAGCAGTTCCTTGGAAATGCGGGGCGTGCCCTTGCCGTCGGTGGCAGCACCCGCCACCATCACTGCGCCGATGAGTGCGCCGCAGGTGCTTTCCATGCAGCCCATACCGGCGGCATAGCCTGCGCCCAGCTTCATCAGGGTGTCGGCATCCACCGGCAGCTTATCCTCAAATGCTTTCAGCACCGCCTGCGCGCAATTGCACTGTCCGGCAGCTTTCCATGCGGCAGCCTGCGCTGCCCGTTCTTCGATGTTCTATTTTACAGTCCTCATCTTTCTTTGATCCGTTCCGGTTCATTGCGTTCAGTATACCACGCTTTTCCCCTGCGGAAAAGATTCCGCCCCCATAAAGCCCTATTTCCGGGATCAGTTCCTACACCACCACATACAGCATAGCTCCGGCAAAAAGGTCAAGAACCTTTGTTCACCTTGTGCCCTCCTGCGGCTTCAACGCCCTTTTGCGGTATTGCAGAGGGCTTTGCCCGGTGGCTTTTGCAAAGCGGGTGGAAAAGTTGCTGGCATCGCCAAAACCTACCTCCTGTGCGATCTCGCTGACGCTGTGGTCGGTGAGGACAAGCAGTTCCTTTGCCTGGGTGATGCGGAAGTTGACCAGATAGTTATACGGCGTTGTGCCCATATACCGCCGGAACAGGCGAAGAAAATAGCTTTTGCTCATGTGCGCCTCTGCCAGCAGGTCGGCAAGGTAAAGCTCTTTCTGGTAATTCTTGCTCAGGGTCTCTGCAGCCTGCAAAATGACCTGCCGTGCGCTGGTGGCTTCGGCCTGTGCAAGGATGCTCCGGGCGCACAGCGCCAGCATCTCGTGCAGCGCCAGCCCGGTGGTCACCATGCTGTCCACGGTGCTGTGCTCCATCTGCCCTAAAAGCATTTCAAAATATTCCTGCATCTTGACCCCGGTGAGCTGCACCGGGGTCAGTTTTTTGCCAGGAAGCAGCAGCGGCTCCATGGCAGCCACCCCTGCGCCGTCCAGATGCACCCAATAATGGTGCCAGCAGCTTTGTCCCGGTGCAGTGCAGTAGCTTTGCGGAGTACGGCAGTTGAGCAGCAATGCCTGCCCGGTGCTGAGGATCACATGGTTCCCATCCTGCTCGATCAGCCCGGCTCCGCGCAGGGTATAGAACAAAATGTAGCTTTCCTTGTCCGTGCGCGCCGTAGAAAAATGCTACTGGGCATAGAACACCCCCGCCTCGGTGCAGTAATAGGGCTGTGCCAGCTCTGCTTCGCTGGGGGTAGTGCGTTTCCATACACTCTCCGGGGTCACATCCATGTTATAAGTCAACATTTTCCAATTCCTCTCTTTCTGTTTTTAGTATAGCGCACACGCCATTTTAGAACAAGAGTAGACTTTTCACAAAGAATGTGTCACCTTTGCGGATGGAATTGCCCGCATTATACCGCTATACTGGTAGCAGACAAGGCCACACAGGAGACGCATTATGCACAAAAATTATACTTGCCATCGACATTGGTGCGTCCAGCGGGCGGCACATTGTCGGATGGATGGAGAACGGCGTTCTCCGCACCGAGGAAGTGTACCGTTTTCCTAATAGCGTCCGGCGGGTGGACGGTCATCTGGAATGGGACATCGACAGCCTGTTTATCAACGTGAAGCAGGGCATCCGGGAAGCGTTTGCAAAGTTCCCGGAAATTGAGAGCCTTTCCATCGACACATGGGCGGTGGACTATGTGCTGCTGAAAGACGGCAAGCCCCTCTCCCCTGTCTACGCCTACCGCGACAGCCGGACGCAGGCAGTGCTTCCCGAAGTCCACAGCATCCTGCCCTTTGCGCAGCTCTATGCACGCACCGGCATCCAGTTCCAGCCCTTCAACAGCATTTATCAGCTTTATGCCGATAAAAAGGCCGGGCGGCTGGCGCAGGCCGAGGACTTTTTGATGATCCCGGAATATCTGCTGTGGAAGCTGTGCGGCGTAAAGGCGCGGGAGTACACCAACGCCACCTCCACCGGCCTTGTGAATGCTCAGACCGGGGAATATGACCCGGAGATTTTCAAAGCTTTGGGCTTGCCGGAGGCAATGTTCCCTAAGCTCACCGCACCCGGTACGGTGCTGGGCCCGTTGAAGGCGGACATTGCCGCCGAGGTGGGCGGGCAGACCAAGGTAGTGCTGTGCGCCACCCACGACACCGCCAGCGCGGTGGAGGGCATCCCCATGGAACAGGGGGATGCGCCGTTTTTGTCCTCCGGTACATGGAGCCTGCTGGGGGTCAAGCTGGCAAAACCCATCACCAACCCGGAAAGCTGCCGCGCAAACTTTACCAACGAGGGCGGCGTGGGCTACATCCGCTACCTGAAAAACATCATGGGTCTGTGGATCATCCAGTGTGTGCAAAAACAGCTGGGCATCTCCTTTGCCGAGATGGTGGAGCTGGCCAAGACCAGCACCTACACCCGCATTTTTGATGTGAACGCAGCCCGGTTCTCTGCCCCGCAGGACATGCGCGCGGAGATCAGAGCCGCCCTTGCCGAGACCGGCGAAGCCCCTGCCACGGATGCCGACCTTATCAACAGTGTCTATCATTCGCTGGCGTACTGCTACGGGGAAGCATTCCGGGAGCTGGAAGCCCTCACCGGCCAGCACTGGGATAAACTCTACATCGCAGGCGGCGGCGCAAAGAACGCCACCCTGAACGAGTTGACTGCCCATTATACCGGAAAACAGGTCGTGGCTCTGCCCATCGAGGCAACGGCCATCGGCAATTTGAAAATTCAGATGCAGATTTAAGAAGGAGGAACCCTATGAGTTACGCAGAAGCAAAAGCCCGCTACGCCGCCATTGGCGTGGACACCGAAGCTGCCATTGCCCGGTTAAAGGCCGTGCCCATTTCTCTGCACTGCTGGCAGGGAGATGACGTCCGAGGCTTTGACACCGACCCCACAAAGCCCCTGACCGGCGGCATCCAAACCACCGGCAACTACCCCG
>ENA-OQIA01000138-OQIA01000138.1-human-gut-metagenome-genome-assembly--contig:-NODE-138-length-12313-cov-3.746677_pt1 | contig 12313 bp, 9 predicted proteins | sample MGYA00242571_ERZ504735 | MGnify/ENA primary metagenome ERZ504735 (study PRJEB26092, sample SAMD00036442) | human gut metagenome | host: Homo sapiens | study: EMG produced TPA metagenomics assembly of...
ATCAGCGGCACAGAAGAGTTTCCGAGCGCGCGCAGCATACAGGAAAAGAAATTGTATACGGATGTTGCAATAAGGCCGGCAAAGATAATCAGAAGATACGTCCGCATGCCGGGACGGACTTCATCCGGGACGCGAAGAAACGTAAGGATCGGCTCGATGCCTGCATAAACAGCGAGATTCAGCACGAGCGTAACGGCAAGGATCAGCAGAAACGCGTGGAGAATCGAAAGTTTTAAAGAAGAAAGATCTTTTCGTCCCTGATAAATCGAAAAGAGCGCACCGGCGCCCATCGACAGGCCGAGAAAAATGGAAGTCAGAAACGTCATCAGCGTATAGGAGGAGCCGACGGCGGCGAGCGCATTGCTTCCGAGAACGCGTCCGACGATCAGGGTGTCGGCAATGTTGTAAAAACTGCTGCAACAGATTTCCTGCGATCATCGGCAGGGCAAACAGGATAAGAGAGCGGGAGATTTTCCCGCGGGTCAGATCGTAATACATAAAGAAACTTCTTTCCGAACATAATTATTAATATTATAACATAAAAAATCAAAAAAATGTCAATTTGCAGGATGAAGTGTACAAAAATGCAATTGTCAGAAAACTTCGAAAAAATCGAAGTTTATAAAATTTTTACAGATTTTGGGACACGTTCTGTAAAAAAACGGAAGATTTTCAGTTGATTTTTTTGGCCTTTTATGTATAATTAGAGTAGAAGAGGTCGGCTGGTCCGGTTTCTTCTAAAGGATACCTTCAAATTTCTGCATTTTGCAGAATGAAGCAGTATTACTATCAAAGGAAAGAGGTTAATTACAAGATGGCACAGATCGATTTAACAAAGTATGGCATCACCGGTACCACAGAAATTGTGTACAACCCTTCTTATGAGCAGTTATTTGAGGAAGAGACAAAACCAGAGCTGGAAGGCTATGAAAAAGGTCAGGTCAGCGAACTTGGTGCAGTTAACGTTATGACAGGTATCTACACAGGACGTTCTCCTAAAGATAAATACATCGTTATGGATGAGAACTCCAAAGATACAGTATGGTGGACAACAGACGAATACAAAAACGATAACCATCCTGCAACTCAGGAAGCATGGAATGCAGTAAAAGAAATCGCTAAAAAAGAGCTCTCCAACAAGAGACTTTTCGTAGTAGATGCATTCTGCGGTGCTAACAAAGATACTCGTATGGCTATCCGTTTCATCGTTGAAGTTGCTTGGCAGGCACATTTCGTAACAAATATGTTCATCCAGCCAACAGCTGAAGAACTTGAAAACTTCGAGCCAGATTTCGTTGTATACAACGCTTCCAAAGCTAAAGTTGAAAACTATAAAGAATTAGGCCTGAACTCTGAAACAGCTGTAATGTTCAACATCACAACTAAAGAGCAGGTTATCGTAAACACATGGTACGGCGGAGAAATGAAGAAAGGTATGTTCTCTATGATGAACTACTTCCTTCCACTGAAAGGTATGGCTTCCATGCACTGCTCTGCAAACACAGATATGAACGGCGAAACACAGCTATCTTCTTCGGTCTTTCCGGAACAGGTAAAACTACTCTTTCCACAGATCCTAAGCGTCTCCTGATCGGTGATGACGAGCATGGCTGGGATGACAACGGCGTATTCAACTTCGAGGGTGGATGCTACGCTAAGGTTATCGGTCTTGACAAAGAGTCTGAGCCTGATATCTACAACGCAATCAGAAGAGATGCTCTTCTTGAGAACGTTACAGTTGCTGATGATGGAAAGATTGATTTCGATGACAAGAGTGTTACAGAGAATACTCGTGTATCATACCCAATCAACCACATTACAAATATCGTTAAACCTATATCATCTGCTCCAGCTGCAAAGAACGTGATCTTCCTTTCAGCAGATGCATTCGGAGTACTTCCTCCAGTATCTATCCTTACACCTGAGCAGACACAGTACTACTTCCTTTCAGGATTTACTGCAAAGCTTGCAGGAACAGAGCGTGGAATTACTGAGCCAACACCTACATTCTCAGCTTGCTTCGGACAGGCATTCCTTGAGCTTCATCCTACAAAATACGCTGCAGAGCTCGTTAAGAAGATGGAGAAGAGCGGTGCTAAGGCATACCTTGTAAATACAGGATGGAACGGAACAGGAAAGAGAATCACAATCAAGGATACAAGAGGAATCATCGACGCTATCCTTTCTGGTGCTATCCTTGATGCTCCAACAAAGAAGATCCCTATGTTCGATTTCGAGGTTCCTACAGAGCTTCCGGGAGTTGATTCAGGAATCCTTGATCCTCGTGACACATATGCTGATGCTTCTGAGTGGGAGGCAAAGGCTAAAGATCTTGCAGAGAGATTCAACAAGAACTTTGTTAAGTACACAACAAATGAGGCTGGTAAAGCACTTGTTGCAGCAGGACCACAGTTATAATATATTACAACAGAATTATATTAGATAATTCTAAAGCCGGGCGGTGTATGTCGCCCGGCTTTTTTTGAAGATACTGTATAAAAACGTTATAAAACAGGCATTTATCGAGGTTATGGATGTATAAATATTGTTATTGATAATATGAATTTAAGTTATATTAACGATATTGCTTGACAAATACAGATTATAGTAATATTATCATCATGTGAACAGAAAAAATAGAAATTGTGAGGAAGGTTTTTCGATGAGAAGACAGGCATTATCTCTTTTAGTTGAGAACAATCCCGGAGTGACCAGTCGTATTTCAGGACTGTTCAGTCGCAGGGGATTTAATATTGATAGTTTCTCCTCAGGGGTTACAGCAGATCCGCGCTACACACGTATCACAATTGTTGCAAGCGGTGATGAGCAGGTGCTTGAGCAGATAGAGAAGCAGTTGGCGAAGCTTGAGGATGTACTTGATATCAAGAAGCTTGAGCCGGGACTCTCAGTGTGCAGGGAGCTTATTATGATAAAGATAAGAGCACTCGATACACAAAGACAGGCAGTTATGAATGTGACTGAGATCTTCCACGGCAAGATAGTTGATGTCACTCATGACTCTATGATTATTGAGCTCATAGGTACACAGGACAAGCTTGATAATTTCATAGACTTACTTAGCGGCTATGAGATATTAGAGCTCGCAAGAACGGGAATCACAGGACTTACCAGAGGTTCCGATGATGTAGTTATGTTGGATTAGTCACAGGACAATCCTTACATATAAATAGTTTACTTAAATTAACAGGAGGAAAACAAAATGGCAGAACCAAGATTATTTTATCAGGATGATTGTAACCTTTCATTATTAGAGGGCAAGACAATTGCCATTATCGGTTACGGCAGCCAGGGACATGCACATGCACTTAACTTAAAGGATTCAGGATGCAATGTCATCATCGGTCTTTATGAGGGCAGCAAGTCATGGAAGAAAGCAGAAGAGCAGGGCTTCAAGGTATATGTCGCTGCAGAGGCTGCAAAGCAGGCTGATATCATCATGATTCTTATAAATGATGAGTTACAGGCAGATATGTACAAGAAGGACATCGAGCCAAACCTTGAGCCGGGCAACATGCTTATGTTCGCTCACGGCTTCAACATCCACTTTGGATGCATTAAGCCACCAAAGGATGTAGATGTAGCTATGATCGCACCTAAGGCTCCGGGACATACAGTACGTTCAGAGTACCAGGCAGGAAAAGGAACACCTTGTCTTATCGCTGTAGAGCAGGATGCTACAGGAAAGGCATGGGACCTTGCACTTGCATATGGTCTTGGAATCGGCGGAGCAAGAGCCGGACTTCTTGAGACAACATTCCGTACAGAGACAGAGACAGACCTCTTCGGTGAGCAGGCAGTTCTTTGTGGTGGTGTTTGTGCACTTATGCAGGCTGGTTTCGAAACACTTTGCGAGGCTGGTTATGACCCAAGAAACGCATACTTCGAGTGTATCCATGAGATGAAGCTCATCGTAGACCTTATCTACCAGTCAGGCTTCGCAGGTATGAGATACTCTATCTCTAATACAGCTGAGTATGGTGATTATGTAACAGGACCTAAGATTGTTACAGCTGAGACAAAGAAAGCTATGAAGAAGATTCTTTCTGACATCCAGGATGGTACATTTGCTAAGGAGTTCTTACTTGATATGTCACCAGCAGGACGTCAGGTACACTTCAAGGCTATGAGAAAGCTTGCTTCTGAGCATCCTTCAGAGAAGGTTGGCGAGGAAATCCGTAAGCTTTACAGCTGGAATGATGAGAGCGACAAGCTCATCAACAACTAATCTGTCAGATATATATGACAATAAGACCCGGGGCAGTGATGCACCGGGTTTTTTATATAGCAAAACTTGACAAAATATAGTGTGATGTGTAAAATTATGAATGTTAATCAGACGGATTAAAAATACGCCTTCGTCTCTTTGAGAGGCGGAGCGTTTTTGATATAAGGAGGCAAGTATGTCAGAACCATACAATCACAAGGCCATAGAGAAAAAATGGCAGGAATACTGGAAAGAACACGAGACATTCAAGACAGATGTTTGGGATTTTTCAAAGCCTAAATACTATGCACTTGATATGTTCCCTTACCCTTCAGGAGTAGGCCTTCACGCTGGACATCCGGAGGGCTATACAGCTACAGATATCATGTCGCGTATGAAGAGAATGCAGGGCTACAATGTACTTCATCCGATGGGATATGATTCATTCGGTTTACCGGCAGAGCAGTATGCTGTAAACACAGGTCATCATCCAAACGGTTTCACTCAGAAGAATATAGAGACCTTCTCAAAGCAGTTAAGAGAGCTTGGTTTTGATTATGACTGGTCAAAGATGATTTCTACAAGTGACCCTGAGTTTTACAAGTGGACACAGTGGATTTTCAAGAAGCTTTATGAGGCCGGATATGCAAAGCATATTGATATGCCTGTAAACTGGTGCGAAGAGCTTGGAACAGTTCTCTCAAACGATGAGGTTATAGATGGCAAGTCAGAGCGTGGCGGCTATCCTGTAGTCCGCAAGAACATGAAACAGTGGGTTATTGACCAGCCGGCATTTGCAGAAAAGCTCCTTGAGGGGCTTGATGAGATAGACTGGCCTGAGTCTACCAAGGAAATGCAGAGAAATTGGATTGGCAAGAGCACAGGAGTCGAGGTCAAATTCCAGATTGTAGGCGGTGGAGAGTTCTCTATCTTTACTACATGTATCGAGACAATATATGGTATCACATTTATGGTGCTTGCTCCGGATGGAGATATAGTAAAGGGTCTCATGGACAGAGTCGAGAACAAAGAAGAGGTTCAGGCTTACATAGATGAGACTGTAAAGAAGAGCGATATGGACAGAACTGAGCTTAACAAGACAAAGTCAGGCTGTGAGCTTAAGGGACTTCATTGTATCAACCCTGTAAACGGCAAGGAAGTGCGCATGTTCATCGGTGATTTCGTACTGGCAAGCTATGGTACAGGTGCTGTTATGGCAGTTCCTACCCATGATCAGCGAGATTTCGAGTATGCACAGGCTCATGATATTGAGATGATTCAGGTAATTGATGGTGCAGATGTATCAGAGCATGCATTTGAGAAGCACGATTACCTTGGAAAGGGCTGCAAGCTCATCAACTCAGAGGAGTTTACCGGAATGGTAGTCGAGGATGCTAAGGAAGCTATCACAGCCAAGCTTGAGAAGATGGGCGTGGCAAAGAGAACTGTAAACTACAAGTTCCGTGAGTGGATTTTTGCACGTCAGAGATACTGGGGAGAGCCTGTTCCATGTGTATACAAGGAGGATGGTTCAATCTATTTCCTTCCTGATGATGAGCTTCCGCTCGTCCTTCCTGAGCTTGAGGATTACAAGGGCAAGAATGGCAAGGCACCTCTTGAGAATGCTACAGAGTGGAAGCAGTATGACAGAAACGGCGTAAAGGGTACTCGTGAGACATCCACCATGCCAGGCTCGGCAGGATCCTCATGGTATTATATGAGATATATCGATCCACACAATGATAAGGAATTTGCAAATCAGGAGCTCTTAAAGCACTGGATGCCTGTAGATCTCTATGTTGGTGGACCGGAGCATGCGGTAGGACACCTCATGTATTCAAGAATCTGGAACAGATTCCTCTTTGATCAGGGCTTATCTCCAGTAAAGGAGCCTTTTAAGAAGCTCGTACATCAGGGAATGATCCTTGGATCAAACGGTATCAAGATGGGCAAGAGATTCCCGGAGTTCGTAGTAAATCCTAGTGATGTAGTCGAGGAGTACGGCGCTGATACACTTCGTCTCTACGAGATGTTCATGGGACCACTTGAAGTTTCAAAGCCTTGGAATGACAGCAACGTACAGGGAGCAAAGAGGTTCATCACACGTGTATGGAATTTCTTTACAGAGCCTGAGAATATTATCGAAGAGGATGACGGAAAGCTCACAAGAATCTATCATCAGACAGTAAAGAAGGTCACAAACGACTTCGAGGCACTTGGCTACAATACAGCTATCAGCCAGATGATGATTTTTGTCAATGAAGTATACAAGGCAGGCAGATGTCCTAGAGAGTTTGCAGAGGGACTTATCAAGATGCTTTCTTGTGTATGTCCACATGTTGGTGAGGAAATCTGGCAGAGAATGGGACATGACGATACAATCGCATTTGAGCCATGGCCGGTATACGATGAGGCAAAGACTGTTGAGGATACAGTAGAGATTGCTGTACAGATCAACGGAAAGACTAAGGGCACTCTTGAAATCGGAAAACAGGATCCTAAGGATGAGGTTATTGCAAAAGCAAAGGATGTTATTGCAGATAAGCTTACAGGAAATATCGTAAAAGAGATTTATGTTCCGGGACGTATTGTAAACATCGTAATGAAATAAAAATTAACCGGTATTTTGCACAGCCACTAGACGCCGGCAGAATACCGGTGATTTATTTTTGAGAACATGTGGTGGAAGTGATGGATCACTTCCGCGAAGCTTCTGCATACCGCGCTGGATCGCATCCCTGGAATTTTTCCAGTCGGCATCTTTATTTTTATAATCATATTTTTCGATGAACCATGCAACATCTTCATATATGCGGTTCATGTTGTCGTGCATTAGAGGGAGCACGATATCGTAAAATTCTTTGCGCTTATCACCTTTTAAATAAGTGTCAGCTCCTTCCAAAACCACTTTCAGGTGATCGAGACAAAATCCTTTTGTGTTCTTTAATTTTTCTTTTAGTTCAGGATCCTTTTCATACATAGTGAAGAAGGTCTTCATGTATGCATTAAAGGTCTTGTTTACGCTGTCGCATATAAAGCAGGTTGATTCACGCTTGTTAATCCAGTCCACGATGGAATTTGAGGAGGCGTTTGCTTTTTTGAAAAGACCGCTCCTTTGCACTGAATCAGGCTTAAAGTTCTTAAATTCTTTGTCCATCTCCTCAATATGGCGCATGTACATGGTTTTTAGTATCCAGGCGTTTCCGAGTGAATTGCCATAGTCAAACATTTTTTTGAAATGTGCACGGCAGAAGCCCTCCTTATCGGTCATATCGCGTATGTCAGCCTCCATGTAAGAGGCACCATGACCAAGTACAAAATCCATGACGTGATCCTCAGTGCGTTTTTCTATATAGCAGAAGGGACATTCGCCGGCATTGTCAAAGGCGTCTGATATGGGGATAGTGTGTATTTGTTCTTTCAAGGTAATACCTCCGGGGTCATATTTTTTTATTTAAAAATCTTCTGGTGTGTAGCTCTCATAAAACTTGATAAAGGTCTGTAAAGAGGTGGAAAGCTTTGAAGACTCCTTGTAAGCAAAGCCAACCTCACGCTTGTGGATTGGTATGCCGAGAGGAATTTCAATCAGGGTACCGTCAGCAAGCTCCTTTGAAACTATGCTTTTTATGACGCAGGCCACACCTACGCCTATTTTGGCAAAGTCGATGAGCAGGTCCATATTTGATATATCTATAGAGTCCTTTACGTGTATCTGGTTCTCCTGCAGATAATCATCAATATATTTACGGGTCATATTGCCTTTATCGAGAAGCATGAGAGTAGAGTTTTGCAAAATCTCGCTCTTTTTGACACCACGGGCGCTTAAGTTGCGCAGATAGTCCTTTGTAGTGACAAATATATCCTCGATGTTGTCCAGATAATAGAAATTGAAAGTCTTAAGGGATGCTGGTTTTCCAATCAGACCTATATCTATTTTGTCATCATCGAGGAGCTTTAAGGTCTCATTGGTGGACTGACATTCGATTGAGATGCTTATATGAGGATTTCTGTGTATGAATTCCTTGAGATATGGCAAAAGCATATATTTGCAGAGTGTTGAGCTGACACCAATCTTAAGCTGGCCGACACCGAGCTCTATTGAGCGCTTCAGCTTTTCCTCCCCCTCATTTAATGCCTCAAAGGCCTCGCTTACATGATCATAAAGAAGCCTGCCCTCATCGGTCAAGACGACACCTCTGGAGCTTCTGGAAAAAAGCTTGCATTCCAGTCCGTCCTCAAGCTTTTGAATTGACTTGCTGATGGCAGGCTGGCTGATATAGAGCTCCTTGGCTGCCTTTGATATATTGCCGGCATTGGCGACAGTATAGAAAATCCAGTAAGATGAGAGATTCTGGTTCATTTGTACCTCCTGTGGTTTGTACTTTTAATGGGCTGTAATCGTTGCTTGTCACAAAAAGGTGTGAACATCAACAAATCTGTGTTTATTATACCATGATATTTAGTTATGGTAAATATGTTTATTATGTATTTTTATTATGGAAAATCATATGTTATGATGTCTTAAGTAAACTTGATTCAGATACAATCATAATACAATATTTTTATATGCTAGGAGGAATATAAGCATGGGAATGACAATGACACAGAAGATTCTTGCTGCACACGCAGGCCTTGACTCTGTTAGTGCAGGACAGCTCATTGAGGCTGATTTAGATCTTGTGCTTGGAAACGACATTACCTCACCTGTAGCGATTCATGAGATCGACAAGATGAAGGTAGAGGGAGTGTTTAATAAAGATAAAATCGCACTCGTTATGGATCACTTTGCACCAAACAAGGACATCAAGTCAGCAGAACACTGTAAATGTGTTCGCGAGTTTGCATGCAAAAACGAGATTACAAATTACTTTGATGTAGGAAAAATGGGCATCGAGCATGCACTTTTACCTGAGCAGGGACTTACCGTGGCAGGTGATGTGATTATAGGAGCCGATTCACATACATGTACATACGGAGCTTTAGGAGCCTTCTCTACAGGTGTGGGAAGCACTGATATGGCAGCAGGAATGGCTACAGGCAAGGCCTGGTTTAAGGTACCTTCTGCCATCAAGTTCAATATTGTCGGAAAACCGGCTGAGTGGATCAGCGGTAAAGATGTTATCCTTCATATCATCGGTATGATTGGTGTGGACGGCGCACTTTATAAGTCAATGGAGTTTGTCGGAGATGGACTTAAATATCTTTCTATGGACGACAGATTTACTATCGCCAATATGGCAATTGAGGCCGGCGGCAAGAATGGTATCTTCCCTGTAGATGATCTCACAAGAGAGTACATGAAGGAGCATTCAAAGCGTCCGTTCACAGAGTATGAGGCTGATAGTGATGCAGAGTATGATGAAGAGTATACAATCGACCTTAGCACACTTAAGTCTACAGTTTCATTTCCACATCTGCCTGACAATACACGTACCATCGATGAGGTGGGTGATGTAAAGATTGACCAGGTAGTAATCGGCTCATGTACCAACGGCCGTATGGATGATCTGCGTATTGCAGCAAAGATTCTTGAGGGTAAAAAGGTTGCGGATGGTATCAGGGTTATCGTGATTCCTGCAACACAAAAGATTTATCTTCAGGCTATGGAAGAGGGCCTTCTTAAGACATTTATCGAGGCTGGTGCCATTGTGAGCACACCTACCTGCGGACCATGTCTTGGCGGATACATGGGAGTGCTCGCTGAGGGCGAGAGATGCGTATCTACCACAAACCGTAACTTTGTCGGACGAATGGGTCATGTGGATTCTGAGGTTTATCTGGCAAGCCCTGCTGTTGCAGCTGCAAGTGCCATTACAGGTAAGATTTCAGGACCAAAGGATGTTATGTAAAGATTGGAGGAAGCACAATGAAAGCAGCACACGGTCGTGTATTTAAATATGGAGACAATGTCGATACAGATGTAATCATTCCCGCAAGATATCTGAATTCTTCTGATCCTAAGGAGCTTGCAACACACTGCATGGAGGATATCGATAAGGATTTTGTAAATAATGTAAAGGTCGGGGATATCATGGTAGCCAACAAGAACTTCGGCTGTGGTTCATCAAGAGAGCATGCACCGATTGCCACCAAGGCTGCCGGCGTAAGCTGTGTTATCGCAGAGACATTTGCAAGAATTTTCTACAGAAATGCAATCAATATAGGTCTTCCTATTATCGAGTGCCCTGAGGCAGCAAAGGCAATAAATGCCGGTGATGAGGTTACTGTAGACTTTGATTCCGGTATCATCACAGATGAGACAACAGGAGAGAAGTTTAAGGGACAGGCCTTCCCACCGTTCATGCAGAAGATTATCGACTGCGAGGGACTTGTAAACTATATAAATCAGAAGTAATTATAAAAATTCCCGAGGTTATATAACCGCGGGAGTTTTTAGTACAATATTAAAAGTAATGTTGTTTACAAATAAATTGTAGCATTTTTGTTATTGATTTGATATATGAAATTTATTATACTATAAATGATAATAATTGTCTGCATATAGAGATGCTGCAATATGGATTTAGATAAGATAAAAAGAGAAATGAGGTAAAAAATGGATTTATTATATTCAAGCACAAGAAACAGTGAAAAGAAAATAACAGCTTCACAGGCTATCCTTAAGGGTCTTGCCGATGACGGAGGATTATTTGTACCTGAGAGCATTCCGGCACTTGATGTTTCTATTGAGGAGCTTTCTAAGATGTCATACCAGCAGGTAGCATATGAGGTTATGAAGCTTTTCCTTACGGATTTCACAGAGGAAGAGCTTAAAAATTGTATCAACAGGGCATACGACAGCAAGTTTGATACTACTGAGATTGCACCGCTTAAGCTTGCTGACGGGGCTTACTACCTTGAGCTGTTCCATGGCTCTACAATAGCCTTCAAGGATATGGCATTATCCATTCTGCCTCATTTACTTATCACATCTGCAAAGAAAAACAATGTTAAAAACGAGATTGTCATCCTGACAGCCACATCAGGAGACACAGGAAAGGCAGCTATGGCAGGCTTTGCTGATGTTGAGGGTACACAGATTATCGTTTTCTATCCAAAGAATGGTGTCAGCCCGATTCAGGAGAAGCAGATGCTTACACAAAAGGGTGCCAATACTCATGTAGTGGGTATTCACGGCAATTTTGACCAGGCACAGTCAGCAGTAAAGGCTATGTTCAATGATAAGGCTCTTGCAGAGACGATGGATGCCGCAGGCTATCAGTTCTCATCTGCCAACTCAATCAATATAGGTCGTCTTGTACCACAGATTGTGTACTATGTATATGCTTACTCAAAGCTTTTTGCACAGGGAGCTGTCGCAAAGGATGAGAAGATAAATATCGTTGTTCCTACGGGAAATTTTGGAAATATACTTGCAGCATTTTATGCAAAGAACATGGGACTTCCTGTTGCAAAGCTTATCTGCGCCTCAAACGAGAATAAGGTGCTTTATGATTTCTTCACAACAGGAGAGTATGATAAAAACAGAGAGTTTATCCTCACAAATTCACCATCCATGGATATTCTCATCTCTTCAAACCTTGAGAGACTCATTTACCGTATCGCAGGAAATGATGCAAATAAGAATGCTCAGCTTATGGCTTCACTTGCTAAGGATGGCAAATACACTGTAACACCTGAGATGAAGGAAAAGCTTTCTGATTTCTATGGAAATTACACAAGTGAGAAGGAAACCGCTGAGGTCATCAAAAAGCTTTACGAGGATACAGGATACATTATTGATACTCATACAGCAGTTGCAGCAGGTGTATATGACAAGTATAAGGAGGCTACAGGTGATACAGCCACAAAGACTGTTATCGCATCTACAGCAAGCCCGTTCAAATTCACGAGAAGTGTGATGGATGCAATTGATCCTAAGTATGATTCAATGACAGACTTTGAGCTTGTTGATGAGCTTTCAAAGCTCGGCAAGGTTAAGGTGCCAAATGCCATCGAGGAAATCAGGGATGCAAAGATTCTTCACAACACAGTATGTGATGTGGATCAGATGGAAAACACTGTTAAGAAAATGCTCGGTGTGCAGTAATAATATATTGTTACCCTTTGGCCCTTTAATCATATAAT
>ENA-OQIA01000139-OQIA01000139.1-human-gut-metagenome-genome-assembly--contig:-NODE-139-length-12096-cov-2.770407_pt1 | contig 12096 bp, 9 predicted proteins | sample MGYA00242571_ERZ504735 | MGnify/ENA primary metagenome ERZ504735 (study PRJEB26092, sample SAMD00036442) | human gut metagenome | host: Homo sapiens | study: EMG produced TPA metagenomics assembly of...
ACCTGACTTCTCCGAATAAGGTCAGTCAGCTACTGACAGCAAATGAGACTCCAACCAATCATGTAACCGTCGGCAAGTACATTAAGTATTTGTGCAATGCTTTTGTATTTTATGATATTAAGAGATATGACATCCGAGGTAAGAAATACCTTGAAAGCTCTGAAAAGTTCTATTTGTGTGACAGCGGTATTCGATATGCAATACTGGGAAGCAGAAATATAGACTATGGCAGAGTATATGAAAACGTTGTTTGTATCGAGCTTCTTCGCCGTGGATATGATGTCTATGTCGGCAAGCTCTATCAAAAGGAAATCGACTTTGTTGCTCAGAGAGGTAGCGAAAAGATTTATATTCAGGTCAGCGACAACATTTCCGGGCAGGAAACATTTGAGAGAGAATGCTCTCCTCTGCTTCAGATTCGAGACGCTTATCCGAAAATGATTATTGCCAGAACCAAACATCCCCAATATAGCTATGAAGGAATCGAAATTCACGATATAGCCGATTGGTTGCTACAAGAATAAGCAAGGTGAAATATCTCCGTCATTCTCTTTTTGAAATGATGGAGATATTTTTATTATGACGGAGATGTAGAACAGAAAATTGTATCAGGTTGCAAAAATCCTTTCCGAACTTTTTACATAGCAGTCATGCACTACGGTGTGTGGCTGCTTATTTTTTTGTGAAAGGAGCAGATGCAAATGAAATTAGTTTTGGCTGAAAAGCCTTCGGTTGCACAGAGTATTGCCAAAGTGTTAGGTGCTGCCAAGCGTGAGGATGGCTACTTAGAGGGAAACGGATATGTGGTCAGCTGGTGTGTAGGGCATTTGGTGGAGCTGGCACAGCCGGAAGTCTATGATGCGAAGTACAGCAAATGGGCTTATGCAGACCTTCCTATCTTCCCGATGGACTGGCAGTATGAGGTTTCTGCCGGTACGAAAAAACAGTTTGGGATTCTGAAAAAGCTCATGGCCAGAGAAGATGTTGCGAGTCTTGTGTGTGCAACAGATGCCGGTCGTGAGGGCGAGCTGATCTTTCGGTTGGTGTACCACAAAGCCGGGTGCAGAAAGCCGTTTGAGCGGCTTTGGATTTCCTCGATGGAAGATGTAGCAATCAAGGAGGGCTTTGAAAATCTCAGGTCTGGAACGGAATATGATGCTTTGTATGAAGCAGCACTGTGTCGAGAACGAGCCGACTGGATTGTTGGTATTAACGCTACTCGACTTTTTTCGACCCTTTACGGGCAGACCCTGAATGTTGGTCGTGTTATGACCCCTACCCTTGCTATGGCTGTTATGCGAGAAGCTGCCATTTCCGCATTCAAGCCTGAACTGTTCTACACAGTTCAGATTGGATTGGATGGTTTTACGGCTGCAAGCGAACGCTTCAAAACCAAGGCAGCAGCCGAAGCTGTCAAACAAAGCTGTTCGGTGGCAATCGTTCAGAAAGCTGAATGTAAGGAGAAAACAGAAAAGCCGCCTGCGCTCTATGACCTGACCAGTTTACAGAGAGAAGCCAACCGTGTGCTTGGCTACACGGCACAGCAGACCTTGGACTACACGCAGAACCTCTATGAAAAGAAACTGGTCACTTATCCCCGTACCGACAGCAGGTTTCTGACGGAAGATATGGCACATAGCCTGACCGACCTCGTAAAGCTGGCTTTCCACACATTCCCCGTGGAGGATGTGGATAACATACCAGTTCATGCAGAGCAGGTTGTGAATAACAAAAAGGTCACAGATCACCATGCCATCATTCCGACCAGAGAATTGCAGAAATGCAATCTGAGCGAACTTCCCAAGGGTGAACTTGCAATTTTGCAACTGATCTCGAATCGGTTGTGCGTAGCTGTTGGCGATCCGCACCGATACGCAGAGACAGTTATTGAGCTGGACTGTGGCGGTACCGTGTTTTCCACCAAAGGCAAAACTGTTGTGCAGGATGGATGGAAAGCTCTGGTTCAGAAAAATGATTCGACAAAATCCGACGAAAACGTGCAGACACTCCCTTCTGTTTCCGTTGGTGACGAAATGACCGTCAGCGGCACGGAAATCAAGGAAGGGAAAACATCTCCCCCTAAACACTTTACCGAGGATACTCTGCTTTCTGCTATGGAAACTGCCGGTGCGGACGAAATGCCTGATGAGGTGGAGCGCAAAGGTTTGGGAACGCCTGCGACCCGTGCCGGTATCATTGAGAAGCTGGTTCGCATCGGTTTTCTGGAGCGTAAGGGTGATAAGAAAACCAAACACCTGATTCCGACCCACAAGGGTACGGCTCTGGTAACAGTCATGCCGGAACAGATTCAGTCCCCATCCATGACGGCGGATTGGGAAGAAAAATTGTTGCTCATTGAGAAAGGCGAATATGCCAGCGAGGACTTTATGGACGAGATCAAAGATGTGATTGCCGGTCTGATTCAGAACTATGAAGTAATCCGTGATTCCGAGGTTATGATGTCGAAAGAAGCCAATTCTATCGGCAAATGCCCGCTCTGCGGCAGTGCTGTAGAGGACAAAGCCAAGGCATTTTTCTGTTCCAACAGAGCTTGCAAATTTGCCCTCTGGAAAAACAATCGCTACTTTGCGAGCATCGGCAAGAGCATGACTTCTGCCACGGCGCAGAAATTGCTTGGTTCCGGCAAGGTAAAGCTCAAGAATTGCAAGTCCGAAAGAACGGGCAACACCTTTGATGCCACCGTCTTTATGGAGGTATCAGATGATGGCAAAACGAAGTTCAGTATGGAATTTGAAAATGGAGGAAAGCGCAAATGACAAATGAGTACAACCCGGATGGTAAGGAAATCCGATTTATCGACAGCCATTATAAGGATTTGTTTCATATCCCCCGATGGCAGCTGTGTGCAGATTCACTACCCGGATGAAATGGTTGTGAAGCCCTGCACCTTCATTGACGAGTATCATACGCAGATCGGATACAATGTGTTTCATATCTGCCAGTTTGCAGAAATTATGGAGCGCAACGGCGCAAGCTATATGCCGGAGCCTGAGATTATGGGCGATGAAGCCGCATGGAAGGTCGGAAACGGATAGAATCCTTGCGGTGCAGACCTGCGAAGATGGTTACGACTACACCCTGTTGGATGAAAACTACAACGAGATTGATGGCGGTCAGGTTGATAACCCTGAACTGTCCATGCTCGAAGTCCGCCGGGATATTCTGGAATCCTTCGGGCTGGAGCGCCGGGAACTGCGGGCAATGTTCTATGAGGATGTCATGGAGCAGGCTTTTGAAGTCGGCAGACAGGCGGTGGTGGTCAATGACCCTATCGCTGAGCTTGCTTTTAAGCTCGACCGTTTTGCAGAGAACTTCGACCCCTATGAATATATGGATCAGGTCGATGATGTGCAGGCGCATATCCAAGAAATCAAGGCAGATCTTGCCGCTGGTAATACGGCTCCGTATCGTGAGTTCCTGAATACAGCCATTGAAGAAGCCCGTGAGGAAACTGCGGTTGAGGTTGCCAAAGTGCTGAAAAGTCAGCTGGATAAGCTCGACTCTCCGAAGCGTGAGTCGGTCATGGAAAAACTGGCACAGGCCGCAGAAAAAGCTGCGCCTGCCAGTCCCTCTCCCAAACGCAAAGAGCCTGAACGATAAGGAGGACACGGATATGAAAAACGAAAAATGGGATGATGTTCACGGAAATACCACCCCGGATGACAGAATGGTTGCTTTTTCTGGAAAGCCCCACGGATTCCTATGCGATTCTTCAGCTGCGGGAAGATGTAGACGATAATATCCCGCTCATGTTTGCAAATTACAGCTACCTTCAGAAGAAAGAAATGGAGCCTGAGATTGACCGTTACGAGGTGGTCTATCATGGCTCCATTTCTATGTCCGAGGATGTGAATCGGCAGCTGGAAGATTTGTATGTAAAGTTCAATATTGACCACCCGGATGATTTCCGTGGTCACAGTATGTCGGTCAGCGACATCGTAGCCTTAAAGGTAGTCGGTGAGGTATCCTTTCACTATGTAGATTCTGTTGGGTTTCAGAAGCTGGAAAACTTTATGAAGTCCGAAAACTACCTGAAAAACGCAGAGATGGCAATGGAAGATGATTATGGGATGATTGACGGTATCATCAATAACGGAAAAGCGTCCGGATTAGAGGAACGTCCTTCGGTGTTGGAGCAGTTAAAGGAAAAGCCCGTGCCGGATGTTTCCCATAAGCCGCCCAAGAGCCACCCGGAAAGGGAGATTGAATGATGGATTTCACACAGGATGAGCGGAACATGATGATGCTTTACAGCCCCTGGCACAAGGTCAGGGCTGTGTGAAGCACTGACACTGATGAAGGAACAGCTTTCGGAGGACGAGTCAGAGCTTTTTGCTTTGGCAGACTCGGTTCTCCGTAAAGTTTCAGCCATGGACGATGCCGCCTTTGAGAAGCTGAACCTTTATCCGGATTGATAGGATTGGAGGGATACAATGAACGCAAAAGAGCGATTTTATTCCGGATTAGCAAAAGAAACGATTGGGAAAATCACCTCGAACACAGATAACTGGACTTCGTTTTTGAGAACGATGTCCCGCAACTATGAGTTCACCTATCCGGAACAGGTGATGATTTATGCTCAGCGCCCCAATGCGACCTTTTGCAAGCCCTATGAGGACTGGAACGCTGAAAATTACCGCAGATATGTAAAGCGTGGCTCTACCGGCATTGCTCTGTTTGTGATGAACAGGGATAAACCGTATCTGCGCTATGTGTTTGATGTGGCGGATACCGGCGTTCGCCGTTCTTCCCCGGAACTGAAACCGTGGGAGGTGACGCCTGAAAACCGCTCCTATGTCATGGAAGCGATGGAGCGTACCTTCGGTGTTGCCGCTGACGGGGTACTGGAAGCACAGCTTGAAGATATTGCATCCGCACTGGCGGCTGAGTATTGGGACGATTACAAAAAGCAGTTCCTCGACATCGTTGCCAACAGCTTCCTTGAGGAGTATGATGAACTCAACATCGAAGTAGCTTTCAAAAATGCGGTGGCAAACAGCGTATCCTATACGATGTATTGCCGGTTCGTGGAAAGTCCCGACAACTACTTCGAGCATGAGGATTTCCAGAAGGTGTTTGATTTTAACACCAGACAGACGGTAAATGCCCTTGGTACTGCGGTGAATGCCATCAGCACAAGGATGTTTCAGGAAATCGAAAAAGCGATTGGAGAACATGAGCAGATTAAAGCTACCGAAAGGAGTACAGATTATGAGCGAGATGACTTACAGACAGGCCGGAGATTATCAGATTCCGAACCTTCAGTTGGAGAACGAGGGAGAGAAACCTCTGGGCAAGTACGGCAGGATGCGTCGAGCATTTTTGGAACAGAACAATCCGATGCTCCTGAACGACATGATTCTGACGGAGAGCCTGTTCCCGCACCTGTGGGAGATCGAGGAAACAGCGAAAGCCAGAGTGGAGTTTCTGATGGAGCAGTACCTGAAGGACAGCCCCGCACCGGACAAGGAAACGCAGCAGATGGCGTGGGTGCAGCACATGAACAGCCTGAAAGCACAGGCGGAGGAAGTCGTGATGACGGAGCTTATCAACAGCTGAGTCTGAACCTTTTCCTCTCCGAAAATGAACAAATCAGTTTTATCGACCGAGCAGAGAGCTTTACGCCCTCTGCTTTTTCTTTTGCCCAGGAAGAAATCGACCACTTCCTTCTGCTTGGTAGCAATACCGATGAAGCCCGAAAAGTCGTAGCGCTGGAATATATGAAGCAGAAGCCGTTGGAAGAAATCGTTCAGACCTTAAAGCAGGTCTATCACGGCGGCTATGGTCTGAAAGAAGATAGCGGGAATATCTGTGCGTGGTATGCCGAGGACGGTATCCACCTTGCCAAAGGTTCCTCTGCCATTGACAGCCCCAGAGCGCAGATCGTTTCTTGGGAAACGGTTGCCGAGCGCATTGGAGAACTGCTTGAAAATGGTCGGTTCGCAACTAATGTGGAACTGGTAGAAGCATCCGGATATGAGCGTCAGAAGTTGGCAGAATCCCTGTGGCATCTTTATCACGATTTGAGTGAAGAAGCCCGTTCCAGCAACTATCTGGCAATTCTTCATCAGGAACCGTTTCGTGGTTTCCCTGACGAAACCGCAGACTTGGCTGAAAAGTTGGATGACCCTCGTTTCCACGCAACCTTGGTACAGCAGTATTCGGAATTTAGAAAAACCCTTGCGGAAAATCCCGATCTGCTTCGTTTTCACTATCACAAGCTGAATCTCATTCAGAAACAGCTGTATGAGTTGAATATGCCTTTGCGTGAGTATCAGACCGATATGATGCAGATGCCCCTTGTCCGCCAGTTCATTACGGATGATGAAGTCAATGCAGACTTGACCCGTGGAAGCGGCTTTTCCGGTGGTAAAGCCCGTATTTATAACTACTGGCAGGAGAATCATTCTGCCAAGGAAAAGATGGACTTCCTGAAGCATGAATACGGAACCGGTGGTCATTCCCATGCCTGCTCTGGTGCAACGCACAGCGGTCAGGATCACGATGCCAAGGGTGTTGCTTACACCAAGAGCGGTTGCGATAAATTGCAGATGTCCTGGGCGCAGGTGGTGCAGAGAATCGACGGTCTGATACGAAAGGGACGCTACCTCAGCCCGGAGGAAGAAGCGGAACGACAGGCTATCGAAGAAGCTAAAACTGATCCGTTGGAAGATGTTTATGACCGTTTCGCAGTGATTGATACCGAGGATGGCGAGTATGCGATCTGGGATAATCAGACCGATGACTACTATGTAGACCCGGAAGGCGTTACGGAATACTTCACGGACGAATGGCTTGCCAATGACTATTTGGAGGAAGTTCGTCAGTCCGTAGCTGCGATGGAGTCGGTTCAGCCAGAAGCGCCTGTGGCAGAGCCTGCCGAAGTTGTGGAAGCATCTGCTTCCGAGGAACCGAAATGGAATTATCAGGTCGGTGACACGGTATATCTGGACGATACAGCTTTCCGTGTGGAGCAGATCACGGACAGAGAAGTTCAGCTGCGTGACCCTACGCTTGCTTATCCCATCTTCCGTGCCGAGAATCGTGAGAATTTCGAGCGTATGCTCTCTCAGGACGAAAGAAACCATGCGGTAAGGGTTGATGCCCAAACCGAAGAAAAGCCCGTTACAGAGGATTTTCTGGGCAAAACCGAACCGAGGGACTACACCCCTGAGTATCAGCTGTTAGACCGTCTGCGTATGGACTGCGAATACTTCCTTGGTGCAGGACAGCACAGCGAAAAGCATCTGTGGGCAGGCAACCGCCATGCACAGATTGCCAAGATGCGTGAGCTGTATGAAATGATTCCCGACAAACCAGAATGGCTGACACCTGAGATGATTAACAGCTACGAGGAGCGCATGGCTCCCCGCTATCTGGTTGCCGCCTACCATCACTTTGAAAACGGCTTCGATGATAAACTGGACTACTACACTCTGGAAGAAGCGGAAAAAGCTGCCCAGGGCTATGTGGACGGAACCATGGAGGATGACGGATTCAAGTACGATGGTGCTGCCGTTTACGATCAGCAGGAGCATAAGTGCATCCGTATCCTATGGGGACTACCCTAGACGAAAAGGCACACGCACAGGTCAGAGCCAGTGCGGAACCCGAACAGCAGGAACCGGAACACTTCATCGATCATTTTTATGTTGCCGAGGACATTCAGAAGCGGGGTGCGCTGGACATCAAGGAATACAGTTCCTTTGATGATGCCCTGCGAGCCTACTATGCACTTCCTGACACGCAGAGAAAAGCCCTGGGTGCAATGAATACCAGAGATCTGCCGGGTAGTCTGGACTTCGTACAGTGCGTAGATGGAAAGGACACCATCATTCAGGATTATGCCCAGGTGGACGGATGGCAGAATGCCGAAGTCATGGACATTATCGCTCAGCTTGAGCAGTCCATCACCACCAGAGAAATCCCACCTGTTCCTGCGGTGAACTTCCACATCACGGATGACAACATCGGTGAAGGTGGACCGAAGCAGAAATTCGCAAGAAACATCGCAGCCATTGAAACTCTGTTCAAACTGGAAAGCGAGAACAGGAACGCCACTACCGAAGAACAGGAGATTTTGTCGAATTATGTCGGTTGGGGCGGTCTGGCAGATGCCTTTGACCCGGACAAGGGAAATTGGGCGAAGGAGTATCAGACACTGAAAAACCTGCTTTCCGAAGATGAATATGCTGCGGCAAGAGCTTCCACCCTGAACGCACATTACACCAGCCCTACGGTCATTCGCTCCATCTACGATGCGGTCGGACAGATGGGCTTTGAAACAGGAAATATTCTGGAGCCTGCTATGGGTATCGGCAACTTCTTTGGTATGCTCCCTCCTGAAATGCAGAGCAGCCGTTTGTATGGTGTGGAACTGGATTCCATCACCGGCAGAATTGCTCAGAAGCTCTATCCCAACGCAGAAATCAAAGTAGCCGGTTTTGAAACGACAGACCGCCGAGACTTTTACGATCTGGCTGTGGGTAATGTCCCTTTCGGCAACTACAAAGTGTCCGACAAGCCGTATGACAAGCTGGGATTCTCCATTCACAACTATTTCTTTGCCAAGGCTTTGGATCAGGTTCGTCCCGGTGGTCGTGGTCGCTTTTGTGACAAGCCGTTACACCATGGATTCCAAGAACTCTGACGCAAGGCGATATATGGCGCAGAGGGCGGAACTGCTTGGTGCAATCCGTCTGCCAAACGATGCCTTTAAGAAAAACGCAGGCACGGAAGTCGTGTCCGACATCCTGTTCCTGCAAAAGCGTGACCATCCGATTGACATTGTACCGGAATGGGTAAACCTTGACCGCACCGAAGAAGGACACACCATGAACAGCTACTTTGTCGCTCATCCTGAAATGGTTCTGGGCGATACGGTGGAAGAAAGTACCGCCTACGGCATGGACATTACAGTGCGTCCCATTGAGGGCATGGAACTGTCCGAACTTCTGAAAGAAGCAGTTTCCCACATCCAAGGAACCTATCAGGCTGTGGAGCTTCCCGAAGCTGACAAGGGTAAGGAAATCGAAACCATTCCTGCAACCCCGGATGTAAAGAATTTCTCTTATACCGTGGTGGATGGCAATGTGTACTTCCGTGAAAACTCCCTGATGCGCCGTGTAGACCTGAATGAGAAAGCAAAAGACCGTGTGATGGGCATGGTGGAACTTCGTGGTATCGTCAACGAGCTGATCGAATATCAGCTTGAGGATTACCCGGATGAAATGATTACTCAGAAACAGGCAGAACTGAATGATGCCTACGATGCGTTTGCCGCAAAGAACGGGCTTATCAATAATCGAGCCAATGGTCAGGCATTTGCTGACGATTCCTCCTACTATCTCCTGTGTTCTCTGGAAAATGTGGATGAGGACGGCAATCTGAAAAGCAAGGCGGATATGTTCACCAAGCGAACCATCAAGCCGGAACGCAGAGTGACGAGCGTGGATACGCCGTCCGAAGCTCTGGCAATCTCTATCGGTGAGCGTGGCAAGGTGGATTTGCCGTTTATGGCACAGCTGCTTGGAACACCTGGAGAATACGATGCGATTCAGGCAGAGCTTCGAGGGGTGATCTTCAAAGACCCGATGGCTCCCGATGCTGTGGAAGTTGGATGGCAGACTGCCGATGATTACCTTTCCGGTGATGTAAGAAGCAAGCTGCGTGTCGCACAGATGGCGGCAGACAGGGATTCTTCCTTCCACATCAATGTGGAAGCCTTGCAGAAAGCACAGCCGAAGGACTTGGATGCGTCCGAGATTGATGTGCGTTTGGGTGCAACATGGATTGATGCCGATTATATTCAGCAGTTCATGGAGGAAACCTTTGAAACGCCGTATTACTTGCGCCGTTCCATTGAGGTCAAGTTCTCCGAGCTGACCGCAGAGTGGCGCATCAACGGTAAGAGTTCTCCCAACTACAACGATGTGGCGGCGTATGTCACCTACGGTACAGAGCGAGCCAACGCATATCGGATTCTGGAGGAAACGCTGAATCTGAAGGATATTCGTATCTATGATACGATTGAAGATGCCGATATGATGCTGCTGGGCACCTACCGTGGGTTTGAACTGAACATCCGGTTCGACAGCTTCAAGAATAAGCATCAGGCCGTACTCCGGGCAGAGTTGAGCTACCCGGTGTCGCTGGGCGATGATGCGCGCGGCAATATCACTCGTCTGGACAATGCCATCGACAATTTCGCTGACCGTATTGCAGATGCCGAAAATGCTCTGCAAAACCTTGAACAGCAGAAGCAGGCCGCAGAGGTCGAAGTGGCAAAGCCCTTTGCACAGGAGGAAGAACTGGCCGAAAAGTCTGCTCGCCTTGCCGAACTGAATGCTCTACTGAACATCGACCGTGACCGCAGTTCCTCGCAGGATGCTCCCGAAGAATCCGAGGAAACCGAAACACCTGCAACTCGTCCGTCTGTGCTGGCTGCACTGGGGGAAAAGACCAATCAGCCGGAGCCTGTTAAGCCGTTCAAAAGCTATCTGGATAAGGAGGGCCGATAATTTGAAAAAGCGGGAACACCGTCTCTTTATTCGTGTGACTGATGAAGAACGGAGCTGCATTTTAGATAAGATGTATGGCATGGGCATCCACAGCCTGAGTGCCTATATCCGCAAAATGGCATTGGATGGCTACTGCCTGAATCTCGACCTTCCGCAGCTGCGGCGCATGGCTTATTTGCTCCAGAATTGCAGCAACAACTTGAATCAGGTAGCAAAACGCGTCAACGAAAGCGGCAAGATCTATTCTGCCGACCTTGCCGATCTACGCACCCGGCTGGATGAACTGATTGATATCGGCAAGCAGATTCTTTCCAAGCTGGCAGAGCTATAAAAATTCCCGCAGTTGGAGGACTGCGGGTGTACATATAACGCTTGACATCCTTGCAACGCAGTAGTCGCTACCTTTATAATAAGGGCGAACAGGAAGGAAGTGCTTGATATGATGTCTATGCTGAAGAAAATGGTTCTTTTCCCGATTTCTCTCTTTGTGGCGTTTCTAGCTCTGATGGCAAGGTGGCTGCTAACCCTGTCCAGCTATGTAGTTGCTCCGCTGATGCTCTACATCTTCGGCTGCGGCATCTACACTGCTTACCGTCAGACTTGGAATCAGTTCTTTATCCTGCTGGTGGCCGAGTTCATCTGCTTCATCCTCTTTTTCGGTGCAACTGCCATCACCGAGGGCATCGGGCGTTTTAGTGAATGGCTTGCAGAACTGTAAGAAATAGTTTTAATCCTTTGCCGCCTTCGGGCGGCATTTTCCTTTTATGGGAGGTGATTCATGATGGCTGCGACACGATTGATCGCATTGCACAAGAATAAGGGAAAGACCGTTGCGGCCTGTTTGAAAAGCCGCACAGACTATGTGCAGAACCCCGATAAGACCGAGCAAGGTGAATTGGTGAGTTGCCACGAGTGCAGTCCTCTGACAGTCGATGAAGAATTTATGCTTACCAAGCGGCAGTATGAACTTGCTACCGGGCGCAGACAGAGAAGTGACATCATCGCCTACCAGATTCGGCAGTCCCTTTTGTCCGGGGGGAAATCACCGCAGAGGAGGCTAACAAGGTGGGCTACGAACTGGCCATGCGCTTTACCAAGGGCAAACACGCCTTTGTGGTGGCAACGCACACGGACCGGCAGCACATCCACAACCATGTGATCTTCAACTCCACAGCATTGGATGGCACCAGAAAGTTCCGGGATTTTTTCTTTTCGGCGTTGGCAGTGCAGCGGTTGAGTGACCTGATTTGCTTAGAGCACCAGTTGTCCGTCATTGAAAAGAAGCCCTACCGGGAGCGGCAGAAGCGTGTTCTCTATCCTCCAAAGGAGAGCAACCGTGACCGCCTGTGCGGAATCATCGACACCATCCTTGTGGAAAAGCCGAAGGACTTTGAAGTTTTTCTGCAAAAGCTGGAGCAGCAGGGCTATGAGGTGAAGCGTGGCAAGCACACGGCGGTAAAGGGCAAGGGGCAGAAACGCTTATTCGATTCCAAACTCTGGGCACGGGTACAGTGAGGAAGAAATCAAGGCAGTGCTGGAGGGTAAAGCGAAACAT
>ENA-OQIA01000141-OQIA01000141.1-human-gut-metagenome-genome-assembly--contig:-NODE-141-length-11981-cov-1.904083_pt1 | contig 11981 bp, 18 predicted proteins | sample MGYA00242571_ERZ504735 | MGnify/ENA primary metagenome ERZ504735 (study PRJEB26092, sample SAMD00036442) | human gut metagenome | host: Homo sapiens | study: EMG produced TPA metagenomics assembly of...
TCTCATCCATCTCTCTGCTCCCGATCTCCTTGCCCTGTCCGTCAAACGCCTTTTTCATGGCGTTGAAAATTTTCTCCTGTTGAAAGGGAACAGACTCCCCGTTTCGTTTTCTGATCTCCATTTCGATTCTCTCCTCTTCTCCGGTCACTTGCCTAATGGGTTAACTTCTCCATTCCGCAGGGATAGGCGCTCCGCGCTGTCTGCCGCTCTTGTGTTACGACCTGATAAAAACTGTATCCGCCGGAGAGATGGGAACAGGTGAAACCGTACTGCGTCAAAAGTCGGCAGGCCAGATAACTGCGAAGCCCTGTCTGGCAATTCACATAGACAGGCTTGTCCCGCTCTAACTCGTCCAAGTGCTCCCGCAGATCGTCCAGTGGAATATTGCGGAATCCATTCAAGTGCCCACGCCGATATTCGCCTTCCGTACGGACGTCCAGCAGCGTCGCACTGCCATCGCAGGGCAAGTCCTCAACATCATTCCAGTGGAACTGCTGCACTTTCCCGCTCTCCAAATCCTCAATCATAAAACCGGCCATATTGACCGGATCCTTGGCAGAGGAATAGGGCGGCGCATAGGAAAGGTCAAGTTCCGTCAGTTCCAAAGCTTTCATTTTTGAGCGAACTGGCCGTTGCCAGTACATCAATACGCTTGTCCACGCCCTCGCCGCCAACGATCTAGCGCACCCAGCCAGCCGCAGGCTTTCCTTTTCATACAGTACCTTCATTGCCATAGACTGTGCGCCGGGGTAATAGGCAGCGTGGGATGCCGGGAAAAGCACGACTTTGTCGTAAGCGATCTCTGCTGCATGCGCCGCTTTTTCATTGATCCCCGTGGAGGCCGCTGTCAAGCCGAACAGTTTCAGAACAGACGAGCCCTGAGTGCCGTGAAAGTGGCTATTGCCGCCACAGATATTGTCAGCGGCAATGCGTCCCTGCTTGTTGGCGGGTCCCGCCAGCGAAATCAACGCTTTCTGCCCGGTTACAAAATGGGTGACCTCTACGGCATCGCCCACAGCGTAGATATCCGGCACGGAGGTTTCCATCCGTTCGTTGACAGCGATGCTGCCCCGGATGCCCAGCTCAAGTCCGGCCTCTTTTGCCAGATGGGTGTCCGGCGTGACGCCGATGGCCAGCAGCACCATGTCGGAGCGCAGCGGCTCACTTTCCTCCAGCAGCGTCAGCACGGAATCTCCGTCCTGCCGGAATCCGGTGACGGTTTCACCCAACCGCAGAGCCACGCCGTGTCTGCGCATTTCCACATGGACAAAGCTCGCCATATCCGTATCCAGCGGCGCTAATAGCTGCTTTGGACGTTGGACGATGGTGACGGAAACGCCCATCTCCACAAGGTTTTCCGCCATTTCCAGACCGATAAAGCCGCCGCCAGCCAAAACAGCGCTTTTCGGCTTCTGATCCTCTACAAAGCGCCTGATGCGGAGGGTATCCTCCACGGTGCGCAGTGTGAAACACGCTCGCTGTCCACGCCGGAAAGCGCAGGAACCGTCGGCTTTGCGCCGGGGGCAAGAAGCAGTTTGTCATAGGTTTCCGTATAGATCTTCCCGCTGTCCAGTGTGCGGACAGTGACTGTTTTCTCTGTGGGATTGATCGCAGTTACTTCCTGCCGTACCCGCACATCAATGCGAAAGCGGTCCCAGAAGCTCTCCGGAGTTTGCAGTGTCAGTTCTTCTTGCTCCTTGATCACACCGCCCACATAATACGGCAGACCGCAGTTGGCATAGGACACATAGCCGCTGCGCTCGATCATGATGATCTGCGCGTGTTCATCCAAACGGCGGATGCGGGCAGCGGCAGAAGCACCGCCCGCCACACCGCCTACGATCACAACTTTCATCTTGCGCCCTCCACCATTGCGGCAATCTCCGACTTAGGCCGATAGCCGACCGATTTGGTAATGGCCTTTCCATCCTTGAATACGACCAGCATCGGGATGCTGGATACCTGAAAACGCATCGCCAGCTCCATCTGCTCGTCCACATTGACCTTGCCCACCTTGAGCGCACCGCTTTTTTCTTCGGCAAGCTCATGCAGTACGGGAGAGAGCATTTTGCACGGTCCGCACCAGTCCGCATAGAAATCCAGCAGGACGGGCTTGTCGGAATGCAGTACCTCATTTTCAAAATTCGCAGCAGTAATTTTCAGTTCAGCCATGAGAAAGGCTCCGTTCTGTTATCTTTGTTTATTCTTTGTTTTTCAGCTTGCAAATACCCTGCGTCATGGTTGATTTCCATGTTCGCCACATCTTTCTTGTTTATTGATTGTGGCTATATCATACCGCAGGACAAAGTATTTTTCTGTGACGAGGTCACATTAATAAAAAAATCCGGTGCTCAAAAAGCACCGGATTTTTGAAAGATGAATTACGCTTTCCACAGACTGTGGAGGTTGCAGTAGGCGTAGACCGCCTCGACCTCATCGCCCTCGCAGAGCGCGAAGCAGACCTCCGGCTTTTCGCCGGGATGCAGTTCCTTACGCTGATTGCCCTGCTTGGTCTGGAGAGATACCCATTCGATGTAGTGCTCCGGCAGCATGGGGGTGCTCCACAGAGCCGACCTTGACATGGACGATGCCGTTTTCCACCGTCCAGACAGGGACGTGCTTTTCCACGGCGGCATCGGTGGTGCCGGGAACGATCTCGCTCATCGGCTCGCCGCAGCAGACAACAGGGACGCCTGCGTCCTTAACTTTGGCAATGATGTTACCGCAATGCTTGCAAATGTAAAACTTCTGCTCCATGATTCGTTCTCCTTTTCTCTTTAATAGTTTTCTGCGTGAATTTCAAAGTAGCTCTGGGGGATGGTTACAGGTCGGGCAGACCTCCGGTGCTTTCTCACCGATCACGATATGCCCGCAGTTGCGGCACTCCCATACCTTGACCTCACTCTTGGCGAAGACCTCCGCCATCTCCACATTGTGCAGCAGGGCACGGTAGCGCTCCTCGTGGTGCTTTTCAATGGCGGCGACCAGGCGGAAACGCTGCGCCAGCTCATGGAAACCTTCCTCATCGGCAGTTTTGGACAAAGCCGTCGTACATATCCGTCCACTCGTAGTTCTCCGCCCTCAGCGGCGGAGAGAAGGTTTTCTGCGGTGTCGCCAATGCCGTTCAGTTCTTTGAACCACAGCTTGGCGTGTTCCTTCTCATTATCAGCGGTTTTGAGGAACAGTGCCGCGATCTGCTCAAAGCCTTCCTTCTTGGCCTTGGATGCAAAATAGGTGTACTTGTTGCGTGCCTCGGACTCGCCGGCAAAGGCAGCCATCAGGTTTTTTTCGGTTTGAGTTCCTGCGTATTTCGTCTCTTTCATGGTGGATACTCCTTCCTGCTTTTCTGCTTTTATTGTAGCAAATCTATGATTTTATTCCGTGACGAAGTCACATTCCTTTTTATTTTAGACGATTTAGTCTGTTCTTATCCCGCAGCGTGATTGCACCACGCTTCAGCTCCACCAGTCCGTCCTCCGAGAAGCTTTTGAGCATCCGTGCCACTGCCTCCCGTGCCGAGCTGATGTGCTGGGCGATCTGCTCATGGGTCATACGTATCGTGTCGGAGCCGGTACGTTCCGCTTCGGCAAAGAGAAATTCTGCCAGCCGCTGATCCAGCCCCTTGAACATGATCTGCTGCATCGCCCACATCACATCAGAAAACCGTTTCGTTGCCAGTTCATAGAGAAAACAGCGGACATGGAGATTTTTCTCCTTGAGTGCAGCAATGACATTTGCAGGGATAATCAGAACGTCCGTATCCATTCCGGCAGTCATTTGCGTATCAAAGGTGATCTGACTGATCACGCAGGAGGCGGAAAGCACGCATAGTTCGCCCGGATACAGGCGGAACAGCGTTACTTCCCGCCCCTCATCAGAGAGAAGATAGGTGCGGATCTCGCCGGAAAGAATAAACAGCATTCCGAGACATTCATTGTCGCTGCTGTGAACGAACGCACCCTTTTTATAATGACGGACAAAGGCACTTCGGCGTAGTGTGTCCATTTCGCGTTCGGTCAAGGATGACCAGAACGGAAGTTGTGTCAGTGTGCGTTCCATATCAATGGCAGCTATGCTTGCCGCAGCCGTGGTCACCGCAGGAGTGACCAGCCTCGCCGTGCTCATGGTCATGGTGGTCACAGTGAACATTGGGATCGTAGCCCAAACTTCCGTTGAGCAATGCGCTCACCGCCGCGTCAGCGTCCCCGCTGACACCGCCGTAGAGCTTGATGCCCGCTTCGGCGAGTGCTGCCTGCGCACCGCCGCCGATGCCTCCGCAAACCAAAGTGTCCACACCGTGCTGCATTAGGAAGCCTGCCAGTGCGCCGTGACCACTGCCGTTGGTGTCAACGACTTTCGCATGAGTGATTTTGCCGTCCACAGCTTCATAAAGCTTGAACTGTTCGGTATGGCCGAAATGCTGAAAAATTTGACCGTTTTCATAGGTAACTGCAATTTTCATAATGGAATCTCCTTTGCATTTTTTGTTGGATTTTTCTGTGTTGGCTCTCTGCATCCGGCACCAACGGCCGCAGTGGGCTGCCTCCTGTCCTCCGCAGATGCGGTAGTTTCCCCCGGTGATGTGCAGCGGTTTCCCGTGGACAAGACACGCTGCGATCTTGCTCCGTGCGCTTTCGTAAATCTCCTGCACGGTAGAGCGGGAAATGTCCATTTGAGCGGCACACTGCTCGTGGGTTTGCTGCTCCAGGTCAACCAGCCGGATGACCTCGTACTTGTCCAGCGTCAGCAGGATCGGCTCGGTATTCTCGCACCCGTTGGGACAGAATGTATCGACCTGTGGTACGCCACAAATTTGACGGCACCGTGGCGGTCTTGGCATGGGAGCTTTCCTCCCTTTGTATTCGGTATATTCCGATTGTAGCACTTTGAGCAGAAAAAAGCAATTTTTTCAAAAGCTGCTATATTTTCCGTCCTCATATGTGTGCCAGCTGATATTCGGAGTCGAATGCTACATGTGAGCCTTGTTCGTAATGCCCACCGATCATGACCGTAGCGGCAGTCACAGCATCCACATGAAAGCGTTCCCGGTAATGCTTGCATTTTCGTAAAAAAACGTTATAATTGAATCAGTTAAATCAAAGGAGGTATCAAATCATGAAATCACATAAATACTGGTCCTTAGGCGCACTTTTCTGTATGTTGGGATGCATTTATTCTGGAATCAAAAAATCTATGACTGCACATAAATACTTTGCCTATTCTTCATTGCTTTGTATGGGCATGTCCATTTATTCCGGTCACAAACTGGTTTCTCCAAAGAAGAAAAAAATCACTGAATCAAATAATAGTGAGAATAGTTAAACAAAAAATTTCCTTTATTCATCAAAGACAAAGTTGCTGGAGAATTTTTTTCTCCAGCAACTTTCTTCATATAGAAAACCACAAGCTATGCTTGTGGAAGAATAGAGCCGTAGCGTTGAAACGGTAGAAAAAGAACCTCCTTTTGCTATAATTAGAAGCGGGTAACGCCAACCGCATAGGGCCTTTGGTTCGGCCTACTTTTTGGAGCTGGGCCTCTCGTGCCAGCAGATCGAACAGAATATCCCGGCCCTCTTCACCGACCCCCCGCGTGCGGCCATGTGCTGCGGGCGAAAGGCTTCGTACAGGACGAGAACGGCTGGGTGGAGCTGAACGCCACCGCCGACGGCCTGACGGCAAACGCTATCCCCAAGGGGGCAGGAAGTGCTCATCGTGATCGGGGGAGGGGCTGGAGAAAGAACGGATTGAGGTGAGATTAAAGGGGTAAGGCGGGATCCCCCGTATATCGTTGTATCTTTCCATAAATAGTTTGTCTCCCGTCCAAAGTAGGCGTATAATAGGGGAAAAGAAACGCTAAAGGAGAATCCCCTATGAACGGCACCGCATTGCACAAACCGACTGCCCGGCGGGTGGTGGGCATGGTGCGGGCATCGTCATCATCGCTCTTGGCATTGCGCTTTTCAAGCAGTCCCACCTCGGCAACGACTCCATCAGCGCCCTGAACATGCGGCTGGCGGAGCTGCTCGGCATCTCGCTGGGCACCCAGAACCTGTGCACGAACATCCTGTTTTTCCTGCTGGAATTCTGGTTCGGGCGCAAGTACATCGGCCTTGGCACCTTCGTCAACGGCATCTGCATCGGGTACATCGTCACGGCGTTCTATGACCCCATTCATGCCCACTTCGGCGACGCGCCGTCGCTGGCGGTGCAGTTGGCGTGGGTCATCGCGGCGGTGCTGGTCACGGCGCTGGGCGCTTCGCTCTACCAGACCGCCGACCTCGGCATCGCGCCCTACGATTACCTTTCCCTCGGTCTGCGGGACTACACACCCTGCCCGTACTTCGGGTGCCGCATCTTCACCGATGCGCTCAGCGCCCTGCTGTGCTGGCTGCTGGGTGGCCTTGTGGGCCTTGGCACCTTGATCTGTGCGTTCTGCCTTGGGCCCTTCATCCAGTTCTTCGATCGGACGTTCTCCCAGAAGGTGCTGCAATACAAACCGAACAATTGAGAAACCCCGCGGCGTCAAATCATACGCTGCGGGGGTCTTTTTATTGCTGCCGTTAAGCAGAAAATGAAAATGAAGGAGATTTATCTTTCAAAACCGCCTGTGGACTGCTGCGGCGATGGGGAGCCATAACAAACCCATCAGACAGGCTTTGGAAGAAGTAAATTTTTCGAATCTGCTTGTAGAAAACGGCGGTCTATGATAACATGAAATCAAAGAAAAACAGGAGGGCTTACACATGGTTTTACTGGTTGTGGATACACAGAAAGGTATCGTGGATGAACGCCTGTATGCGTTTGAAAAGTTTGTCAGCAACATCAGGAAACTAATCCGGACTGCCCGCGAACAGGGAATCGAGGTCGTCTATGTCCAGCATGACGATGGACCCGGCACTGGCTTTTCCATCGGGGACGATGAATTCGAGGTCTATTCCGAATTTGCACCGCTGCCGACTGAAAGACGGTTCGTCAAGACCGTATGCAGTGCGTTCAAAAAAGAAAGCGGTCTGCTGGAATATCTGACGGAAAAGGGCGAAAAAGATGTGATGGTCTGCGGCATCATGACCGACTTCTGCATCAATGCAACGGTGGAGGCGGGCTTTGAGCATGGCCTGCACATGATCGTTCCTGCCTATGCAAATTCCACGCAGGACAACGAGTATATGACAGGGGAGCAGAGCTACCACTATTACAATGAATTCCTCTGGCCGGACCGCTATGCCGATTGTGTGCCCATGGACAAGGCGCTGGAACTGCTCAAAAAGTGAGGTGTTTACAATGATTTCTGAAAAAGTAAAAAATCAGATTCAAGTGGTGCAGGGTGATATTACCAAACTGGACTGTGACTGCATCGTAAATGCGGCCAATCGCAGTCTGCTGGGCGGTGGCGGTGTGGATGGTGCCATCCACCGGGCAGCAGGGCCGGAACTGTTGGCGGAGTGCCGCACGCTGCATGGCTGTCGCACTGGAGAAGCAAAAATCACTAAGGGCTACCGGTTGAAAGCAAAGTATATCATTCATACAGTGGGGCCGATTTATTCCGGCACAGCAGAGGAGGCCGCGCAGCTGGCGGACTGCTACCGCAATTCGCTGGCTCTTGCCAAAGAGCATGACGTCCACAGCATTGCGTTCCCGGCAATTTCGACCGGCGTGTATGGCTACCCGCTGGAAGATGCCACGGAGATTGCAGTCAAAACAGTGGCACAGTGGCTGGAAGATCACGCGGATTACGTCATGCAGGTGATTTTCTGCTGCTTCGATGCCCGGACGGAGCGGGTGTATCAGGCAAGAACTCTGCAACAGTGAAAGCGGCAGGATGGTCGTGGAACTGTATCTTGGCAGGCAGGATGGACACAGCTCCCGAATCCTGTACTGAAAATGGAGTAAAGATTGAAATACAGAGAAATCGCAGACGGCATTTTTGTTGACCGTCCCAACCGCTTTATTGCCCATGTGGAAGTGAATGGAGCAGTGGAAACCGTCCATGTCAAGAACACCGGGCGGTGCAAAGAGCTATTGCTGCCCGGCACGGCGGTTCGGCTGGAAGTGTCGGATAACCCGAAACGCAAAACAAAATACGACCTTGTGACGGTACACAAGCAGGGCCTTGGCTGGGTCAATATGGACAGTCAAGCACCTAACAAGGTAGTAGGAGAGTGGCTGGCAAAACAGGGCTACGACTATATCAAATCGGAATTCACCTATGGCAAGTCCCGCATCGACTTTTATATGGAAAAGGGCGAGCAAAAGTATCTGATGGAAGTCAAGGGCTGCACATTGGAAGTGGGCGGCATTGGTTATTTCCCGGATGCACCCACCGAACGGGGCGTGAAGCACTTGCGCGAGTTAGCGCAGGCGCAGCGGGCAGGGTATCGGTGCGCAGTGGCTTTTGTGATTCAGATGGAAGGCATCACCGAGGTGAGGCCGAATGTTGGCACGCAGCCGGAGTTTGGCACAGCGCTGGCTGAAGCGAAAGCCGCAGGCGTGAGGGTGCTGTTTCTGCTCTGCCGTGTGGGGCGTGACAGCTTGGAAATCGTGGAGCAGAGGGAAGGGTGAAGACGGCAGAAAAACGCTTTGCGTGATTCAGTTACAGAAATCATAACTAGGAAATGTTATCATATAGACACAAGAAACACACCGACAACATTCCGATGGAGGATTTCGATATGAAGGCAAAGTTTTTACATCTGCAATCACTGCGGCAACCTCGTCACTACCATCCATAACGCAGGCGTTCCGCCGGTCTGCTGCGGGGAGAAAATGAAAGAGCTGGTTCCCAATACGGTGGAAGCCAGCGGCGAGAAGCATCTGCCGGTGGCAGAGCTTTCCGGCAGTCGTCTCACGGTCACAGTGGGCGCGGTGGAGCACCCCATGGCGGATGTTCACTATATTCAGTGGATTTTTGTGGAGACTGAGGACGGCGGGCAGATCCGCTATCTGAATCCGGGGCAGGCTCCCAACGTGGGGTTTGAACTGGGAAGTGAAAAGCCGGTGGCTGTTTACGCATACTGCAACCTGCATGGCCTTTGGATGACGAAACTCTGATACAATCAATGCAAACAGGGAGTGATTTGATGTCACTCCCTGTTTTTTGATGAGAATTTAATGTTGGCTGAAGCGTCTTTTCTTTTGACGGTTACAATGAAGCAGCAGACCAGAGTGGTATCTGTAAGAATAGGAGACTTGCAACGAAACTTAAAACTAACTTGCAACAACTTGCAATCTACGGATAAGCTGCGTGTAGTGCGAACCATCTTGCAAAAGTTGAAACGGGAAGCCGCTGCTGTTCGATTGAGTTGCTGCAGGATCTTTCGTCCTGCCTGAATGTCAGAACGGACTATCTGCTGAACGGAGATGCACCGCATAACAACCATCTGAGGGAAAGACTGACGTTTCTTGCACAGGAATTAGAAAAGATTACGGCGGACCTCCCGGTATGGGAATAGGAAAAAGCAGAATCCTCTTTTTCAATGCCCAAAAGCGTGGTAGAATAGGGAAAGATTCAGTATCTGAAAAACGGAGCGCGCAACAATGAAGATTCTGGTCAGCGCCTGCCTGCTGGGCGAAAACTGCAAATACAGCGGCGGAAACAATTACAATCAGGCGGTTTGCGATTTTGCGCGGGGGCATCAGGTGGTTCCGGTCTGCCCGGAGGTGCTGGGCGGCCTGCCCACACCGCGGTGCCCGGCGGAAATCGTGCAGGGCGTTGTCACGAACAAAGAGGGCATCAATGTGGACCGGGAGTTCCGAGCGGGCGCAGCCAAGGCCCTTGCCATCGCAAAAGAAAATGGGGTGGAGCTTGCCATCCTGCAATCCCGCAGTCCCAGCTGCGGCGTGAAGGAAATCTACGACGGAACGTTTTTCTGGGACAAAGATTCCCGGACAGGGTGTTTTTGCCAAGATGCTGATGGACAAAGGCATCCGCGTTCTGGATGCCGGGGAATTGCCTAAAATTATCTTGAAAAATGAGGACGGAAAATGTCAATCAGACTGATTTGCAGCGATATTGACGGTACGCTGCTGCAATACGGCAGGAAAGAGCTGGAAGACGAGATCTTTGAGCAGATACGGGAGCTGCACCGGCGCGGCATTCTGTTTTGCCCGGCATCCGGTCGGCAGTATACCAGCCTGCGCAAGCTCTTTGCACCGGTGGCAGACTGCTGTGTGTTTCTTTGTGAGAACGGCGGCGTGATCTATAAAGACGAACAGTGCATCGCCAAGAACCCGATGCCCCGTGCACTGGCCGAAGAAATCGCCAACGACCTGTGGACCCGCAGCGACGGGCAGGGCGAAGTGATGCTCTCCGGTCAGAATACTGCATACCTGATGGAGCGGGGTCTGGGAATGCTCAAGCGTATTCAGTTCATCGGGAACAATTATCAAATCATCCATGACCCTTCCGAGGTGCCGGAGGAGATCACAAAAGTATCGGTGTATCTGCACGAAGGCGTAGAATCTTACACGGAACGGCTTGTCCCACGATGGAAAGAGGCGAACTGCGCTGACAGGAGAATTTTATGACAGAGCGTTATTGTGAGGGTGAACGGTTTGCTGACCTGTCGTTCACCGAGGAGGCTTTTGAGAATTGCGACTTTACCGACTGCGTGTTTGTGGATTGCTCCTTTACCAAATGCGAACTGGATCATACCACGCTGAACGAGTGCCAATTCGTGCGGTGTGAGATCACAGGTCTGCGCAGCACCCATTCTTCGGTGCAATCGCTGGATTTTGAGGACTGCCGTTTGCAGGAAATCGAGTGGGCACCGCTGATGTCCAACGGTGCCTTCCCGGACCCTATCCACACGCTGAAAGAGTGCAGTCTGAAATATAACACCTTCACCGAAATGAACTTTAACCGCTTCGACTTTTCGGATGGCAACGAAATTGTCGGCTCAATGTTTGCCAAATGCGAGATGCAGTTGGCGAATTTCAAGGGCGTGGAACTTCACGAAACGGAATTCTACCAGTGTGACCTGCGTAAGGCGGATTTCCGGGATGCCGCCGGTTATAAGGTGGACATTCTGGGCAGCCGCCTGAAGGATGCGAAATTTTCCCTGCCGGAAGCGGTGAATCTGCTGGCAGATTTGAAGATCAAGCTGTCGTAAGAAGGAGAAAAAATGCGTCAACTCATCATTGCACGAAAAGATCTGCAGATGTCTCCCGGTAAGCTGGCGGCGCAGTGCTGCCACGCTTCGCTGGCATTCCTCACCGACCCCATCGGCATGGGACAGGGCGTGGAACCCATCGAGAAAGACGGAGAAATTACCGGCTATCGGGCAGAAATCATGTTGGAGAAAGCAACCTATGAAGAATGGTTCGATGGTTCGTTTACCAAGACCGTATGTGGGGCAAAGAACCGCAATCAACTGCTGAAAGCAAAGACAATTGCCGAGGAATTGGGCCTTGTGGAAAACAAAGACTTCTTCCTTATCCGGGATGCCTGCCACACCGAGCTGGAGCCGGAAGAATTTGATGAAAACGGAGAAGGCATGACCCTGACCTGCATCGGCTTCCGCCCGCTGCCGGATGAAATTGCACACCAGATCAGCCATAAGTTCCATTTGTATTGAGTGCTGGTTCGCGGAATAATAAAAATAGTCCCGGCCATTCTCCTGTGACATACAGGAAAATGGTCGGGATATTTTGCTTTTTATTGAAGATTCATCCCCGCCGCCAGTGCATCCTCGGCGGCGGGGTCTGTGTGGTAGTAGTCGCTGACGTAAATGCCGAATGCGATGCAGACGGCCAGCAAAACAGCCAGCAGGCAGAGGAACACTCTGCGGGGAAACGTATTTTTTCTTCTGGTTCTTCATAGAACTCCTTTATTTATAAGCATTTTCCGCAATCGCTGCAGCCGTTGCAGATCAACTTGCTGCCGCAGGTCTCGCAGTTTGCGCGGAAATGGGGCACATAGAGATCTTCCTGCGGGATGGGGTAACCCCAGTCGTCCACGAGGTCAAAATGAATGGGCCTGCCCT
>ENA-OQIA01000142-OQIA01000142.1-human-gut-metagenome-genome-assembly--contig:-NODE-142-length-11506-cov-4.264083_pt1 | contig 11506 bp, 11 predicted proteins | sample MGYA00242571_ERZ504735 | MGnify/ENA primary metagenome ERZ504735 (study PRJEB26092, sample SAMD00036442) | human gut metagenome | host: Homo sapiens | study: EMG produced TPA metagenomics assembly of...
CTGGCCAGCGAGCATGGTCTGTTGGACGGCATCGTGCTGGATTACGGCAAGAGATTGCTTGCTGCGCGCTGACGTGGCATAATAGCTTGGCGTCGGCTTTTCTTCTGGCCGGCGCAAAGCCTCCATGGCGAAATCGGTATACGCAGTCGCTTAAAATCGACCTCTTCGGATTGCGGGTTCGAGTCCCGCTGGAGGCACTTTTGGAAACCGCCAGAGATGGCGGTTTTCCTTTATTCTCCAACGGTTTTGGCATCATCGCGATTCACTGCGATTCAACCCTTTTCCACGGTGGGTTATGGAAAAATGTGGGCAATGTGTAGGCAAAATGTGGCATATCGTTCCCGAAACATTCCGTAGGTACACTGTCGGACATTACAAACCGTATGACACCGACTGAAACGGATGACGCATGACTTCGAAAGACATCAAGCCTGTAATCGAACAGCCCGCCACTGAAATCCCCCTGATGCTTGCGCAGGTGATTATCGTTGCCGGCGTGCTCGCTATCGGCGAAATCGCATGTTCTCCGCTGTACTTTACCTTGATGGACCATTCGTTGGCACTCGTTCCGTGGGCATTGGAAGCCGCATTCCTTGCCGTGGCGTTCACCTTCGTTGTGGGCTTCGCATTGTTGTGGTGCGCCGAATCGTTCACTTTCAAACTCAAGGAACGATTCCGCCCGTTCGGCTATGCGGCGGTAGGATTGATTGGATACGGCGTATGGAGCCTGCTGGTGTTCACCGCCACCATCAATTCGATACTCGCCAAAGTCGGGGAAAGCGTTCTTACCAACGGCCAGGTCGGCGCGATCGCGCTGAACGGAGCAGCCTTGGGCTTCGTCGCTTTCCTTTTCGCAAAACTGCTCGACGTCAAACTCGGCAATCGCAAAACCGTTGCGATAATTCTGCTTATCGCGGAAATCGTCATTGCCATCATCGGCCTACTCATCATGATTCGCATGTTCAGCGTGCTTTACGCGGCGTGACGGCGAAGACGCGGAAAAGAGAGCGCAATATACATGTTCAGCATTCTGGAGATGTTCACCATCGGCGTCGGCCCCAGCTCGTCGCACACCGTAGGGCCGATGGTCGCGGCCAGCAGATTCGCTGCCTCCCTTGAACGTGACGGCATACTGAACCGGGTCGGCCGCGTGCGAACGGTACTGTATGGTTCGCTCGCCCTGACCGGTCTTGGGCACGGTACCGATCGCGCCACGGTGGCGGGCTTGGAAGGCAACGTACCGAAAACCGTCGATACCGATCACATGAGCAATATCCGTATGGAATGCGAGGCAGGCGGCGAGCTGATGCTCAACGGCACGCATCGCATCGATTTCGATTACGGACGCGATGTGGTGATGGATGTATGGCACCGCATGGCGGCCCATCCCAACGGCATGCGATTCCAAGCCTTCGACCGGCAGAACAATCTCATCGATGAACAGGTCTGGTATTCCATTGGCGGTGGATTCGTCAGACAAGGCGACGCCGACGACCTGATGATCGGCATCCATGAGAAACCCCCTGCGGGAACGGCCTTCGCCGATCAGACCGACGATTCCTCAACCGATATCGATATGGACATGCCCTATCCGTTCACCACATGCGACGAACTGATCTCGCTGTGCGATGAACGTCACATGAGTGTGGCCGATGTGGTGTGGGCCAATGAGACGGCCATGCGGTCCGCCGTGCAGGTGCGCAGCGATTTGGACACTGTATGGCATGTGATGCGCCGCTGCGTGCAGCACGGTTGCAATACCAACCAAACCGTTCTGCCTGGCGGCCTTGACGTGCCCCGCAGGGCGCCAAAAATGTATGCAAGGCTCGCATCCAACAGCGACGTGCTCAAACGGGACGGCAGGCGCTCCGACGCCGTACTCGAATCATCGGACGCCGCATGGGTCGACCTGTTCGCATTGGCGGTTTCCGAGGAGAACGCGGCAGGCGGACGCATCGTCACCGCGCCTACCAACGGTGCGGCTGGCGTCATTCCGGCGGTGCTCCACTATTATTGGCATTTCGTGGATCATGCGGATGAGGATGGTGTGGTGACGTTCCTGCTGACCGCAGGGGCGATTGGATACTTGTTCAAACGCAACGCGTCCATTTCCGGTGCTGAAGTCGGATGTCAAGGCGAGGTCGGCACAGCCTGTTCCATGGCCGCGGCGGGGCTGTGCGCCGTGATGGGCGGCACGCCTCACCAAGTGGAGAATGCCGCGGAAATCGGTATCGAGCACAATCTGGGACTGACCTGCGATCCGGTCGGTGGTCTGGTGCAGATTCCCTGCATCGAACGCAACGCCATGGCGGCCAATACCGCCATCAACGCGGTCCGTATGGCCATGCTGGGCGACGGCACGCATATCGTGAGTCTTGACCAAGCCATCAAAACCATGAAGGACACCGGCGAGGACATGATGGCCAAGTACAAGGAGACGTCGAAAGGCGGTCTTGCGGTCAATGTTGTTGAATGCTAGCGATGGATGGTGCTAATCTTGGTGACACTGTGTTTTTTCAAGGAGGTTCACCATGGCATCTGAAATGCCTGTTGTCAATGCCGAATTCGGCGATCGGCCGACCATCGAATTCCCGACTGAGATCGCTCCCGCCGGCCTGAAGGTCGTGGAGCTCTTTGAAGGCAATGGCCCGATGGTCCGCCGTGGAGACACCGTCACCGTCAACTACCATGGTGTGGTCTGGGGCAAGGACACCCCGTTCGACTCCAGCTTCGACCGTCACCAGCCGGCCACGTTCGGCATCGGTGTGGGACAGGTCATCAAGGGCTGGGATCAGACCGTTCCGGGACATAACGTCGGTTCCCGCCTGGTGGTGTCCATTCCGCCGGAGTACGGTTATGGCTCCCGTGGCGTTCCGCAGGCCGGCATCGGCGGCGAGGACACGCTGGTGTTCGTGATCGACATCATCTCCACCCGCTGATTGACGGGTATCATTCTTCCAAGGTCAAGGAGGATAACATGGCCGAAGAAAAGACGATCCTGCTGACGCAGGAGGCGTACGACAAGATGAAAGAAGAACTCGCCTGGCGTGAGGGCGAGTACCGTGACGAGATTCTGTCCAAGGTCTCCGCGGCGCGTGCCGAAGGCGATTTGAGCGAGAACGGCGGCTATCAGGCTGCCCGTGAGGCGCAGCGCGTGAATCAGGGACGCATCGACGAACTGACCGTCAAACTGCGCAATGCGAAGATTCTGACTGCGCCCAAGGCCGGTGAGGTCGGTGACGGATCCCTAGTGACCCTTGAAGTCAACGGACGTGAAATGGTGTACGTGCTTGGCACGCGAGACCTGTCCATCGCCACGGATTACAGCATCATCAGTCCTGAATCGCCGATTGGCGCCGCCATCAATGGCGCTCATGCCGGAGATACGGTGACCTATACCGCTCCGAACGGCCGTGAGATTTCCGTGACCATCAAGGAAGCCAAGCCGCTCGCCTGACATACGTGTGACGAAAACAACAGCCCGTTCCTCCATCGCATTCGTACGATGAGGGGACGGCTTATTTTGTTTTGTCCATGTGGGGTTGATTACGCCTTAGGGCCACAATTGCACGATCACCATGTAGATGGCCACCATGTGGCAGGCGTATCCCGCCACGGTTCCGGTATGGAAAATCTCATGGAAGCCGAACACCTTCGGCCAGGGGTCGGCTTGCGCAGCGCATACACGATGGCTCCGGCGATATAGCAGGCGCCGCCGGCACACAGCAGTATCACCACGGTAGGTCCGGCATAGGGGGACATCCAGAACAATCCCATGAACGCGACGCCGGACACGCCGAAAATAATATAGACAAGAACATAAAGCCAGCGAGGCGCGCTGATCCAGATGACATGGATGATGAGCGCCACCGTGGTGCAGATCCACATGCCCGCGATGATGGAATCACGCCAGAATGGCGTGAGCGCGAAGGAAACGGGCGTATAAGTGCCGGCGATCAGCAAAAAGATGTTCATATGGTCGATGCGACGGAGCACATCGGTAACCCGTGGTGACCAATCTCCCAGATGATAACAGGCGGAATTGCCGAACAGTACCAGCGAGCAGGTCATGAACACGGCGCACGCCCATTTGAGCCCGGTGCCATGAGCGAGGCAGATCAGCACGATGCCCGCGGCAAGAGCCAGGGGAGTGGCGATGGCGTGGATCCAGCCACGCAGGAGCGGCTTTGGCCTGCCATGCACGTCGAGTCTGATTTTGCGTTCGATTTCGGCGGGGACGATGCCTTCGATTTTTGCGGCATGGGCTTCGCCTTTGGCGATGGCACGTTTGGCTTTTGCATCCGCCTTGCGTCGAATGTTCTCGGCCTTATTGTGCGCCTTCACGCGAATGGTCTCAGCTTTCGCCTGCAGGGCCTGCTCGCGTGCTTCGGCGATGACCGCGCGTTTCGCCTCGATTTCTGCGTTTGTAGGTTTCGCCATCGGATGCCTCCACTATAAGTTACGGAACCGTAACCTACGTTAGCGTAACCGTCGGATATGTCAATCGGCGTTTCCGTATTATACGTGGGCATATGGTATGCAACCTCGCCATTGATGCGTATTATGGTTGCATGGCTGATTTCTCACATATCCTGATGACCCGTCCGGATTTCGGTGACGACGATCGTGAATGGTTGCACCAGTTGGTGGCCGATTGGCAGGTGATTGCCGATTTGAGTTTCGCCGACTTGCTGCTAATCCTGCAGAACGGCGAGGGCAAGTACATCATTGCCGAGCAATGCCGTCCGTCCACGGTGATGAGTCTGAGAGCCGAGGATGTGGTCGGCAACGTCGTCCCGGAATCCCTGTGCGCCGAGCTTGACGCGGCCATGGACTCCGAATCGGTGTTCCGCTCCTCGAAACTGCGTACGGTCGGCAAGGCCAAGGTCTGCAACGTGTACGCCCCGGTGCGTCATAATGGCAAGACGCTTGGCTTGGTGGTCCGCGAGACCAACATGGCCACACGCGAATCGAACGGCCGTTATGAGTCCGAAAGCATCAGCGCCGGCAAACAGCTGTATGAGATGATTCCGCGCGGCCAGTTCCCGTACCGTAACCCGGTTATGAACCAGCGCCATAACGCACGTGTGGCGGATGGCTTCATCGTGCTCACCGTCGACGGCATCGTCCGATACGCGTCTCCGAACGCCATCAGCTGTTTCCGTCGTTTGGGATCGGTCAGCACCATGCAGGGGGAGTATCTGAGCGAGATCGGCACCAAACTGCTGCATGAGAACGATCCGGTGCTGGAAACGCTGCCATTGGTACTGAGCGGCAAAGCCGCGGTGGATTCCGAATTGGACGCCAACAAAGCCGCGGTGTCCATGCGCTCTCTGCCGTTGATGGACGCCAATGGTCGCGTGGGTGGTATCGTGCTGTGCCGTGACGTCAGCGAATTGCGCCGCCGCGAGAAGGAATTGCAGACCAAGGACGCCACCATTTCCGAGATTCACCATCGTGTGAAGAACAATCTTCAGGCGGTATCCGCGTTGCTGCGCTTGCAGGCGCGCAAGACCAAGTCCGAAGAGGTCAAAAAGGAGCTCAAGGAAGCACAGCGCCGCGTGCAGACCATCGCCATGGTGCATGAGGGATTGAGCCAGACCGCCGATGAGATCGTCGACTATGACAAGGTCATTTCCAACCTGCTTAAGATGGCCGTCGATTTGGCTACGATGCGCGACCAGCACATCGATGTCGATTTCGTAGGCAAATTCGGCATGATGCCGGCACAGGATGCCACGCCGCTATCGTTGGTGCTTACCGAACTGATCACCAATTCGGTGGAACACGGTTTCGAAGGACGTAAGGAAGGACATATCACGATTTCCGTGGGCCGCGGTGGCAATAACCTCAACGTGGTGGTGGAGGATGATGGCACCGGCTTGGCGGATGAGGAGCATGATGGCATGGCTCGCTCTTCCGGATCAGGGCTTGGAACACAGATCATCAACACGTTCGTCACCAATGATTTTGGCGGAACGGTGCATTGGGAGCCACGTCGCGGTGGTGGTACCCGTGTGGTGCTCGACATGAAACTGCGTGCCGCGCAAGATAACTGACCTCTAGAACTGGAATGGCATATGGAAGGGCCGGTCGGATTCCATCGAATCCGACCGGCCCTTCCATATGCCCTGAAAAGAATCAGACCTGCATCTGCATGGCCTGCGAGCGACGTGCACGCATCGCGCGCCGCTTGAGCGCGCGCCGCTCGTCTTCGCTCAGACCGCCCCAAACGCCGTAGTCCTGATTGGTGTCGAGCGCGCATTTCAGACACGCGTCAATCACCTTGCAGGTACGGCAAACGGCCTTGGCTTCTTCGATTTGCTGATAGGCGGCACCGGTGTTGCCGACCGGGAAAAACAGTTCCGGATCCTTATCCCGGCACGCGGCCTTGGCTCGCCAATCGAAAGCACTGCTCATGTAATCGCCTTCCTCTTGCCATAAGTGGCGTTCTATCCGTTATTTAGATAACCACGAATCGGATGATTTTTCAAGACTTTTTCGCAAAAGAAGCCAGGTTTTTTTAGAATCCTTGGAATTCCGCGCATTGCACGGGACATGCCCGTGCTTGTTGGATGAAGACCCCAGCCCGGCAATGGCATAGTCATCGACGCCGAAACCGTCGAGAACCGCGCTGGGAATCCCCATCATCACATCGGTGGCTCTCTCTCCGCAAGGAAACGCAACACGTGTGAGGCAACGTTCAAGTAGGGTGCTTTGCGGCTTTTCCACAGCTGCGATTACCGTGACGGACGGATCGGCGAGTGCGGTCTTGAGCTTATCGGCTTCGGGCATGGCTGCGAAAGGGGAGAGCAATTCGTCGGCGTCATCCACGAACCATATGGTGCGTTCGTGCTGCGGCGATATTCTGCCGTCGTCGGTGGTCCATTCGCTGTTCGTCTTGCGTGTGAACCGGATGGTGCAGCGACCGGATTCATAGAGACGGCTGGCGCAGCAGAGCAGCAGATTGGTTTTGCCGCTTCCGCATGCGCCAATCACGGCGATGTTGCCGTGTCCTACGTCAAGGAATGCGGTGGAGATGAGTACACCGTCGTCGCTCAAAGCAAAAGGCACATGGTGCCATGCCTCTCGCTGTGGCGCCGTCAAATCGTCTTTGCCTGCATGTGGTGCGAGCGGCGCGGAGAACAAAGGGGAGGGATTGGTGGTGCCGCTGAATGCCGATGCGGTGTTGATGGCATGCACCAAGGAATCAATGTCATGGACCGCGCTGCAGCGGAAAGGAACAGTGCGTTGACCGTCATGACAGTAAGCGGCGACCGGGGAAGGCCGGTGGAATCAAAGCTGCATCCTTGGTGCCGATCAGTTCATTCGATTGCATTTGGTCGGTGACGCGTAGGCAGATGCTCAGCGATATGTTGGCCTTCATATCGGCATGGACCTGACCCATGGGATTTTGCGTGCATACGATGAGATGCATACCCAAAGAGCGTCCGAGCGACGCCAATCGATTGAGTCGCTGCATATAGTCGGGTAGACGGTCGCGCAATGCATGGAATTCGTCAATGACCACCACGAGCCGTGCAGGGGGATGGGAAAGCTGGTCGAATCTGGAAACGCGTTCGGCACTTACCAAGGCCTCCCTGCGTGCCAATTCTTGTTCTATGGCGTTCAGCGCACGGACGGCATGGGCGAGGTCAAGATCGCAGACGTTGCCCACGGTATGCGGCAGACGCTCCAAAGCGTTGAAGGTCGATCCTCCTTTGAAATCCAGAAAGACGAAATGGAGGGTTTGAGGACTATGCCGAATCGCCAATGCCATGCACCAACTGATCAGCAGTTCGGATTTCCCCGAGCCTGTGGTCCCCGCGACCATGGCATGTGGTCCGGATGATGCCAGATCTATATGGAATATGCCATGTTCTGACATGCCGATGCCGTTCGTTGGGGAACGGACAAGCCAATTACGCACGATGGTGCGCCATATGAGCGGGTCGTTGTCCAGGCCATGCAGATGCTCAAAACTTATGGACGGCATGTCGGCGAAAAGCTGAGCATGGTCGATTTCGTTTCCGTTATGATGCGTTGGAACCGGCGAATCGCTTCCAGTAATGGTGTTGCTGTTCGTTTCTTCATGCCTGACGCGCATGATCATGGTGATGAGCATCAATGCGCTGCCGAGCAGACTCGGAGCGAGCATCGCCGCATAGAGCCAATGACGTTGCATACACATGACAATCAGCATGATGAGCTGCGCCAGCAAAGGCGCGCTCCAACTCAATACAGTGAGATGTTGTTCGCTTATACGGTGAGGGGCCTTTTTGTTCATACGGCCAGCATGGGCAAGAGCGGCGGCATGCCGCAAGCCAATATGAGGGTTGTGGTCGGAGAATGTGGGTTATCCACATCCTCCGGCGTGTCGTCAGTTTTGCTGTTCGGCCAGCGTGCCCACGGTTCCTGCGGAATGCGTGCCGTGTGAGAGTTCGGAGAAAAGCTGGATGTTCTTCGCGTCATCCAGCAGAACGCACGATCCGACCCCATCGACGTAATAGTCCGGATCGGTCCAATACACGCTTCCCGAAATGCCATCCTTGCCTGAGGCGCTTTTGAAAGCCAACGCCATCCGAAGCAGAGAGGAAGTCGATGCTTTCTCATCCACGGTTACGGAGCTCAACGCCGCTGCGGCGACCTTTTTGGTCTTGTTGAAATTCGTGAGCGTCTGTTTGGAAGCGCCCTTCTTGACGATGGCGTTGATCACCTGGCGCTGACGTGCGGCACGGCCGAAATCGCCTTGCACATCGGCATATCGCATACGGGAGAACGCCAAAGCGGTGTTGCCGTCCACGGTGTGGCATCCGGCGGTCCAGTTCATACCCGAATAAGGGTCATTCACATTCTGGTCGTAGCATAGGTCCACGCCTCCCAAGGCATCGACCACTTTGACGAGTCCGCCGAAGCGGACCATTGCCACATGGTTGATTTTCTGGCCGGTGATGTCCTCCACCTCGTTGACCAACTGTTTGCGGCTGTACAGCTGCGCCACGGCGTTGATCTTCATATAGCTCCCATCGATTTCCACCAGGGAATCGCGAGGAATGGAAATCAGCGAGGACGATCCTGTCTTCGGCTTGGTGAGTACAAGAATGGTGTCGGTTCTGAAACCTTCGACGTCGCCGGCGTCTCCGATGGTGCCCTCACGTTCGTCGGAGCCAAGAATAAGCCAGCTTTCGCCGGCGGTGTCCGCTTTGGATGTCAGCCAGGTCTGTTTGTTGAGCTGGTCATCGACCCAGTTCCAAGCGGAGAATACCCCTATTCCCAGTGCGAGAATCAGTACAAGGAAAATGGAAAGGACGATACGTCCGACGCGAGGTCTTCTTTTTGGCACGGAAGCCGTCGCTGGAGAGGATGGAACAGATCGGAGCGCCGTGGAGACGGAGGATGACCCCCGGAACTGCTGCGTTGGATTGGCCGTGCGGGTATGTTCTGGAGCGAAGGACACCGGAGATGATGAAGGGTTTCTTCTTGTCTCGCTCGTTGCCCGTGCCGCAGGCTGGAAGCTTTGCGGAACCGAGGAAGAAGGACGCGCCGTGCGTTTGGCCGGTTTTACAGATGATGCATGGTCAGAACGTTTCGCCGGTGCGAAACTCGCTGGCTGGCTCGGTGCGCTTTGCGAGCGGGAGGAATCCGTGGACGGCATGGTTTTTTTGCGTCCTGATGACGGAATGAAACTTGGTGGCACGCTCGTAGGCTCTTTTGCTCCTTTGCCTTCACTCATGGTTCCTCCAAAAAGATTCGTCCCTGCGTCATACGTTGAAAGGGGACGTGATTGCGTGGTCTACGTCAGTTCTTTGCCGGAACGGCACATACGGTCGCATTAAGGTATCGATCCGCAAGGCCGATATACTGGCCCGTGGTCGCGTCATGAATGGAGCCGTCATCCGGGTCGACGGTGCCGCCAGTGCTTGGATCGACCAACGTGCCGTCGGATTTGGTGATCAGTCCCGTGACGGGATCGGGAGTCTCGGCAGTGGTGTCCGACTGGTTGCTGTCGGTCGTGCCGGAATCGTCGGAGCTGGCTGAATTATCTGAACTGGTGTCGGAGGAGTCGCCCGAGTTTGAATCGGCGGTATCGAAAATCGGCTTGCCCGCTCGCATCTTCTCCCAGAGATTGTCGGCTTCGTCGGTCCAGACGGAACGGTTGGGGTCGGACGGTGCTGGGACCACGGGGACGGTCTGGGTCTGCAGGTTGGTCATGGTGAAATTCTTCAGGCTCATGGCAAGTCCCGCCAAAGCCGCGGTATCAGCCATGCCTTGGGATATGTTGAGCGATTTCAGCGCGGATTTCGCCAGCTGGTACAGCTGCGCGGTATCAGTGAACAGATTCTTGCTGAGCGCCTCGCTCATCAGCTGCTTGATGAGATACTGCTGACGTGTGGTACGCGAGGTGTCGGATCCGTCTCCTATGCCGTGACGGATCCGGGCGTACTGCGTCGCCGCAACGCCGTCAAGATGGTGCATGCCCTTGTCGAGATTGAGTCCGGTGTACGGGTCGTTGACGTTCTGCGGAATGCACAGGTCCACGCCGCCGACTGAATCAATCATCTTGACCAGGCCGGCGAAGTCCACGACGATGAAGTTCTGAATATTCAACCCGGTGAGACTGTTCACGGCGTTCAGCGTGCAGCTGGCCGCCGAGGAGAGATCTCCGCCGGTTTTGTAGGCACCTGCGAAGATGGAATTGAACATGACGTTATACTGTGCGGGAATCGTGCCCTTCGACGTTTCGCACTGAGGCACGTCCACCAGGGAATCTCGTGGAATGGAGACCAGGTTGATTTCCTTGCGGTCGGCGGAGATCTGCACAATCATGGCGGTGTCGGCCTGATGGTTGCCGATGACGTCATCGAAACTGCCTCCGATGGCTTGGTTCTCCGCGCCGTCACGGGAATCCTGTCCGATCAGCACGAACTCGATCGGCTTGCCGGAGTTCGGATCGATGATGGATGCGTCCGTATTCAGGGAACCCTGGCCGATCACGCCGACCGAATTGTTCTTGATGATGCCATTGACGTCCATCCAAGTAGCGGCAGCTGCAGTGCCGACGAACACCAGAGTCGCGGCGATTGCCGCGGCGACTGCGGTCCTGACGTGATGCTGCACGCGATATCCCAGGCTGTGACGTGGTTTCGCATCCTGAAGACCATTGATGTTAGGAAGCTTATTGCCGGTTGATGACGTTGCCACGGTGTTGCCTTCCTGATTGAGATGCGCGTTTGACGCAATGCTTTTAGAACCTACCACTATCCAAATGGGCAATTATAGGGTTAATGGCCGATTTTCACCGATTCTGCGACTGTAGACCCCAGATTGGGCTGAACTTTAGCATGGATTTTCTGAAATATAGGCATTGACACGGGGAAACTTGACAAAATTACATTGCGTGTGTGTAATTTGAAGCGGTGTGAAAGTATGCGCATAAAAGGTGCGCACACAATTATGGGAGGACTCATGTGGGGCGTGACTGATGAGTCTTCTGAGAATCCGCTTG
>ENA-OQIA01000143-OQIA01000143.1-human-gut-metagenome-genome-assembly--contig:-NODE-143-length-11455-cov-7.247352_pt1 | contig 11455 bp, 12 predicted proteins | sample MGYA00242571_ERZ504735 | MGnify/ENA primary metagenome ERZ504735 (study PRJEB26092, sample SAMD00036442) | human gut metagenome | host: Homo sapiens | study: EMG produced TPA metagenomics assembly of...
TTCCATCCGCAGCTTTGCCCGCAGCTGCTTCAACTACGCACTGGACGTGAAGCAGGATCTGTGGTTCGGCGGCAAAGGATACCATCTCCAAGAAGTACGACCACACCTTCAAGGATATCTTCCAGGAAACTTACGATGCCGAGTACAAGGAAAAATTTGAAGCTGCCGGCATCACCTACTTTTACAGCCTGATTGACGATATCGTGGCGCGCGTCATCCGCAGCGAGGGCGGCTTTGTCTGGGCCTGCAAGAACTACGACGGCGATGTGATGAGCGATATGGTCTCCACCGCCTTTGGCTCACTGGCCATGATGACCAGTGTGCTGGTCAGCCCGGATGGCAAGTACGAGTACGAGGCCGCCCACGGCACCGTCACCCGCCATTATTATAAGTACCTGAAGGGCGAAAAGACCTCTACCAACCCCCATGGCTACTATCTTTGCGTGGTCGGGCGCCTTCAAGAAGCGCGGCGAGCTGGATAACCTGCCGGAGCTGGTGCACTTTGGCGAGGCACTGGAAGCCGCAAGCCTGCAGACCCTGAACGAGGGCATCATGACCAAGGACCTGTGCGGTCTGGCAGAGGGCATCACCCCCACCGCCGTGGACAGCGAGGGCTTTATCAAGGCCATCCGTGAGCGTCTGGAAGCCAAGCTGGCATAAAACGATTTTCAATATAACATAAAAACCGGAACGATCCACCCGAAAAAGGGAAGATCGTTCCGGTTTGTGTTTTAGGCAGGATGTGCGACAAACTGGAAGTTACCATTTTCCTTTAACGATTCGTCCACCGACCAAAATGGAAGAAAAAATAGCAGCGAAAAATCAAAAGGGTAATCCAAATCGGGCTGAGTACCCATAGCCATGACCACGAAATCAATCCTGTTACTTTTAGTACAGCGAAAATCAAAACTAAAGCAACAATAGGATCCATCCTGGATCGGTGGGATTTCTTCTCCGTGCGCATAACAGAACCTCCTTGAATTCCGATTTGTTGGTTACAAATGTAGTGCGTCCAGCACTTCATTTACGATGTCCAGCGATACCTGCCCCGGGGCACTGGCCTGCCCGGGGTTGGCAAAGGTCATGGCAGAGCCAAAGGCCTCGCCGCAAAGGCGGCTCACGGCTCCCAGTGGGCCCATGCTCATGGTAATGACGGGCGTTTCAGGGTGGTGGTCGGTCATCTCAGCGGTGGCGGACAGCAGCGCCAGCACATCGGCACGGCTCTGGGGCATCACAGCCAGCTTGGGCAGGTCGGCCCCCGCCTGCTGCATGGCCACCATCCGGGAGACCAGCTCGGCCTTGGGCGGGGTCTTGTGAAAGTCGTGGCTGGAGCACACGACCTTGACCCCGGCGGTGTGTGCGTCCTGAACCAGTGCGGGCAGGTCTGCCCCGGCGGTGAAAAATTCGATGTCCAGCAGGTCAGCGCAGTCGGTGTCCAGAACCGTGCGGAGAAAACGGAGGTATCCCTCATGGCTGACCGGTATGCTGCCGCCCTCTTCCTTCGTGCGCAGGGTCACAAGCAGCAGCTTTCCTTTAAGAGGACCCGCAGCTTTGCCAGGCAGCGCACCACTGCCCCGGGGTCAGCGGTTGATTCAAACAGATCGACCCGCCATTCCACACAATCGGCGCACAGTGTGGAAAACGCAGCGGCCTTTTCCAAAATCGCAGCCTCGGTGCGCTCTACGATGGGCAGAATGACTTTGGGGCGGCCTTCGCCGATACGGCAGCCGCGGACAGGAACACAGGACATGGCGCTTCTCCTTTATATTAAAGTATAGCTATATCATACAGGATACGGGATGACTCCATGATACGTTCTGCCCGCCGCCTTGTCAAGAAAAGGCGGCTATTATAATAAGAGAAAAACAGGGGGATTTTTGCCCTGCGCAAAGAATTTGGAAAAAGGATGTCAGAAAGTGTTGACAAGAGCACCGGGTGGTGGTATTATACTTGAGCGCCAAGGGCCGCCGGAAAGAATGACTTCTGAAAGCGGCAGAAGCAAAGCGAAAGAACCAATATGGATACGTTGAAAAACGAGCCACAAGTTCGAAAAGATCGAAAAGACTTCTAAAAAAGTACTTGACAAAAAATCACTTCTGTGGTAAAATAATCAAGTCGTCAGCCGCTAAGGCTGAGGCGCACAGGACCTTGAAAATTGAACAATATCGAAAAACTTGTAACGGAACCTATTTTCGTGTTGGAAAAACACGTTAAACAATTCCAAACAAAGTAATTCACACAGGACGCAAGCGATTGCGTGCTGAGCGAAACAAGATTTAACACTTTTAAGTGATAAATATCATTTATAAAGAGTTTGATCCTGGCTCAGGACGAACGCTGGCGGCGCGCCTAACACATGCAAGTCGAACGAGCGAGAGAGAGCTTGCTTTCTCGAGCGAGTGGCGAACGGGTGAGTAACGCGTGAGGAACCTGCCTCAAAGAGGGGGACAACAGTTGGAAACGACTGCTAATACCGCATAAGCCCACGGGTCGGCATCGACCAGAGGGAAAAGGAGCAATCCGCTTTGAGATGGCCTCGCGTCCGATTAGCTAGTTGGTGAGGTAACGGCCCACCAAGGCGACGATCGGTAGCCGGACTGAGAGGTTGAACGGCCACATTGGGACTGAGACACGGCCCAGACTCCTACGGGAGGCAGCAGTGGGGAATATTGCACAATGGGGGAAACCCTGATGCAGCGACGCCGCGTGGAGGAAGAAGGTCTTCGGATTGTAAACTCCTGTTGTTGAGGAAGATAATGACGGTACTCAACAAGGAAGTGACGGCTAACTACGTGCCAGCAGCCGCGGTAAAACGTAGGTCACAAGCGTTGTCCGGAATTACTGGGTGTAAAGGGAGCGCAGGCGGGAAGACAAGTTGGAAGTGAAATCCATGGGCTCAACCCATGAACTGCTTTCAAAACTGTTTTTCTTGAGTAGTGCAGAGGTAGGCGGAATTCCCGGTGTAGCGGTGGAATGCGTAGATATCGGGAGGAACACCAGTGGCGAAGGCGGCCTACTGGGCACCAACTGACGCTGAGGCTCGAAAGTGTGGGTAGCAAACAGGATTAGATACCCTGGTAGTCCACACCGTAAACGATGATTACTAGGTGTTGGAGGATTGACCCCTTCAGTGCCGCAGTTAACACAATAAGTAATCCACCTGGGGAGTACGACCGCAAGGTTGAAACTCAAAGGAATTGACGGGGGCCCGCACAAGCAGTGGAGTATGTGGTTTAATTCGACGCAACGCGAAGAACCTTACCAAGTCTTGACATCCTGCGACGGACATAGAAATATGTCTTTCCTTCGGGACGCAGAGACAGGTGGTGCATGGTTGTCGTCAGCTCGTGTCGTGAGATGTTGGGTTAAGTCCCGCAACGAGCGCAACCCTTATGGTCAGTTACTACGCAAGAGGACTCTGGCCAGACTGCCGTTGACAAAACGGAGGAAGGTGGGGATGACGTCAAATCATCATGCCCTTTATGACTTGGGCTACACACGTACTACAATGGCGTTAAACAAAGAGAAGCAAGACCGCGAGGTGGAGCAAAACTCAGAAACAACGTCCCAGTTCGGACTGCAGGCTGCAACTCGCCTGCACGAAGTCGGAATTGCTAGTAATCGTGGATCAGCATGCCACGGTGAATACGTTCCCGGGCCTTGTACACACCGCCCGTCACACCATGAGAGCCGGGGGGACCCGAAGTCGGTAGTCTAACCGCAAGGAGGACGCCGCCGAAGGTAAAACTGGTGATTGGGGTGAAGTCGTAACAAGGTAGCCGTAGGAGAACCTGCGGCTGGATCACCTCCTTTCTAAGGAGTCAGGCAATGACAGAGCATCTAAGATGATCGGTCATTGGAACAGGTGACAAGTTAAAGTTTAAGTAGATATTGTTCGATTTTGAGGGCCCTGAAAAGGACACTCAAAGACGTACCTTGAAAACTGAATAATAACTGCGAAACAAAGATTATAGTAAGTTCTTTTTTAAGAAATATTACAATTTCAAAAGGAAGGGTAACAATAATCTTCGTTGGCAAGAGAGAATCAAGAGGATACCAAATGTTCTTAAAGAACGTTTGAAAGGTCAAGCGAACAAGGGCGCAGGGCGAATGCCTTGGCACTGGGAGCCGATGAAAGACGTGATAAGCTGCGATAAGCTTCGGGGAGCTGCAAATAAGCATTGATCCGGAGATTTCTGAATGAGGAAACTCACCTGGGTTCATACTCAGGTACGTTATACTGAACTTAAAAATAGGTATATCGAGGGAACCGCCTGAACTGAAACATCTAAGTAGGGCGAGGAAGAGACATCAAACGAGATTCCGTAAGTAGTGGCGAGCGAACGCGGAAGAGGGCAAACCGAGAGTAGAAATACTTTCGGGGTACGGACTGCTTTTAAGACTTAATCTGTTAACCGAACGGCATGGGAAGGCCGGTCAGAGAGTGTGAGAACCACGTAGGTGAAAACGGAGAGAGCTGCGCAGGATCCAGAGTACGGCCAGACACGTGAAACCTGGTCGGAATACGGGGGGACCACCCTCCAACCCTAAATACTACCCAGTGACCGATAGCGTATAGTACTGTGAAGGAAAGGTGAAAAGCACCCCGGGAGGGGAGTGAAAAAGAACCTGAAACCCTGTGCCTACAAGCACCTAGAGCACGTCAATGTGTGATAGGGTACTTTTTGTAGAACGGTCCGGCGAGCGATTGTATGCAGCAAGGTTAAGGACTTAAGGTCTGGAGCCGAAGCGAAAGCGAGTTTGAAAAGGGCGTTAAGTTGCATATAATGGGCCCGAAACCGGGTGACCTACCCATGGTCAGGTTGAAGTGGAAGTAAAATTCCATGGAGGACCGAACCGACCTCCGTTGAAAAGGCGGCGGATGAACTGTGGGTAGCGGAGAAATTCCAATCGAACCCGGAGATAGCTGGTTCTCCCCGAAATAGTTTTAGGACTAGCCTCAAGTTAGATACCTGGAGGTAAAGCACTGAATAGCCTAGCGGCCGAGAGGTTAGCGAAGCTTATCAAACTCAGAATGCCAGAGTATTGATGCTTGGGAGTCAGACAGTGTCAGATAAATGTCATTGTCAAAAGGGAAACAGCCCAGATCTACAGCTAAGGTCCCAAAGTCAGGTTAAGTGGAAAACGATGTGAAGATACGTAGACAACCAGGATGTTGGCTCAGAAGCAGCCACACATTCAAAGAGTGCGTAATAGCTCACTGGTCGAGCGTCTTTGCGCGGAGAATTTAACGGGGCTAAACCTGACACCGAAGCTTAGGCAATACAGCAATGTATTGGGTAGGGGAGCGTTGTATACGCGGTGAAACAGTAGCGCAAGCGGCTGTGGAGTGTATAGAAGTGAGAATGCCGGAATGAGTAGCGCGAATGCAGTGAGAATCTGCATGGCCGAAAGCCTCAGGTTTCTGGAGGAAGGTTCGTCCGCTCCAGGTTAGTCGGGAGCTAAGGTGAGGCCTAACGGCGTAGCCGATGCACAGACGGTAGAGATTCCGTCACCACCAAAAGAGTTAAACACAGGGACACATTTGAAGTCTCGGAGCCGGGTGTTGGTTCCGGTAGCGATCGAGGGAAGTTAGTACCGAAGTCCGGGATGGAAGATGGCGAGAAAAGCTGTGTGTATTTCTGCGGTGCCCGTACCGCAAACCGACACAGGTAGGTAGGAAGAAGATTCTAAGGCCAACGGGAGAAGGGTTGTTAAGGAACTCGGCAAATTGACCCCGTAACTTCGGGAGAAGGGGTGCTCCAGAGATGGAGCCGCAGAGAATCGGCCCAAGCAACTGTTTACCAAAAACACAGGTTTGTGCTAAATCGAAAGATGACGTATACGAGCTGACGCCTGCCCGGTGCTGGAAGGTTAAGAGGAGATGTGCAAGCATTGAATCGAAGCCCCAGTGAACGGCGGCCGTAACTATAACGGTCCTAAGGTAGCGAAATTCCTTGTCAGGTAAGTTCTGACCCGCATGAAAGGCGTAATGATTTGGGCACTGTCTCAACAGCCCGCCCGGCGAAATTGTAGTACCGGTGAAGATGCCGGTTACCCGCGACAAGACGGAAAGACCCCATGGAGCTTTACTGTAGCCTAATATTGGGTTTCGATGTTGCATGCACAGGATAGATGGGACTCTGGGAAACCAAGGCTTTGGCTTTGGCGGAGAGGCCGTTGGGATACCATCCTTGCGATATTGGAATTCTAACCTGCGGCTCTGAATCGAGTCGGGGGACATTGTTAGGTGGGCAGTTTGACTGGGGCGGTCGCCTCCTAAAGAGTAACGGAGGCGTTCAAAGGTTCGCTCAGCTTGAACGGAAATCAAGCAAAAGAGTGCAAACGCAGAAGCGAGCCTAACTGCGAGACTGACGGGTCGAGCAGTAACGAAAGTTGGAGTTAGTGATCCGGTGGTATGTGAGTGGAAATGCCATCGCTCAACGGATAAAAGTTACCCTGGGGATAACAGGCTGATCTCCCCCAAGAGTCCACATCGACGGGGAGGTTTGGCACCTCGATGTCGGCTCATCGCATCCTGGGGCTGTATTCGGTCCCAAGGGTTTGGCTGTTCGCCAATTAAAGCGGTACGCGAGCTGGGTTCAGAACGTCGTGAGACAGTTCGGTCCCTATCTGTCGTGGGCGCAGGATATTTGATGGGAGCTGTTCCTAGTACGAGAGGACCGGAGCGGACGTACCTCTGGCGCACCAGTTGTTCTGCCAAGGGCATAGCTGGGCAACTATGTACGGATCGGATAAACGCTGAAAGCATCTAAGCGTGAAGCCGACCCAAAGATAAGATATCCCATTGTTTCAAACAAGTAAGACCCCTTGAAGACTACAAGGTTGATAGGCACGATGTGTAAGTGGAGCGATCCATTCAGCAAGCGTGTACTAATAGGTCGAGGGCTTGACCACAATTCGCTTGAGACTTTTAAGTCAACGAAAAAATGTTAGCAGTGATTATTCAGTTTTGAAGGCACGTCCTTCTAAGAAATGCTGGACAGATACACAGAAATGTGCTATACTGATTCAGTCAAATCGGTCGGTGTCGATGACGGTAAGGTTCCACCTGTTCCCATTCCGAACACAGAAGTTAAGCTTACTTGTGCCGAAGATAGTTAGCTGGAAACGGCTTGTGAAAATAGGTAGTCGCCGACTTAACAAAGAGCTCTGAGATGAAAGTCTCAGGGCTTTTTTGTTGCGCTATATGCCAAGGGGTTGCAGAACAGGGAAAAAGTTGGTATCCTCAAAGCAGGAAGGGGTGAGAATATGCGTTCGGACAGAACCCGCAAGGATACAGCAAAGCGTTATATAGCGGTACTGGCGCTTTTACTGTTCTGCAGCATCGTATTTAATGTGCAGACACATTATCAGCGCACCACGGCAATCCGGCCGGAGGACGATTATCGGGGCAGGATATCGCAGTTTCATAGTAGCGTAGATCGGGATGATGACGGCGTAGACGATCAGTTGGATATTCTGAACGGCGCACTGGCCTATGTGAGCACACATCCAAAATACAAAAGCCGCTATTATGAAACCGGTTATCCTGACGATGGTTATGGAGTTTGCACGGATGTAGTTGCTTATGCGTTGAAAAATGCCGGATATGATCTGCAGGAGCTTGTGGACGCAGATATCCGGGAGCAGCCACAGGATTATATAGTAGCAGAACCGGATGCAAATATAGATTTCCGACGGGTACGAAATCTGAAGGTGTTTTTCTCGCACACAGCAGTTGCCCTGACCACAGATGTCTCAGAAATAGAAGAATGGCAGGGCGGTGATATTGTGATCTTTGAAAGACATATCGGCATCGTGTCCGACCGGCGAAATAAAAACGGAGTGCCTTATATCATTCACCACAATGACCCATGGCAGACAGCTTACGAACAGGACATTCTGGAAAAACGAACCGACATCGTGGGGCATTATCGAATTTCAAAATAAAAAGCGGCCCCGCTGCACTGTGCATAACAGTGCAGCGGGGCCGCATACTTTATTGGGTGGTGTACCGGTTACGATACAAGCCTCAGCTTAGCCCTTGCCTGCGCAGCCGAACAGCTCGATCTTCTCCTTGCACTTAGCCTCGATGGCCTTTGCGCCGGGAGCCAGCAGCTTGCGGGGGTCGAAGCCCTTGCCCTGCTGATCCTTGCCTTCTTCGATGTACTTACGGGTGGCCTCAGCAAACACCAGCTGGCACTCGGTGTTGATGTTGATCTTGGAAACGCCCAGGCTGATGGCCTTTGCGATCATCTCGTCGGGGATGCCGGTGCCGCCGTGCAGGACCAGAGGAATGTTGTTGGTGGCCTTGTGGATGCGGTCCAGAGCCTCGAAGTCCAGACCCTTCCAGTTTGCGGGGTAGACGCCGTGAATGTTGCCGATGCCGGCAGCCAAGAAGTCGATGCCCAGAGCGGTGATCTTTGCGCACTCCTCGGGATCAGCAATCTCGCCAGCGCCTACAACGCCGTCCTCAACGCCGCCGATGGAGCCGACCTCGGCCTCGATGCTCATACCATGAGCGTGTGCCAGAGCAACCAGCTCCTTGGTCTTTTCCACGTTCTCCTCGATGGAGTAGTGGCTGCCATCGAACATGATGGAGGAGAAGCCGGCCTCAACGCAGGCCTTGCAGCCCTCGTAGGTGCCGTGATCCAGATGCAGAGCAACGGGAACGGTGATGCCCATGGAATCGACCATGGCGCTGACCATGGCGGCAACGGTCTTGAAACCGGTCATGTATTTTCCTGCGCCCTCAGATACACCCAGGATAACAGGGGAATTTAATTCCTGTGCTGTTAAAAGGATGGATTTGGTCCACTCAAGGTTGTTGATATTAAACTGTCCTACTGCGTATTTGCCTGCTCTGGCTTTTTCAAGCATTTCTTTTGCTGATACTAACATAGTTTGTCCTCCATATAATTCGTTAACTTTTTCACATCTAGTTTATTATACTCTATTTATACGTGGGTTGCAAGTTCTGAGTATTGACTAATTTTCATGTATTATTTCTGTTTTTTTTGAACAATTTCTTCATAGAGATCTTCAATATTCTGGTCCTTCAAGAAATTTTGAATTGTTACAATACGGATTCCTGGATTTGCTGCCTCTGCTCTTTCCAGAAGATTCTCATGTGTAACAATAACATTAACATCTTGAGGCACTTTTTCAATAGCATAGTTCTTCACATCCATCTTAATTCCTGCTTTTTCAAGTCTTTTTCTGAAAGAAGTCGCCCCCATTGCGCTGCTTCCAAGTCCTGCATCACAAGCAAATACAACTTTATTGATATCTTCTGTAGAAGCTGTTACCTGTTCTTTTGCTCCTTCTAAAATGTCTTTTCCTTCTTGTTTCATAGCTTTGGATTTTTCCTGAGATTTCATCAGTTCTTCATCATCCACATCTTTTGATGCTCTGATCAGTAATCCATTTATGACAAAACTCACCACTGTCGCTACAAAAACTCCTGCGATCACTCCAACAAAATTTCCTTTGGTGTTAATGCAAGATAAGAGAAAATAGATCCTGGACTTGGTCCTGCAACCAGTCCGACATTAAATAAACTAAATGTAACGATACCACTGGCTGATCCTGCGATCATTCCAAGAATTGTGATTGGTTTCATTAATACATATGGAAAGTAAATCTCATGAATTCCACCGAAGAAGTGAATAATGATCGCTCCCGGTGCTGTTTTCTTTGCCTGTCCTTTCCCAAAAACAGAATATGCTAATAATAATCCAAGTCCTGCCCCTGGGTTTGATGCTACCATAAAGAAAATAGACTTCCCAACTGCTAACGACTGCTGCATTCCTAATGGATAATAAATTCCTTGATCGATTACGTTATTTAAAAATAATACTTTTGCTGGTTCATTTAAAATCGCTAATGCTGGTAATGCTCCTGTTTTTACAATTGCCTGAATCACTGTCGTCAAAAAATTATTTGCCTGTACAATTGCTGGTCCGATAAATGAATATGATAATAAACATAAGATCAGCCCGATAATTCCAAGTGAGAAATTATGATGATCATTTCAAATCCTGCTGGTGCTTTATCTTCAATAAATTCATCAAATTTTTTGATCACCCACGCACTTAATGGTCCCATGATCATCGCTCCAAGGAACATTGGAATATCTGCTCCGATGATCAATCCAATCGTCCCTATTGTTCCTGCTACCCCTCCACGATCACCGCCAACTAATTTACCTCCCATGAAAGAATTAACATTGGCAATAAATATTTTGACATTGGAGATACGATCTGAGAAAATGCCTTGTTTGGCATCCATCCTGTATCAATAAATAATGCTGTTAAAAATCCCCATGCAATAAATGCCCCCATGTTCGGAATTACCATTGCTGTCAGAAATCCACCAAACGCCTGCATTCTAGCTCTTAAACTTTTTTGCTTCATAAATTACCTCCTGACCCAAAATTGGTCACTCTTTTCTTATTTTCTTATTTATTTTTTGATCGATCATTTCTGCGTATACAAGGTTTCCGGACACCTTAAATACCTTTATAAATTACACTACTCAAATACTTCTCTGATCTGTGATGCCTCTTTTGCACCAAATAATCGTTCCATCTTGTCATCATCAATTAAAATTTCTGCAAGATCTGCCATAGCATCTAAATGTACATTTGCATCTGCAGCCGCTAATGCTAATAAAACTTGCACTTTCTGTTCTTCTGGAAATTCAACAGGTTCTTTTAAATGCAAGATAGACATCCCTGTCTTAACTGCTCCACATTCTGGTCTTGCATGTGGCATAGCAAACCCTGGAACAATGATCATATATGCCCCATTTACGTGGACATTCTGGATCATCGCATCCATATATTCCTGTTTGATAAATCCTTCTTTCAACAATGGTCCCGCTGCCACTTTGATCGCTTCTTCCCAACTGTTCATCATATCTTTAAAAGCGATTCTTTCTCCGATTAACTCACTTAACATTCTTATCCCTCCCTGTTATACACACTTCTTAAATACTCATTAAAATAATCTTCCAAAATATTTTTGATTTTTGGAAATACGATTTCTTCTTGTCCACGCTTTATTTCTTCCAAGAATTCTTCATCTTCAAACATTTCATTACTGATGCTTGAAACTGCAAGTGTTCTTCTTTCATCATCTTCTGGAATCAACATGACAATGATCGCCCTTGTCTTTTTAAAGTATGAATCTTTGAAATGATCTCCTTCTGGAAGTACTACAATGAATTGTGATTGTTCAATCACAGCTGTTCTCGCATGTAAGAAGACTATTCCAAATTCCTCGATCACCTGCGTTGACAATGCTTCTCTCTCGGAAAAATCTTTATATAATTGTTCTTTTTTGTTCGTATCTTCAGTAAAATGATCACTAATCTTCAAAAGTGCTTCTGTAAATGAAATATTTTCTGGTAAATATCTAAAACAAAATCCTTTGATGATAGAGTTGATCTC
>ENA-OQIA01000144-OQIA01000144.1-human-gut-metagenome-genome-assembly--contig:-NODE-144-length-11238-cov-1.924129_pt1 | contig 11238 bp, 12 predicted proteins | sample MGYA00242571_ERZ504735 | MGnify/ENA primary metagenome ERZ504735 (study PRJEB26092, sample SAMD00036442) | human gut metagenome | host: Homo sapiens | study: EMG produced TPA metagenomics assembly of...
GAATGTCTGGATTTTGCACAGAAATTCCATGATGCAGCATTGACAGAAGGTAATACAGAGTTTATCAGTCAGATTTAGAAACGGCAGAGGGAACAACATCGAATAATCTGGCGAATGTTGACTTGAAATCGACACAGGAAGCGGTATCTTATGCAACATTAAAACCACAGGTTGAAAGTGTATATCCTGCAACCGTAAAAGAAATTTCTGAAAATGTAACGTCACTGGAGCTGAGATATATTCTTTCAGCAGAGAATACGGATGGAACAAAACAGTATTATCAGGCAACAGAATATTTCAGGGTTCGATATGCAAAGGACAGAATGTATCTGTTGAATTATGAACGTAATATGGAAGCATATATGCGATATGATACGATCGATCGTAGTAATAATCGTATTTTATTGGGAATCGGAAGCAGTCAGAAACAGTTGATCAGTAAAAATGGCGGAAAGAAAGTAGCATTCGTTGTCCAAGATGAATTGTGGTATTATGACTATCAGAAGTCCAACATGCACAAAGTATTTTTCTTTTGAAGGAGAAGATTATCGTGACAGTCGCAACAACTATCAAAAGCAATGCGATTCAGATTATGAAGATGAAGAATAATGGAGATATAGCATTCTTGGTTTATGGATATATGAATCGAGGAAAACATGAAGGAGAGAATGGTATTTCTGTTTATCAGTATACTGCGTCAGACCAGAAGATTGAGGAACTAGGCTTTATCCCAACACAGATTCAGTATGATATGATGAAAAATGACATTAAAAAAGGTGCATTTTTAAGTGGTAGCGGACAGTTTTATTTCTATTTGGATGGAGCGGTTTATCAGGTAGATCTTGACTCTGGAAAGAGTAAGATTCTGGCAAAGAACATTACAGATGATATGACAGTTATCTCTGAGAATGGAATGCTTGCATTGAATCAGTCAAAGAATAAGATGAAAGTTGTGGATCTTTCCACACAGAAAACAGAAGTGATCACATGTAAAGATGATCAGGTACTGCGTCCAATTGGATTCATAGAGAAAGATTTTATCTATGGAGTTGGAAATAAAAAAGAAGTTGTAAGGAATAAAGATGGTTCTTATATGTATCCATTGACAAATGTATATATAAGAAACAATAAAAAGATTGTAAAAGAGTATGGAGAAGATGGTACTTATATTACGAACACAAGTGTAGACGGAACAACGATCGCATTGACACATTCTAAGAAGAGTGGAAAAGGATATAAGAAGATCAATGTAAGTTATATTCGTTACAAAGATAAACAGGAGAGTAAGGCAGTTTTAGAGTACGGGTATACAGGAACAAGATTGAATCAGTTATATCTTGCATTCCCGGATGATGTTTATATTCAGACAAGACCAAACTATCTTTCTACAAATGTTGAGGAACAGGAAGATGAGATAAAGATCAAATTTGCTGTAAATGATAATAAATATAGGGATGCATTTGTCTATACAGGCGGTAAGTTGTCAGGAATTTACAGTAATCTGAAAGAAGCTATCAAGGTCGCCAAGCAAGGTGGTGGAGTAGTTGTAAATTATCATCAGATGTATCTGTGGGAGAAAGGTGTTGCACAGAATTATGGAAAAGGATCTAATATCCCGATGATCAAAGCAAAGAATAAAGATGAGACAGATATTGCATGTATTCTGATGATGGCAAGATCAGAAGGAATTAAGATTTCCTATGATAAGATCAAGAAGATGTCAGGCAGCACATATGATAAATTATTTAAGGTGTTCAATAAGCGTGCAGTTAATTATTCTGACTGCAGCATGGATGATCTTGTTTATGCAATAAGTAAGGGAAGATCTTTTATGGCACAGAGAAAGAATGGCACATATGTATTAGTTATGAGTTATAATCAGACGGATTTAAGATATTATGATCCGACAAATGGAAAGTCTGTAAAAGCAAATCGCAAGAAGCTTGAGAGTGAATTTAAACAAGCAGGAAGCGTTTATTACGGATATGCCAATTAGATTTTGTCTTTAGAGTGCGAACTATGTCGAGACAAAAATTTTAGTTATGATATATTTTATGTTAAAATTAAGATATATATCTGGAGATGATCCGGAAAATGAGAACAGTAAAAACAAACGAAAGGTGAAAGGAATATGGCTGAAGAAACAAAGGAAACAAAAAAGATTATTCCCGAAAGCAAGAAAAAGCATAAAAAGAAACATAAAAAGAAAAAAGTTCTTTTGAAAGTTTCTGTTGTCTTTTTGTTGTTGGTCGTAATCGGCTGGTTTACTTTTTGGGGCAAAGGTTATGAAGCTTAGAAGTGAAGCCAAGAAACTCGTTGCTCAGTCGAGTGAGGAGACATTTAAGGCATCACAGACAAGTATTGTATATGACACCAACGGAAAACAGTTACTGAAGTTTAAAGGTGAAAAAGATGTATATTATCTGAAGTACAAGGAGCTTCCGGTTTATGTCATAGCTGCAGTAATTTCTGTCGAAGACAAGAATTTCTATAAACACAGCGGTGTGGATTACAAAGGAATCTCAAGAGCTGCAGTAAGTTATGTGGTACACAAAGGAAGGATCACACAGGGGGGAAGTACTCTGACGCAGCAGCTTGCGAAGACTGTCTTTTTGAATCGTCAGAAGACATGGAAGAGAAAAGTTAAAGAGATCTTTATGGCAGTAGAATTAGAGAGGAAATACTCCAAGGAGCAGATCCTTGAGTTCTATCTGAACAATGTTTATTATGCGAATGGTTATTATGGAATTCAGGCAGCAAGCCAAGGATATTTCCGTAAGGATGCGAAGAATCTGACAATGTCAGAAGCAGCATTTTTATCTGCGATTCCAAATAATCCAACAATCTATGATCCACGTACAAACAAAGAAAATACGATCAAGCGTAGAAATAAGATTCTAAAGGATATGTACGAGCAGAAACTGATCCGTAAAGACCAGTATGAAGAAGCAATCAGTGAAGAGATTAACGTAAAGAGTGCGCAGAAGAGTAAGACAGAGAAGAAGAATTACGTAGAAACATATGTCATTCATTGTGCGACAAAAGAGATTATGAAACAGAAGGGATTTGAATTCAAATATGATTTCAGTTCGACTTCTGAGAAGGAAAAATATCAGGAAGAATATGATAAGATGTATGCAGAGTGTAAGAGGACCTTATACAGTGCAGGATATCATATTTATACATCCATTGATCCAGATGTCCAGAAACAACTGCAGAGCAGTGTAGACAATGCATTGTCTGGATATACAGAGAAAGATAAGAATGGCATTTATAAGACACAGGCATCTGGAACATGTATTGATAATGATACTGGAAAGGTTGTAGCGATCGTCGGTGGACGTGAACAGAAGAATATCGGTTATACATTAAACCGTGCGTTCCAGAGTCCAAGACAGCCAGGTAGTGCGATCAAGCCATTGCTTGTATATGCACCAGCTTTAGAACATGGATGGTCTGCAGGATCAACGGTGAATGATTCGCCGATGTCAACGAAAGATAAGAATCGTGTAAGAAACTCTCATGGTTCTTATTCTGGACAGATCTCACTTCGAAGAGCCGTTCAGAAATCAAGTAACGTTGCAACAATGCGGATCTATGAGCAGTTGACACCAAAGACCTGTTTAAAATATCTGGAAGAGATGAATTTTAAATATCTAACAGATTCTGATTATAAGTATTATACGACATGTATTGGTGGTTTCACGAAAGGAACAACATCAGAAGAGATGGCAGCGGGATATGCTACATTGAAGAACGATGGTGTGTATAGAGAACCAACGTGTATTTCTAAGATCACAACTTCTGATGGAGATGAAGTGATGTCATCTTCTACAAAGAAGAGAAGAGTATATTCCACAAATGCAGCAAATGCAATGACAGATGTACTGAAGAGTGTTGTCACAGGTGGAACGGGTGTTGGTGCGAAGGTACCGAATGTTGATACAGCCGGTAAGACAGGTACAACAAGCCTGAATAAAGATGGATGGTTTTGTGGATACACACCTTACTATACAACAGCAGTATGGGTAGGAAGAGATGATAACAGGATTATGGAATCGTTAAGTGGAGCATCTTATCCAAAATCCATCTGGAGTAATTTCATGAATACGATTCATTCAGAATACTCTTCTACAGATTCTATGGGTGGAAATTATGCAGATTATCAGGGAGAGACTACACAGCAGACAGGAACACAGGCAACAACAGCGACAGAGAGCAGCACAAAGGGCACAGAAGCAACTACAGAAGCACCTACGACAGCAGCTCCTACAACGGCAGCGCCTACGACAGCGGCTCCTACAACGGCAGCACAACAGACAGAAGAACAGCCAGAAGAGAATCAGTAAAAAGAATATTGAGATAATTAAAAATCACAGGTAATTCAATACCTGTGATTTTGTGTATAAGAAAATTCTGCAAAAAAGACTCCGCCATAAGACGAAGTCTTTATCTATATATTACATATTCTTTTTTCAAGATATTCTTTGATACGTTCTGTTGGGTTTAACAGATCACTGATTGATGCATCATGATTTAATGTATCAATTAATAGTGCAACGTATTTGGATACGTCAGAAGATGCATACCAGTCACGAGATAATAATTCAGGTGTCTGATAAGTAAGATTAGTTGTGATAACCTTCTCAATAATACCTTCTTCAACTGCACGGTCAAATACCTCTAATCCGTTTGTAAATAAACCAAATGTAGATAAGCAGAATACACGACGGGCATTTCTGCGTTTTAATTCTTTGGCTACGTCGATCATACTTTCTCCAGAAGAGATCATGTCGTCGATGATCAGAACATCCTTACCATCTAAGGAGTCACCAAGGAATTCATGTGCAACGATAGGATTACGTCCGTCAATGACAGTAGAATAGTCACGGCGTTTGTAGAACATACCAACATCAACACCAACAACGTTTGCCATGTAGATCGCACGCTGCATAGCACCTTCATCTGGGCTGATAACCATTAAGTGGTCGTTGTCAAAGTGAACATCATCACACTGTTCAACTAATGATTTTACAAACTGATAAGTAGGCTGGATGTTATCAAATCCACTGATAGGGATTGCATTCTGTACACGAGGGTCATGTGCATCGAAAGTCAGGATATTATCAACACCAAGGCTGATCAGTTCCTGAAGCATAACTGCACAGTCTAAAGATTCACGTGTACTTCTCTTATGCTGACGGCTTTCATATAAGAAAGGCATGATAACATTAACACTCTTAGCCTTTCCAGCGGAAGCACTGATGATACGTTTTAAGTCAGCATAGTGATCGTCTGGAGACATGTGGTTTACACGTCCACTTAAAGAGTAAGTTACGCTGTAGTTTAATACATCAACAATAATGTATAAATCCATGTCACGAACAGATTCGCGAATGATACCTTTAGCTTCTCCAGAACCAAAACGTGGGCAACTGGCATCTAAAAGATAAGTATCTCTTAAATATCCATCACAGGCAACAGAGTCTTTGAAATCTTTGTAAGTTTCAGATCTCCACTGGATGATATAGTTGTCGATTGTTTTTCCAAGTTCTTTGCATCCTTCAAGGGCAATGATTCCAAGTTTACCGTCTGGAATCTTAGTAAAGTTACGGTCAGATCGTCTCATGATACTATCTCCTTCGTATATTGTTCTATAGTTTTTTATAACATTATAAATAAGTTACGTCAAGTTCGATTTTTTTGAAACGGATATCATCTCCATAGATTTTCTGCCATGAATAATTCTCAATGATCCTTGAAAAAATTCGTTCAGAATAAGTATTTCTGAATTCTTGCAGAGATAAATTTGTGGATATGATCGTTGATCTTTCCTGGATCAATCGTTCATTCAAACATTGAAATAACTGTGAGATCACAAATTTATTGATCATCTCAGTTCCAAGGTCATCGATGATCAATAGATCGCATTGAAAGATCAGGTTAGCAGATGTTTCCTGTTCCATATCCTTTCCTTTGCCAAAGGTATGCTTTGCCAAAGTATCAAACAGCTGGAAAGCTGTCATATAGACGCAGGTAAAACCGCGGTCCATGATTTCCTTTGCAATACAATGACTTAAGAAAGTCTTCCCAACACCAGTGGAACCCTGAAATAAAATGTTGTCATGATTTGGAAATCTGGAAATAAAGGTTTTACAGTGTTCCACGACTTTCTGGATGTTACGTCTAGGGCTTGGAAGACCTTGCTTGGTCATCTGGTCGGAATAATAATCTTCCCGGAAGGTCTGAAAATTCTCCCGTGCTAAAATCTTAGCCATATTAGAACCGGAATACAGGTGATCAATCATCGCCTGATGAAAGCAGGAACATTGTTCCTGTCCAATATATCCGGTGTCCTTACACTTCTTACAATAGTAGATTGGTTCCAGATAATCAGAAGAATACCCGGCTTCTTTTAAGAGAGTCTGTTTCTGGCTGATCAGCACCTGATTCTTTATACGGTATTCTTCTCTCAAAGCAGGATCATCCCGGACGATCAGCTGCTTTCCGAGAGAAATAGAATTGGCAGTGATCTGCCGATCAAGTTCTTTGATCTCTGGAATTGTTGTGTATATATCTTTCTTGCGCTGTTCATGGAGACGGTAATTAGAAAGCCGTCTTTCCTCATACTGGCGCATGATATCCTGATAATCGTTATTTGATAATGACATAAGTTAGTTCTCCATGAGTTCATCCGCGAACTGTTTCTGTAAAAGCTGTTGCTCTAACGCATCAAAATCATAATCACGCTGCGTAAAGTTATGCATATTGCTCTGGTTGTTATTGTTAGCGAAAGTCTTTTGGTGCTTTCTGCCGGATATGGGAAGTTCTTCGCATCTTCCAATGTTACGATATGGTTATCTTTCCAGTGCTTTAAGATCGTATCTGCATATGGAAAACTAGGTTTGTTGATCGCATTGATCGTACGATTACAAGCTTCAATGATCAGTGCAAGATCAAAACCATCAGTTTCAAGCCATCGTTTCATATATTCTTCCTGAACAGGGGCTGGATTCTGATTTAATCCAAATGCACGCATGATAGAATAATATTCCTTACGAAAATTCTTGCTGTACGCTTTCGCTTCTTCAGGAGTTTTGATATTTGCTTCGTACCAGTTGATCGCTACAGACTGCATATAACGGAAACTCTTCTTACCATTTGATACACAATGCTCTACAAGATATTCGATCAATTCACATGACATTCTAAGATCTTCGTACATGTAAAGTAAAGTGTTCATATCCGTACAAGTTAAAGGCTTTCCTAAGAACATCTCACATACGTAGAGAAGATAAGAAAAACGCTCATCTTCGCTCTTACGCTGAAGTTCTGCAGGAGAAAGCGTCTTCATGGCAGGAATCGGTTCAGCACCAGTGATCGTCTGATCCTTCACAGTAGTCTTAGAAGCTGCTGAAGAAGTAGCTTGGGCTGTTTCTTCTTGTTTTGTAGTCTGTGCAGGAGAATGTGGATTGCCACTGACAGGGAGAAGCTCTATAAAACTGATCTCGCCGTCTTTAAGCTCCATGCGTAAGAGGGATTCTTTCTCCCAGTATTTTAACGCACGAGTAACATCACGCTCCGTAAGTTCCAGTACATCTGCAAGACAAGGAATGCTGAAGTTTGCACCGTCAGAAACCATACGCAGAAGATAAATATACACTTTGATGTATTCACCGTTCGCACGGATCATATAATTATCAACAAATGCGTTTGGAAGCAGCGTTCCACCGGTTGGATATGTGGTTGTTACTTTAATGTAATTCATGGCAATCTCTCCTTCTTTTATTATCGTTAATCTGACTATAACGCAGATTGGAGAAATTGTAAATACCAGGGGAATCCACACCCTGATTGTGTACAAGTCTGTGGATAATGTGGATAATGTGGACAAAAATCGTAAAACAATGGAAATAAGCCATTTACATAGATTTTACAATTGTGGAAAAGGACAAAAGAAATCCACAGATTTGTTTATCAACAATTGTGTACAAGTCTGTGGATAATGTGGATAACTATCTATTTACGAGCGAATTTCCGATAGAATCGACGTTTCCGGCCCCCATAGTTATCAACAGATCATTTTTTTTGCAATTTTTTAAAATAAATTTTTCAATGTCATCAAATTCCTTAATATAGTGTACATCTACATCATAATCATCCATGCGGTCCACGATATCTTTGGAACTTACGATACCAGTATCTTTTTCTCTGGCAGCATAGATGTCAGTGACGATCACGTGGTCACAGAGGCTTAATGCCTTTGCAAAGTCATCAAGGAATGCAATTGTTCTGGAATAAGTATGAGGCTGGAATACACACCATAATTCGTTATGTGGACTAATTCTTAGCAGATTCCAGAGTTGCACGGATCTCTGTTGGATGATGCGCATAGTCATCAACAACGGTGAAGTCGTTGCATGTGTCCTTTTAGTTCAAAACGACGTTTGGCGCCAGTGAATCCAAGAAGTCCTTTCTTCATTGTATCAACATCAATGCCGATACGTTTTGCAGCAGCAATGGCAGCCAGTGCATTCTTCACGTTATGTTCTCCATTGACATTTAACTGGATATGGTCAATAAATTCTCCTTTATAGTAATAATCGAAATGAGCATGTCCAAATGCATCATACCCGATGTTCTTTGCACAATAGTCATAAGAATCATTTTCTAATCCAAAAGTTGCATATTCTGCCTTTAATCCGTCCACAATATAATCAATGTTCTCAATTTCACCGTTGATGATCAGATAACCATAATCAGGAAGTTTGTGGGCAAATTCACGGAAAGAATGGCGGATATCATCAAGATCCTTAAAGAAGTCCATGTGATCTTCTTCAATATTGAGGATAATACTGATCTTAGGGAAGAATTCTAAGAAACTGTTTGTGTATTCACATGCTTCAGTTACGAATGTCTCGGAATGTCCGACACGGATATTACCATTGATCGCATCAAGAATTCCACCAACGCTGATCGTAGGATCTGTGTTACCAGCAAGTAAAATATAAGATAACATAGAAGTTGTTGTTGTCTTACCGTGAGTTCCAGATACGGCGATCGCATTCTGATAATTATGCATCATCTGACCAAGCAGTGTAGCACGTTTCATGACAGGAATGTTACGGCGGATGGCTTCTTTATATTCTTCGTTGGTATCGAAGTTGATCGCTGCTGTGTATACAACAAGATCGATATCATCTGTAATGTTATCAGCAGTCTGGCTGAGATAAACCTTTGCGCCTTTATCTTCTAAGTGTTTGATGATATCGGAAGTATGGATATCGGATCCAGAAATCGTAAATCCTTCTTTGATAAGAATCTCAGCAAGACCGCTCATGCTGATTCCTCCGATCCCCATAAAATGAATATGAATTGGTCTGTTAAAATCTATCTGATACATTTTCATGTGCCCTTTCTTTCTATTGTTGATATAGTTTCATTGTTTTCCTTATTATAAGTCACCGCAACTAATCTTGCAAGACGGAGATTAAATTGGAAAATATTATATGTACTATAAGAATATGGAGAAAAAAGTAGTAAAATGTCATAATAAAAAAGCTGATAAAAAACAAGTTTTTGTTCACATTTGCTGAAAATAGTGTTATAATAAAAATTAGCATATACGGTCTAAGAGAAAGAAGAAGTTACCAGAGCCTGACCGGAGAGCGAATTTTAGCTATATTATTAGAAACTAGGAGGATGACAACATGCAAATAACTGATGTACGTATTAGAAAAGTGGCCAAAGAAGGTAAGATGAAAGCTGTTGTGTCAATCACAATCGATAATGAATTTGTGGTACATGATATTAAAGTAATCGAAGGGGAGAAAGGTCTGTTTATTGCAATGCCAAGCCGAAAAAGCTGCAGATGGTGAATATAGAGACATTGCACATCCGATCAATTCTGATACAAGAAATATGATCCAGACTTTAATTTTAGAACAATATGAAGCAATGAATCTGGGGGATATTGACGCAACAGCGCCAGAAGTCTAAGAGTAAGAGAATAACTTCTTCTTCAAAGTGTAGAAAAAGAATCGGGTATTGACCACCTGGTTCTTTTTTCTGTTATAATCAGAACTATAGTGTAAAAGATAGATCAGAACAAGGAGGTTTGATGGATGGAATTTCAGATCGGAGATATTGTCAAATTAAAAAAAGCACATCCTTGCGGTATAAATGAATGGGAGATTCTGAGAGTGGGAATGGATTTTCGTTTAAAATGTGTTGGATGTGGCAGACAGGTGATGGTGCCAAGAAAGATGGTTGAAAAAAATTTTAGAGGATTTATAAAAAAAGCTTGCCAAGATTAGAAGTTTATGATAGAGTAATTATTCGTGGTATATAAAAATATCCTTGCTCTTTCACGAAGAAAGAGCCACTAGACCAAAAGGAGGTGCAAGTAATGATGAAATATGAATTAGCATTAGTTTTAAGTGCAAAGATCGAAGACGAAGAACGTGCAGCTATGGTTGAAAAAGTTCAGGCAATGATTACTACAGCAGGTGCTGCGATCACTAACGTCGATGAATGGGGTAAGAAACAGTTAGCTTACGAAATTCAGAAGATGAAAGAAGGATACTACTATTTCATCCAGTTCGAAGGCGAAACTACAGTTCCAGCAGAACTTGAAGAGAGACTTCGTATTGAGGAAACTGTATTACGTTTCTTATGCGTTAAACAGGATGCGTAATTAACAGGAGGGATCCGAATAATGAATAAAGTAGTATTAATGGGAAGATTGACAAGGGACCCTGATGTAAGATATTCACAAGGTGAGACACCTTTGGCAATCGCCAGATACACGTTAGCAGTAGATAGAAGATTCAAAAGAAACGGTGAACAGGATGCGGATTTTATTAACTGTGTGGCATTCGGACGCACAGCAGAATTTGCAGAGAAGTATCTAAAACAGGGTACTAAGATGGTTGTTTCTGGAAGAATCCAGACAGGTAGTTATACAAACCGTGATGGAGTTAAAGTTTACACAACAGAAGTTGTGATCGAAGAGCAGGATTTTGCAGAGAGCAAAGCTGCTGCAGCCCAGAACAGTAATATGGGAGTTCCACAGCCAAGCGCGCCACAGCCTAGTGCCGCAGCAAGCGATGGTTTTATGAATATTCCGGATGGTTTGGAAGAAGAATTACCATTTAGTTAAATAGGAGGTAGAAATCATGGCTATACAAAAGGCGATTCTCAATGAGAAGAAGAGGCGGACGTAGAGAAAGAAAAGTA
>ENA-OQIA01000147-OQIA01000147.1-human-gut-metagenome-genome-assembly--contig:-NODE-147-length-11015-cov-1.299780_pt1 | contig 11015 bp, 12 predicted proteins | sample MGYA00242571_ERZ504735 | MGnify/ENA primary metagenome ERZ504735 (study PRJEB26092, sample SAMD00036442) | human gut metagenome | host: Homo sapiens | study: EMG produced TPA metagenomics assembly of...
GGAGACCCTGCTCTCCCATGTGGACTCTATCCCCTACCTGCAAAAGCGTCTGGACGGCTGGACGCAGGATCTGAGCCAGATGACCGACCAGACCGTGCAGAGCCTTTATGCTATCGGCTCCGGCGGACTGAAGGGGCTGGGGCTGGGCAACAGCGTGGAAAAGCAGCTCTGGCTGCCGGAAAGCACCAACGACTTCATTTTCAGTGTGGTGTGCGAGGAACTGGGCTTCATTGGCGCAGTGCTCATCATCGTGCTGTTCGTGCTGTTCATCGTGCAGGGGCTGCTCATCGCCTATAAAGCGGAAAATCTGTACTGCACCATGGTAGGCATCGGCATCATGGCGCAGATCGCGTGGCAGGTGTTCTGCAACATCGCCGTGGTCACCAATACCCTGCCCAACACCGGCATCAGCCTGCCCTTCTTCTCCTCCGGCGGCACCAGTCTGATCCTGCTGCTGGCCGAGATGGGCGTTATGGTCAATATCGGACGCAACGGCGAACGGGCCCGTCTGGAACGGGAGGAAGCCCACGCCGAGCGGGAGCGCCGGCGCAAGGCAAAGACCATTGTGCTGGATACCGCGCGCAGAGCACAGACAGAACAGTAAGGAGGAACCAAGATGCGTGTACTCATTGCAGCCGGCGGCACTGCCGGACATATCAACCCCGCACTGGCCATTGCCGGTGCTTTGAAAAAAGCCGACCCTACCGCCGAGATCCACTTTGCAGGCCGTAAGGAGGGCATGGAGTACCGTTTGGTCACACAGGCGGGCTACCCCTTCCACCACATCGAGATCACCGGCTTCCAGCGCAAGCTCAGCCTGCACAACATCAAGCGCAATATCATTACCCTGTGGAATCTGGCCCTCTCCGGCCCTAAGGCCAAGGCCATGATGAAGGAAGTAAAGCCGGATCTTGTCATCGGCTGCGGCGGCTATGTGTCCGGCCCGGTGGTGCGCTGCGCCGCCAAAATGGGCATCCACACCGCCCTGCACGAGCAGAACGCCTTCCCCGGTGTGACCAACAAGCTGCTGGCCCCGGATGTGGATATCGTGTTTGCCGCCGTGCCCGCCGCCGTGGAAAAGCTGGGCGCACCGGACAAGACCCTTGTGGTAGGCAATCCCGTGCGGCCGGAGGTGTTTGTACAGGCCGCGAATCGCGAGGCCATCCGTGCACAGCTGGGTGCGGGCGACCGTACGGTCATCCTGTCCTTCGGCGGCAGCCTGGGCGCACGCCGGGTCAACGAGGTGGTGGCAGACCTGTGCGCCTGGGAACAGCACGAGCACAAGCCGGTGCTGCACCTGCACGCCACCGGCCAGTACGGCGTGCAGCTGTTTGAGCAGCTGCAAAAGCAGAAGGATTTTGCCCCCGGCGACAGCCTTGTGGTAAAGGAATACATCAACAATATGCCGGAGCTGCTGGCTGCGGCAGACCTCGTTATCAGCCGCGCCGGTGCGCTGACGCTGGCCGAACTGGAGGCTGTGGGACGCGCCGCTGTGCTGATCCCCAGCCCCAACGTGGCGGAGAACCACCAGTACTACAACGCCATGGAACTGCAGAAGGCCGGGCGGCTGTGGTCATTGAAGAAAAAGACCTGACCGGTGAAAAGCTGGTGCAGACTGTTTCTGCCATGCTGGCACAGCCCGGCAAGCTGGCCGAGATGGGCAAAAACGACCCGCAGCCTGTCTGTGGACGACAGTCTGGACCGCATCACTGCGGCGCTGCTCAAGCTGGTAAAGACCCCGTGATGCAGCCCCGGAATAAACAGGAAAGAAAGGTGCGAATGATGCAGCAGAACCGTGACCGCAACGGCAGACCCCGGAACCCGAGACCCTATGACCTGAACCGGGATGTGGCGCGCACCTCTGCGCCTTCGCAGAATCATAATACGCCCCGGAGCACCGGCAGCAGCCGCTACGGCTACAACGGCGAGCCGCTCAGCCGCCCGCCCTCCCGCAGTGCCAACGGCAGTGTGCGCTCCTCCCGGGCAGATAACAGCATCCAGTTCCCCACCCAAACCCAATCTCAGCCCCGCCGCCCGGCGCAGGGGCAGGGGAGCAATACCACCCAGTACCCCGCCGGTAACCGCCCGGCGGGCAGCAGACCCCAAAACGCGAAGTCTGGCGGCAAGCAGCGCCGCCCGGCAAACAATGCCCGCAGCGGGCAGAACAGCCGAAAAAAACAGAATTACCAGAATGCAAACCGGCAGCACCCGGCAGGCAGCCAGAGCGCCCCGCAGCAAAGCCCTGCCCGGCGGGAACAGCGCAAAAAAGCGCAAGGTGACCCGCGCCACCCTGCGCCGCCGACGGATACTGCGCCGTCTGACCGCCTTTGCCATGCTGCTGTGCGTCATTGGCGCGGGCATCTACCTGACCATGACCATGCTGTTCCGCATCAACTCCATTCAGGTGCAGACCCCGGACGGCAAGCAGGTGACCGAGATCGCTGGCTACTCCGCAGACAGCATTTTGCAGCAGATGGGCGTGCAGCTGGAAGAGAACATCTTCAGCTTTGAACCCGGCGAAAAGGCCGCAGTGCTGGAGCAGAACTTCCCGCTGCTGGGCTCCATCAAGGTGATCCGGGACTACCCCAACACCGTGGTGGTGCAGGTGACCGAGGCCGTGCCCGCCTACGCGGTGCAAAACGGCAGCAAGTGGCTTGTGATCTCGGACAAATGGAAGATTTTGTCTGAGGAAAGCACCCAGCCTGAGGGGCTTTGCACCCTGTACGGCGGCAAGCTGCAGGATACCACCCCGGGGACAGGGCTTCTGGTTCGTGGACGATGCGGACGCCGCAGACGCCTCCGGCTCGGAAACCGCCGAAAGCGAAAGTGCAGTGAGCACCGAGACCGCCCGCATGGAAGCGCTGCGCACACTGCGCAGCAAGCTGGAGGAATACGGTCTGTCGCAGGACGTGACACGGCTGGAAGTGGCAGACACCGAGCAGCTCGCTATTTTTGATCAGGACCGCATCAGCGTGCTGCTGGGCACGCTGAACGATCTGGATTATAAGCTGGACCGCGCCCGCTATGTACTGACCAACGCCGACGGCAAGGGCTGCGGCCCCACCGACACCGGGCGGCTGGATTTCAGCCATACCAGCGCCAGCAGCACACGCAAGATCTATTTTGCACAGGGCGAGCCCACCCTGCCCTCCGGCTATGTGGTGCCGCCCAAGGCTGAGGAACCCGCCCCGGCAGAGGACACCGCCGACAGCACCGACAGTGCAGAAAGCACGGATACTGCCGACACCACCGAACCGGCGGCTGACGCGGACACCGAGCAGCTGCCCCTGACCCACCCTGACCGCATGACGGCCAACGAAGAAGAAAACCCCATGTAAAGAAGCTCTTTGGAGGAGACTGTATGAAGCTGGAACAACTGATGGAAGGCGTGCCCTTTACCCTTGTGCAGGGCAGTCTGGATACTGAGATCGCGGATATCATCTACGACAGCCGCAAGGCTGCCCCGGGGCTTTTGTTCGTGTGTATCGTGGGCACCCAACGGGACAGCCACGCGTTTGCCGCTGACTGCGCCGCCAAGGGGGTCAGCGCGCTGGTCATCCAGCACGACATCGACCTTTCTACCCTGCCCGGGGTGACCGTGGTCAAGGTGGAGAGCAGCCGCTATGCCATGGCGCTGATGAGCGCCAACCTCTTCGGCAACCCTGCCCGCCAGATGACCATGATCGGCGTCACCGGCACCAAGGGCAAGACCACCACCACCCACATGATCAAAAGCGTGCTGGAGGCCGCAGGCCGCAAGGTGGGCATGATCGGCACCAACGGCATCTACTATATGGGACGCCACAAGGACACCGCCAACACCACCCCGGAAAGCTACGAGCTGCAAAAGACCTTCCGGGAGTTTCTGGATGCCGGCTGCGATACCGCGCTGATGGAGGTATCCAGTCAGGGCCTGATGATGGACCGCGTGGCGGGCGTGCACTACGATGTGGGTGTGTTCACCAACCTTTCGCCGGATCACATCGGCCCCGGCGAGCACAAGACCTTTGAGGAGTACCGCAGCTGGAAGGGACAGCTGTTCAAGCGCTGCGACGTGGGCGTGGTGAACATTGACGACGAGAACACCGCCGCCCTGCTGGAAGGCCATACCTGCAAGCTGGTCACCTATGGCCGCGATGAAAAGGCCGACTACCGCGAGACCGGCTACAAACTGCTGCGCACCCACGATTTTCTGGGCGTTGCCTTCCACGTTACCGGCAAGGACGAGATGGACGTCAAGGTGAATATGCCCGGCGAGTTCAGCGTGTACAACGCGCTGGCAGCGCTGGCCGTGGGTAAGGTGCTGGGTCTGCCGGATGCCGCCATCCACGATGGTCTGGGCAAGTGCGTGGTGAAGGGCCGTGTGGAGCTGGTGCCCATCAGCAAAAAGTTCACCATCCTGCTGGACTACGCCCATAACGAGGTATCCACCGAGAGCCTGCTTACCACCCTGCGCGCCTACAAGCCCCACCGTCTGGTGGTGGTGTTTGGCTGCGGCGGCAACCGCTCCAAGCTGCGCCGCTACGGCATGGGCGAGATCTGCGCCAAGATGGCCGATTTCTCCATCCTCACCGAGGACAACAACCGCTTTGAAAAGGTAGAGGACATTATTGCGGATATCCGCGAGGGCATGAACAAGGGCAACCCGGACGCAAAGTTCGTGGAGATCCCCGACCGTCTGGACGCGCTGCACTACGCAGTGGATCACGCACAGGAGGGCGATCTGATCGCCGTCATCGGCAAGGGACACGAGACCTACCGCGACCGCGAGGGCGTCAAGACCCCCTTCCTTGAGCGGGAACTGCTGGAAGAATACGCCCAGCAGATCGGGTTAGAATAAACAACAAAAACGCGCTGTGTCGTTTGACACGGCGCGTTTTTCTTTGCTGCTGCTCTGGCACGGCAGCGCTTATGCGCCCCACACCAGCCAGAGATACACATAGCCCGTCAGGACGGCTGCCAGTGTAAACGGGATGCCGATGCGCAGAAAATCACGGGTGCGCACCTGCTCACCCTGCTTGCGCAGGATGCCGATGGCTGCAATGTTGGCCGAAGCGCCAATGGGGGTCAGGTTGCCGCCCAGAGTTGCACCCGTGAGCAGGCCGAAATAAAACAGTTCGGGCGGGAAGCCTGCACCGCCGTTCATCAGCCCGGCAATGCCCTGCACCACCGGCAGCAGTGGTGGCCACGATAGGGGATGTTGTCGATGAAGGCAGAAACGGCCCACCGAGACGAACACCAGCAGGGTATAGAGCCGGAAGGGATCATCACCGGAGAGGGTGTAGAACAGCTGGGCGGCGGCATCGATGACCCCGGCCTTGCGGATGCCCTCGATCAGGATGAACAGCCCGAACAACAGCAGCAGGGTGTCGCAGTCCAGCTCCCGGGCCGCCAGCCGGAACGGCGCGAACGAGTGGCGGCGCAGGCAGGCGCGCAGGATGCCGAACAGGCAGACCCCTGCACAGATCAGACCGCTGCGCAGGCCATAGAGCGCCAGCGGCAGACCGCCCGCAGGCTGGGGCAGGAAGGAGGCCGCGATGAGCAGACCCACCGTCAGCAGCATCAGGGCGGAGGGAACCGTGTCGGTGACCTCGGTCTCCACCGTGGCCGAGATGGGCTGGGTCTCGTGCCGGAAGGTGAACAGCAGCACGCCCAGAGAGGCCAGCGCCCCCAGCTCCACCCCGAAGAAGATGCCGGGCCTGCCCTCCATCCAGAAGAAATTGAAGAAGTTCATTCCCGCAAAGCCGCCCAGCAGGATGCTGGTGGTGTCGCCTACAAGGGTGGCAGCTCCCTGCAGGTTGGAGGAGACCGCAATGGAGATGAGGACGGGCACGGGGGAGATCCTGAGCTTGCGGGCAATGGCAAGGCCCACAGGGGCCACCATGAGCACCGTGGCAACATTGTCCACAAAGGCGCTGATGACCCCGGCAAAAAGGGCCAGCATACACACGGCCCATTTCACGTTGGGCACCCGCACGATGAGCAGCTCGGCCAGCCGGGCGGGCATCCTGCTCTCAATAAAGAGGGAGACCGTGCCCATGGTGCCCGCCATCATCAGCAGGACATTGAAGTCCACGGCCCGGGCGGCATCCATCAGGGTGAAGTCCCACAGGCCCGCCGCGCCCAGAGCCAGAAACAGAGCGGCCCGCCCAGCGCGGCAAAAGGCCGGTACTGCGGCAGGACCAGCATCAGAAGATAGGTCAGCAGAAAAATGATCAGTGCAGGAAGCATACGCAGTCCTCAGCTTTCGGGCCTGGCATCGGTGTCCTCGTCGATCATCCGGTATCCCACGCCCAGCTCGTTCAGAATATAGGTGTTGCGGCCAGGCACGCTGCCCAGCTTTTTGCGGATGTTTGCCATGTTGACCTGCAGCTTTTTGGTGCTGCCGCAGTCGGTATCGCCCCAGATGGCCCGCACGATGGCGGCATAGGTCATCACCCGGCCTGCATGTTCCGAGAGGAAGGCCACGATGTTGTATTCGGTCTGGGTCAGCTTGATCTCGGCACCGTCCACAAAGACCTTGCGGCGCTCGTAGTTGATCTCAAGCCCCCTGTGCCCGGAACACGCCGCCGGGCATCCGCCCAGCACGCCGAAGCGGTTGGTGCGCAGGGCGGCGCGCACCCGGGCCAGCAGCTCGCCGGTGCCAAAGGGTTTGGTGATGTAATCGTTGGCTCCCAGATCCAGCGCCTCGATCTTGTCCTGCTCGGTGGTGCGGGCCGAGAGCACGACGATGGGGGTCAGGAACTTCTGCCGCACAAAACGGATGAGCTCCAGTCCGTCCCGGTCAGGCAGGCCCAGATCCAGGATGATAAGGTCCGGATTGTGGGAGGTGAACAGGGTCTGGCCCATGGCGCAGGTGTTGGCAACAAGGGCCTGATAGCCGTTGGTCTCCAGCAGCGTCTCAATAAAGCTGCAGATGTTGGCCTCATCTTCCACGACCAGAACCTTGAATTTGTTATTGCTCATCTTCTGCATCCTCCATTTCAATTTCTTCGGTCTCCAGCCAGAAGCGGATGGTCGTTCCCTCGCCCAGACGGGCTCTCGGCCTTGATCTCGCCGCCGTGCGCCTTGATGATGGCCGCACACACCGAAAGGCCGATGCCCATGCCGTGCTTGCCGCTGTCGGCCTCGCTCTCCGAGGGCAGCGTCCCGGTAAACAGGGTGCGCAGACGCTCTTTCGGGATGCCGCAGCCGTTGTCCGCTACCTCAAACACCGCCCGGTTGCCCAGCGTGAACACCCGGAGGGTGAGCTTTGTCATCCCCTCCGCGTGGAGAACAGCGTTTTCCAAAAGATTGGTCAGCACCTGCCGGATGAGCATGGAGTCCATGGGAATGACGATGAAATCATCCGGCAGCTCCACATGGATGTTCACCCCCGGGTGCGTCTTTTGAATTTGACCAGCACGGTGTCAATGAGTTCTTCCAGCACCGTGGGGGTCTTTTTCACCGAGACCTTTTCGCTGTCGATACGGGTGACGGACAGCAGATTCTCCACCATCCGGTTCAACCACTGGGCATCCTCGCAGACCTCGCCCAGAAGCTTCAGCTTCTGCTCCCGGCCCAGGGAGTCGTAGTTTTCGATCACCGTGGAGCAGGCCCCGTAAATGGACGTCAGCGGGGTGCGCAGGTCGTGGGAGACATTTGCCAGCAGGTCGCGCTGCATCTGAGCCGCGTGCTGGACTTCCTTGGCCATGTGGTTGAACTCCTGCGCCAGGTCGCCCAATTCGTCCCGGCGGTTGGTCTCCACCTGAACGGCATAGTCGCCCTGTGCCACCTGCCGGGCCGCCCCCGAAAGCTGGCGCAGGGGCTTGGTGAACCACTCGCTGAACAGCCACGCCGCGCTCATGGAAAAGGCAAAGATCAGCGCCGCCGCCAGCGGCAGCACCGTGCTCATCACCTCACCGGCCTCCGAGACATGCATCAGGCTGGTGGTCACCAGCACGGTATAGCTGCCGTCGGAGGTCGTTCTGCCCACCATCAGCTCCACCGTGCCCGAGGGCGTGGGCGGATTGATCTTCCGCACGCAGCTGCCGGTCTCGCGGCAGAGCTGGCGCATGGCGCGGGCGGTGCTGTAAGAGGGCAGCTCGCTGTTTTCATCGGTGGGCCGGGTTCGGTGCAGGTTGCAGTAGGAGAGGTTCTCCACCTTGAAGATCTGCCGCAGCGTGACATCGGAGATATCCACGCAGAAGCTGCTCATGCCGCCGTTTTCGTAGATCTCGCTGCTGAGCTGGTTGAAAAACTGGCTGTTGACATAGAGCTGACTGCGAACCCCCAATAAGAGAGGGTCTGGCCGTCGGCAATGGCATCGTCCAGCTTCTGCACGATGGCATCCGCCTGTTCGGTCAGCTGCTTCTGGATATGGGTGGTGTACAGGGGCTCCAGCAGCTGGGTGCACAAAAACCAGAACAGCACCAGCAGCAGCAGACAGATGAAGCAGAGGAACCACATCAGCTGCCCGCGGATGCCCACGGTACGCCGCTTTTTTTCGGGTTGCCGCATCAACCGCAAACCTCCTGTTTAACGCGCTGCATCCGGGTCGAACTTATAGCCGATGCCCCACACGGTGGCAATATAGCCCCGGCATTTGCCCAGATGGCCGCGCAGCATCTTGACATGGGTATCCACGGTGCGGTCCTCGCCAAAATAGTCGTAGTTCCACACCTTCTGCAGGATCTTCTCCCGGCTCAGGGCAATGCCCTTGTTGGAGGCCAGGAACACCAGCAGGTCAAACTCCTTGGGGGTCAGGCTCACATCCTCACCCGCCACCCGCACGGTGTGGCTGGCCGTGTCGATGGTCAGTTCGCCGAAGGTCATGGTGCCGTCCGATGCCTCGGAGCGGGGCATGGTGCGGTTGAGCACCGCCTTGACACGGGCCACCAGCTCCCGCGGGGAGAAAGGCTTGACCACATAGTCATCCGCGCCGCCTTCCAGACCGGCCAGCTTGTCATATTCCTCGCCGCGCGCGGTCAGGATGATCACCGGCGTGTTGATGTGGCGGGCGCGCATCTCCCGCAGGCAGGTCATGCCGTCCATAAAGGGCATCATCACATCCAGGATCACCAGATCAAAACCGCCGCCGCTCAGCAGCGAAAGGGCGGCAGAGCCGTCGCCCGCTTCCTCGCAGACATAGCCTGCATATTGTAAATGCTCCCGGATTAGTTCCCGGATGCGGGGTTCATCATCAACGATCAGTATCTTTGCCATCTGAGGTTTCCTCCTCGTTATCAAAAATAGCTCCAGTTTCTAGGGGTATCATAATATAATTATTGGAAAATTTTGTGAAGTTTAAGTGAATGGTTTGGAAAACCGCCGCCCCATTTCTTTTAGTATACCACAAAAGCTCTGCAAGAAACAGCAGGAGCCTGCCGCCCGCTTGCTTCTCTGCTATAAAGTGTGCTATACTGATTTGATAAAAACAACCACCAGAACAAAGGAAATCTGCCTATGCGCATCGGATTCGTTGAACTGTTTCTCATCCTGCTCATTGCGTCACTGACCATTGGCCCCAGTGCGGCCCTGTGGGTAGACCGCTGGCTTCGCCGCGCCAACCGGGCCAGCGCCGCCGCTGCCCGCCGCCGGGCCGTACAGGAGGCCCAGCGTGCCGCCGAGCGGGAGGAAGTGCTCCAGAGGTTCCAGAAATTGAGCATCGTGTTTACGCTGGCCGCGGTTGCTGCGCTGGTCTGGGCGCTGGTGCTCCGGCCCATTGAGGCCCCGCCCAAAACCTACACCGCCCCGGATCACCGGCAGGCCTCCGGCGCGGCGCAGGCAGCGCTTTCCACCGACCGCAGGGAGATCTGGGATCTGGGCGGGTATCAGGGTGTGGACTGCATCCGCACCCGGGATAGCCTTGTCTATGCGGCGGCGTGGAACGGCTCCTCCCTGAAAAAACGCACCAGCGATCTGGTGCGCACCGACGGCGGCAACGCTGCGGTCATCCTGAGCGTAGAGGGCGAGCTGACCGGCTTTGCGTTCGATACTGCGGGAGACCTGTGGCTCACAGTCCTCACCCCCTGCCGGAGGCACCCTCTGCCGCGCCCGGCACGACAGCTGGGGCGCTTCGGTGGAGCAGGTGGTCACGCAGATCGACGGTGCCCCGCTGGGGGCCCTTTCTGCCGTGGAAGTCGGTGCGGACGGCAAGGTCTACTTTGCCATGGTCGGGCAGGAGAGCGCGGAACATGGGCTGGAAAGCGCCCTGCGCACCGAGCTGCTGGCCCACACCGGAACAGGCGCGGTATACGTTTATGATCCCGCTGCCCGCACCGTGGAGCAGGTGGTGGGCGGCATTGCCGGAGCGTCCGGCCTTGCGCTGGACGAGCACACCCAGACCCTCTACATCTCCGACCTCGGCAGCCGCTGCATCTGGAGCGCGGCGGCCTCTGTCCGCGGCCTGACCGCAGGGGGCAAGGGCTGTCAGAGCAGCTTCAGCGGGCTGCCGGGCTATCCCGGCGCGCTGGCGCTGGATGAGGACAGCACCCTCTACATCAGCTACCGCTGGGCCAGCTCCAGCTGGCTGGAACGCCATGCAGGCAGCACCTTCCTGCGCGGTGTGGCTCTGCGGCTGAGCGAATCGATGCAGGAGAACCTGTTCTCCCTGCCCGCCGACGGCATCCGCGCCGAGGCCGTTTCCACCGCCAGCGGAAGCTGGCTGTGGAGCTTTTCCGGCAAGCCTCAGGGCAGCAGCTCTGCCCTCTGCCCGGTGGAGAACCGGGTGTATTTTGGCATTGCGGGAGAAAAAGCGCTTTATTCTGTACGGGTCTGAACCGCTCCGTCACGCTTCGCGTGCCAGCTCCCCTGCCAGGGGAGCTCTGGGCATCCCGGAAAAATTGTTGTAAACGCTTGGGCCCAACAGAATACAAAACATCGGGTCATCGCGGCAACCGATCGATACGAGGTAATTGATATGACAGACGCATTCAAACAGCAGATCCAGGCGGAAGCCCGGCAGGCAGTGGAAGAGCTGCTGGAACAGGCAAAGCTGAAAAAAGGCGACGTGTTCGTGGTGGGCTGCTCGTCCA
>ENA-OQIA01000152-OQIA01000152.1-human-gut-metagenome-genome-assembly--contig:-NODE-152-length-10815-cov-2.219873_pt1 | contig 10815 bp, 12 predicted proteins | sample MGYA00242571_ERZ504735 | MGnify/ENA primary metagenome ERZ504735 (study PRJEB26092, sample SAMD00036442) | human gut metagenome | host: Homo sapiens | study: EMG produced TPA metagenomics assembly of...
CAGGCCCGGTGTCCCAACGGCCTAAAGCTGGGCACGCCCGGCAGCGGCAAATCCATGAGCTGCAAGTCCGAAATCGTCAGTGTGTTTTTAACGACCGCTGACGATATTTTATTTCAGACCCAGAGGCCGAGTATTATCCGCTGGTCAAGCGGCTGCATGGGCAGGTCATCAAACTTTCGCCCACCAGCAAGGACTATGTGAATCCTCTGGACATCAACCTGAATTATTCCGAAGATGACAGCCCGCTGGCCTTGAAGTCGGATTTTGTGCTGTCGTTCTGTGAACTGGTCATGGGCGGCAAAACAGGTCTGGAAGCGATTGAACGCACCGTGATAGACCGTGCCGTGAAAGCTATCTATCGCCCCTATCTGGCAAACCCCTGCCCAGAGAATATGCCGATTCTCTCTGACCTCCACCAAGCCCTGCTCGACCAGCACTTGCCGGAAGCGGACCGGGTAGCGCAGGCATTGGACTTGTATGTGTCCGGCTCGCTGAATGTGTTCAACCACAAAACGAATGTGGACATCCATAATCGGCTTGTGGCCTTTGACATCAAAGAACTGGGCAAGCAGTTAAAAAAATTGGGGATGCTCATTATCCAAGACCAGATATGGGGCCGTGTTACCCAGAACCGCAGCCAAGGCAGGGCTACATGGTACTTTGCAGATGAGTTCCATTTGCTCTTGAAAGAAGAACAGACCGCTGCTTATTCCGCAGAAATCTGGAAACGCTTCCGCAAATGGGGCGGCGTACCCACAGGCGCCACCCAGAATGTGAAGGACCTTCTTTCTTCCCCGGAGATCGAGAACATTCTGGAAAACAGCGACTTTATCACGCTGCTGAATCAGGCATCCGGCGACCGCAAAATCCTTTCGGAACGGCTGAACCTCTCCGCAGACCAGCAGAAGTACATCGACAATTCCGAACCGGGCGAAGGACTGCTGATTTTTGAAAATGTGGTGCTGCCGTTCTCAAACCCTATCCCGAATAACACCCAGCTCTATAAAATTATGACCACCCGGCTCAGCGAGGTGGTGGAACTATGAGCCTAACGCATTTCAGTTTGTTTTCCGGCATCGGCGGCATCGACCTTGCCGCGGAAGCAGCGGGGTTTACCTCTGTCTGTCAATGCGAGTGGGCAGCCTTCCCCGCCGCTGTGCTGGCAAGCCACTGGCCGGAAGTGCCCCGTTTTCAGGACATCACCACTGTAACAAAGGAGGCTTTCTTTGAAAAAACAGGACTTCGCACCGTCACCCTCATTTCAGGTGGCTTCCCGTGCCAGCCGTTCTCCACCGCAGGGCGGCAGCGCGGCTTCCACGATGAACGCTACCTGTGGCCCGAAATGCTGCGGGTCATCCGGGAATTGCAGCCCCGTTGGGTGCTTGGAGAAAATGTTGCTGGCTTCCTCCGTATGGGGCTCGACAAAACGCTCATTGACTTGGAGCAGGCAGGTTACGATGTTCGGGTTTTCGTATTACCTGCTGCTGCCGTTGGCGCGTGGCACGAACGGAAACGGGTATTCATCATCGGCTCCGCTGCTTCCCACGCCCCTTGCCAGCGACACCGGGGATGTGGGCAAGGGGTTGGACATCCAAATCTCTGCGAACGGCAGCTATCGCAAGATGAACAAGGATGGCAAAGCATGGACGGCGCGGCTCTCTCATGTGGTCTACCGCATGACCCCCACCACGCTGGAAAGGCCCTACCTCAACCCGGACTGGGTAGAGTGGCTGATGGGTTTCCCGCGCAAATGGACGGACATTCCCTTTGGGCTAAAGAACCCGCCGACATCCCGCGTCTGACCGAGGATGTGCCGAACCGCAGCAAGCGGATGAAAACGCTGGGCAATGCGGTTTCGCCGCCGCAGGTGTTCCCGATTCTCAAATACATTGCGGACATTGAAACGGGCCGCTGTCCGATGGGAGGTGAAGAACTTTGAAAGAATTGCAGGCAAAAGCCAAAGTCACCCAGACCATGACCCGTGACGGTCTGGTGGTGGAAAATCAAGCGGACGGCACTGTAGAGAATGTTTCCAGTCGGGAAGCGGAACAGGACTACTCCACGGATGCCGAGGGCAAGGCCGAAAAAATTCTGGAACGGGCCGAGGACATCAAGGATGGGCATAAAAATAAAAAGAAAGCGAAAAAGGACAGCAGAAACAGCGGCCACCGCCGAAAGCGAAGATGGCCTGCACGGTTCCGCCGCCCGTCTGGAACTGACCGAGGAAGAACGGGCAGACCCGGCGTTGCAGCCGTATATCCAAAAGGCGGAAGCGAAAGCCGACAAGCTGGATGCGGCCCGCGCTGCTCTGCCCAAAAAGCGTGTCCCGGTCAAGGAAAAAGTCTACGATGCAGCCAGCGGCAAGGCAAAATCCACCCTGCGTTTTGAGCAGCAGGACAAAGGCCCACCCAGCCTGAACCAAACCGGCCAGCCGCCCGCTATCGGAAGCGTTGCTGTTCGCTCACGGAAAAATCCATGAAGTCGAACACGAAAATGTGGGTGTGGAGGGTGGCCACAAGGGTGAAGAACTGGTGGAGCATCAGACGGCCAAAGCCATCCGCAGCGGCATCCGGCACCACAAGATGAAGCCCTACAAGGCCGTGGAAAAGGCAGAGCGTCAGCTCATGTCTGCCAATGCAGAATACTTTTACCAGAAATCCTTGCGGGACAATCCGCAAATTGCACAGGCGGCCAGCAACCCCATTTCCCGGATGTGGCAGAAACGGCGTATCAAACAGCAGTATGCCAAAGCTGCACGGCAGGCCGGACAAGCCGCCGCGCAGGGTGCAGCCGCCACCGCAGAGAACGGTTTCCGGGTAACAAAGCTGGCGGCCGAGGGCGGCGAACGGGTAGCCGAATTTGCGGCCCGGAACTGGAAAACCATTCTGATCGTGGCCGTGTTCGGTCTGCTGGCTCTGCTCTTGATAACGGGGTTGCAGTCCTGCACCGTGATGGCGGGCACCGCTGGAACCGGCGTGACGGCATCCTCTTACTTTTCCAAGGACAAGGATATGCTGGGTGCAGAGAAAGCCTACGCCAAGCTGGAACAAAAACTGCAACGGTATCTCGACACCTACGAGGCCGCCCACAACTACGATGAATACCATTTTTATCTGGACGAAATCGAGCATGACCCCTATGTGCTGATCTCGATTTTGTCCGCACTCCATGACGGCGTTTTTACATTGGCCGAGGTGCAGGGTGAACTTGAAATGCTCTTTGAAAAGCAGTACATCCTGACCGAGACCGTGACCATGCAGATACGTTACGTACAAAAATGATGGTCGTTATTGGCCCGTATGGTGTGCCGCAAGTTATCACCTACCAAGAACCGTATGAATACTACATCTGCACGGTCAAGCTGAAGAACAAGGATTTATCCCACCTGCCCGTGGAAGTACTGACAGAAGAACAGCTTAGTGCCTATTCGCTCTATATGCGCACGCTGGGCAACCGGCCGGATTTGTTTGGCAAAGCGCAATACCCCAATGCGTCCACCATCAAGCAGCCCACCTACTACGATATTCCCCCGGAAGCACTAAAGGATGATAGGTTTGCCGCCATGATGGAGGAAGCCACCAAGTACATCGGCTACCCGTATGTGTGGGGCGGCAGTTCGCCCAGCACCAGCTTTGATTGCAGCGGCTACATTTCGTGGGTGCTGAATCACTCCGGCTGGAACGTGGGCCGCCAGACCGCACAGGGCCTTTACAACCTCTGTACTCCTGTTTCGACGGCGCAGGTCAAACCGGGCGACCTTGTGTTTTTCAAGGGAACCTACGATACCCCCGGCGTGAGCCATTGCGGTATCTATGTAGGCAATTCCATCATGCTGCACTGCGGCGACCCTATCTCTTACACAAACCTCAACTCAAAATATTGGCAGGAACATTTTTACAGCTATGGGCGTTTACCGTGACGCCAGAAAGGATTTTGTATGGCAAAAAGACTTTCCCGCATTGAGCGCGACATCGAACGGCTCAAAGAAAAAATCAGCGAATATCAGCAGCAGTTGAAAGAACTGGAAGCTGCAAAGACCGAACAGGAAAATTTGCAGATCATTCAGCTGGTGCGCAGTATGAACATGAAGCCGGACGAGTTCGCGGCCTTCCTGCGCAACGGCGCGCTGAACGCTGCACCCACCGTTACCCCGTACCACAAACAGGAGGATGCCGCCGATGAAACCTGACAACTGGAACCGCTTCGCTGCCGGACTGCTGGCTATCCTGCTCTGCCTCTGCTCATTTTCCATGCCCGCTTTTGCAAGCGGCTCTGACCCTGCCCCGGAACCTCTGCCGGAAATTTTGGACGAGGAACCCACCACGGGCGGCATGGAGCCGGAGGGTGTGCCCATCACGCCCAAAGGCAACGCAACACTGGTGGATGATTTCTACGGGGACAAACAGCTTATCACAGTGACCACCAAGGCCGGGAATTATTTTTACATTCTAATTGACCGCGCCAACGAGGACAAGGAAACCTCTGTTCACTTCCTGAACCAAGTGGACGATGCCGACTTGCTGGCTCTGCTGGATGAAGAACCGCAGGAAACCGAAGTCTGCACCTGCACCGTGAAGTGTGATGTCGGGGATGTCAACGAAAACTGCCCCTTGTGTGAAAAGAGTCTGCGCAACTGCACGGCCCCGGAAGCTGTGAAAACTGACACCGAAACGCCAGAGGAAAAGCCGAAGTCCAACATGGGCAATCTGATAATCCTGCTGGTGCTGGCTCTGGCGGGCGGCGGCGCAGCACTCTATTATTTCAAGTTCCGCAAGCCCAAGACCGATACCACCGGCCACGATGATCTGGACGAATACGATTTTGGCGAGGACGAAGATGCAGACGAGGAACCGGCTGAAATCGAAATTCATTCAGAGGACGGACAGGAGGACGAAACATGAGCTTTCAGCTGGTGATTGCCGAAAAGCCCAGTGTAGCCCGCAGCATCGCCGCCGTGATCGGAGCCGCTGAAAAGCAAACCGGCTACTGGCAAGGTGGCGGGTATCTGGTCAGCTGGTGCATCGGGCATCTGGTGTCCTTTGCCGAGGCGGGCCAGTACGATGAAAAATCTGTAAGTGGCGGTATGAGGATTTGCCCATCCTGCCCCAGCCGTGGCAGTTCGTCGTCCCGGACGAGAAAAAACAGCAGTTTGAAGTTCTGCGTACCCTGCTCAACCGCTCGGATGTGGACAGCGTGACCGCCGCGACCGACGCAGGCCGGGAGGGAGAACTGATTTTCCGTTTCGTCTACCAAATGGCCGGCTGCACGAAACCTGTGAAGCGGCTCTGGATTTCCAGCATGGAGGATGCCGCTATCCGGGAGGGCTTTGCAAACCTGCGCCCGGATTCGGACTACGATGCGCTGTATCAATCGGCCCTCTGCCGCGCAAAGGCAGATTGGCTGGTGGGCATCAATGCAACACGGCTGTTTTTCGGTGCTGTACCATAAGACCCTAACCGTGGGCCGGGTGCAGACCCCGACACTGAAAATGCTGGTGGACCGGGATGCAAAAATCCTGCGCTTCCAGAAAGAAAAGTATTATACGGTCGGCATCCAGTCCGGCAGCCTGAAAGCAGACAGTGGGCGCATTGCGGATGCAGAAACCGCAAATTCTCTCAAAGAAAAATGCACGGGTGCAGTTGCCGTCTGTACTTCTGTCAAGCGGGAGAAAAAGACAGAACAGCCGCCCAAGCTCTATGACCTGACCACCTTGCAGCGGGAAGCAAACCGCTTGTTCGGATTTACGGCAAAGCAGACCCTTGATTATGCCCAGCAGCTTTACGAGAAGAAACTGCTGACCTATCCCCGCACGGACAGTCAATATCTGACCGAGGATATGGGCCAGACAGCACAACATCTTGTGTCTGACCTGCTGAGGCTGCTGCCCATTGCCCAAGGGCTTGCACTGACTGCGGATGTGGGCCGGGTGCTGAACAGCAAAAAGGTATCGGACCACCACGCCATCATTCCCACTGCTGAATTTGTAAAACAGGGCTTCGCTGGTCTTGCCGAAAGTGAATGCAAGCTGATGAACCTTGTCTGCGCCAAGCTGCTCTGCGCCGTGGCTGTACCCCATGAATACGAAACCGTGGCCGCCGTGTTCTCCTGTGCAGGGAACGAGTTCACCGCCAAGGGAAAGACGGTGCTTGTCCCCGGATGGAAAGAGATCGACCAGCGGTTTCGTTCCACTCTGAAAGCAGACGGCGAAGAAGAAACGGAAGCCCTGAACACCCTGCCGGAACTGGCCGAGGGGCAGAGTTTCCGCGTAACTTCTACCGTATCGGAACACTTCACATCCCCGCCGAAAGCCTACACCGAAGATACGCTCCTGTCAGCAATGGAGCGGGCCGGGGCCGAGGATATGCCGGAGGAAGCGGAACGCAAGGGGCTGGGTACTCCGGCCACCCGTGCCGCGATTCTGGAAAAACTGGTGCAAATGGGCTTTGTGCAGCGCAAGGGCAAGCAGCTTGTCCCCACCAAGGACGGCATCAATCTGGCGGTGGTTCTGCCGGAAAGTTTGACCTCTCCCGTCCTGACCGCCGAATGGGAAAACCGCCTGACCGAGATTGCCAAGGGCAATGCAGACCCGGACGAGTTCATGGCCGAAATTGAAGCGCAGGTGCGCCAGCTGGTCAAGACCTATTCTTGTATCAGTGCAGATAAGCAAAACCTGTTCCAGTCGGAACGGGTTATCATCGGCAAGTGTCCCCGGTGCAGTGAAAACGTCTATGAGGGCAAGAAAAACTTCTACTGCGGGAATCGTAGCTGTCAGTTCGTGATGTGGAAGAATGACCGCTTCTTTGAGCAGCGCAAAAAGGCGTTCACGCCGAAGATCGCCGCTGCTCTGCTCAAAAACGGTAAGGCAACGGTCAAGGGCCTCTATTCCGAAAAGACAGGCAAAACCTATGATGCAACGGTGCTTCTGGCAGATACGGGAGGCAAGTACGTCAATTACCGGGTAGAGCGCAAAGAGTAAGGCAAAAATACGAGGGCCGGTTATGGTAAGGTGAAGCATTCATTTTGCCATAACCGGCTCTCTCTATCCGTAGGATAGCAAAAAAGGAGTGTGACCAAATGAGCGAATTATTTTCCATCCAGCTGCAAAATCGGCAGCATCAAGGCAGGGATGGCGTCTGGCTGGACCTGCCCACTACAACCGAACAGGTACAAGCGGCCCTGCGGCAAATCGGCATTTCGTCCGATAATCCGCAGGGCCTTTTCATTTCCGGCTACTTTGCCGAGGAAGAAAAGCGTTTTGCCATCCCTTACAACATGGTGCTGGCATCCAATGTGGACGAGCTGAACTTTCTGGCCGCACGGCTGGAAACGCTTTCTGCCGGGGAACGCGCAGAGCTGAACGCCGCTTTGCAAGCCCCGCAGAGTGAACTTTCCAGCATTGGAAAAATCACAGACTTTCCCGAAAACGTGGAATATTATGTGTACCTGCCGGATGTGCGTGGGCCTGCCCAGCTGGGTGACTACTATCTGAACCGCTCCGGCATGGTGAATATGCCGGACGAATGGAAAGGCGGCATCGACACGGCGCAGTTTGGCCGCTATGTGGCCCAGCAGGAGCAGGGTGCATTTACCCAGTACGGCTACCTTGTCAAAAGCGGGGACGAGTGGCAGAAAGTCCACGAAGGCCAGCCTGTGCCGGAGGAATACCGGGTACTGTCCTTTCCTGTGCCGGAAGTCATGCGGGATGCAGCCAATATCCCGCCGCCTGTTCAACCTGAAACAGAACCGCAGAAAGTTATTCCCATTATCCTAAACGGCAAGGACAGCGCAGAGCGCATGAAAGAAATCACGGACCGGTTAGAAACGGGCATCCAACAGCTGTTCGACAGCGACCGCTACAAAGCCTACCTCACCACGATGGCGAAATTCCACAATTACAGTTTCAACAACACCTTGCTGATCGCCATGCAGGGCGGGCAGTTGGTGGCGGGTTTCAACAAGTGGAAGGATACGTTCCACCGCACTGTGAAAAAGGGCGAAAAGGGCATCAAAATCCTTGCCCCCGCGCCGTACAAGGTCAAGCAGAAGATGGAAAAGCTGGACGAACAGGGCAAGCCGATTCTGGACAAGGACGGCAAGCCGCTGACGGAGAAAAGACGGTGCAGATTCCGGCTTTCAAGGTGGTGTCCGTGTTCGATGTCAGCCAGACCGAGGGCGAACCGCTGCCGACCATTGCCGTGGATGAACTGTCCGGCAGCGTGCAGGACTATCAAGATTTTTTCAAAGCGTTGGAGCAAGCTTCCCCGGTGCCCATCGGGTTTGAGGACATCGAGGGCGGGGCGCACGGGTACTTTCATCTGCTCGACAACCGCATTGCCATCCAAGAGGGCATGAGCCAGCTGCAAACCATCAAGACGGCTATCCATGAAATTGCCCACGCCAAACTTCACGCCATCGACCCCACCGACCCGGAACAGACCAACCGCCCGGACAGCCGCACCCGCGAGGTGCAGGCCGAAAGCGTAGCTTATGCAGTCTGCCAGCACTACGGGCTGGACACATCCGAGTATTCCTTTGGTTATGTGGCCGGGTGGAGTTCCGGCCGGGAACTGGCCGAGCTGAAAGCCTCTCTGGAAATTATTCGTAGTGCAGCCCATGAGCTGATCTCTGCGCTGGACGAACATCTGGCAGAACTTCGCCAGCAGCGGGAAGCAGACCTTTCCGCTGCACAGGAGGCCGCATTTGCACTGGATAATGGCAATACGCTGTTCATCCAGACCTGCGATTCTGGCTATGACTACACTCTGTATGGCCCGGACCGCACGGCTCTGGACGGTGGGCAGTTGGACGCGCCCGGTCTGACCCTGCCGGATGCCGGGCAGGAAGCACTTAATCTGCTGGGGCAGACAGCCGCGGTGGCGGAAGTTCTGTTGGGCGATAAGCTGGCGGCGTTCCAAGAGGCGGCGGAAAAGGCCAATGAAATTTCTGCACCCGTTAAAATTCCAGACCCCGCCGCAGAACCTACGGTCACAATTCTTTGGAGCGAAAGTGACAAGCTGCAGGACGGCGAAATCATGCCGCTGTCTGCGGCAAACCGCGTTTTTGAAGAACTGGACACCGCCCAGCACACAGACCGGGAAAAGGACGGCTACACGGGCGGCTGGTACGACAAGACCGCATTCCGTATTGATTTTACCCTGAACGGCCAGCCCGACAACTACGAGGGACGGCAGGATTTTGGTGACGGAGAGGGTTCTTTGATTCAGCATATCCAGAACTACCACGAATACTATGCCAAGGACGAGAACTGGAAAAATTTTGTTCTGCACAACAAAGGCCCGGAAGCGTGGGAACAAGACAAGGCAGAGCGGGGAAATGGTGCAGACCGAGTTTATCCCGTACCTCAAACAACATTGCAATCTTTCGGCCATGGAGCAGGCAGCCACCGCCGCTTTGCGGGAGGGACAGAACATTTCGCCGGAACAGACTTCCTATTACAACGCAAGTTGTGACCCTATGTACACGACTGCCGCCCGATGCTCAACCAAGGCCGGTATGACTTGCCGGAACCGCCCAAGTTGGCCGACTTCGACCAGAGTTTGCAGGACTACGAGGCACAGGTGCAGGCCGAGATCGCGCAGGAAGCGGCCGCTGCCGGAATGACCGTAGAGGAATACGCGGCGGCAGGTTTTGAGGCACCGCAGCAGGACAGCTTTTCCATCTACCAGCTGCGCAATGAGGATTCCACCCGCGTTTACCGTTTTGAACCTTACGACCGCCTGCAGGCCGCTGGCCGGACTGTGGACAAGGCCAACTATACGGAAGTATACGCCGCGCCGCTGACTGCTGGTACCACGTTGGAGGACATCTACCGCACATTCAATGTGGACCATCCGGCAGACTTCAACGGGCATTCGCTGTCTGTTTCGGATGTGGTGGTGCTGCATCAGAACGGCCACGACACTGCCTATTACTGCGACAGTGTGGGCTTTCAGCAGGTGCCGGAGTTCTTACGGGAAAACCCGCTGCGCACCGCAGAGCTTTCCACCGAACAGAACGAAAACATGATTGACAGTGTGCTGAACAATGCGCCCTCTTTAGGTGAGTTGGAAGCCAAAGCAAAGGCCGGAGAACAAATTTCTCTGACGGACCTTGCCGCCGCAGTCAAGGCCGAGGAAAAGGCACCGAAAACCAAGAAGTTCCGCGCCGCAAAACCGAAAAAGCCGTCCATCCGGGCACAGCTGGATGCCGCAAAAAAGGAGCAGAGCAAGCAAACGCAGCCACGGGAAAAGACAAAGGAATTGGAGGTATAAGCCGTGCAAAAATTTGAAAATATGGATGTGATCGCTGCGCTGGAAGCCATTATGCACCAGAACACCGCATACTATCAGAGCGATTTTGCCTATGACATTAAGATGCTTCGGGAAGCGGCCCGCAGCGACCAGCCGGAAGATAAGCTGCTGTTGTGGCTGTCCCGGCCCTCTGGAACATTCTGCTTCCGGGAACGGGATGCGTTGCTCAAAGATACCCAAGCCTACAACACATGGAAATTCTGCGGCGAGCAAACCCACGACAGGATTCTTGCCTATGCGGTAGAGCTGACCGGCACAGCTAATGGAACATTGCAAGGCAATCTGTATGAACTGGACTACCAGCAGCATTTCCAGCACATCCGGGATGCCGCCCTGCCCGTGGGCTCCAATCGCCTAATCTACGAAAGTGGAATGCGGGAGATTGGCCTGAAAGAGCATACTCGACAGTACGCCCGGACGAATATTTCGGAGAGTTCGTGCGGTATGAAATGCAGCCCCGTGACCCGGAACTTACTGCAAGCGGCCATCCGTCAGGAGCAACGCA
>ENA-OQIA01000153-OQIA01000153.1-human-gut-metagenome-genome-assembly--contig:-NODE-153-length-10794-cov-1.792819_pt1 | contig 10794 bp, 13 predicted proteins | sample MGYA00242571_ERZ504735 | MGnify/ENA primary metagenome ERZ504735 (study PRJEB26092, sample SAMD00036442) | human gut metagenome | host: Homo sapiens | study: EMG produced TPA metagenomics assembly of...
ATTAGCTTTTTGCCCTTGCGCTCGGCAAAGCCCGCGCTAATGAGTTTTTCAATGATACCCGCCCGCGTCGCGGTGGTGCCTAACCCTTTGCGCTCCGCGTCCTCCGGCGTGTCCTCCTTTCCCGCACTCTCCATAGCCGAAAGTAACGTATCTTCGGTAAATGCCTTTGGGGGCTGCGTGTAACGTTCGGAGATCTCCGCTGCCGGATTGTCAAAGGTCTGCCCCTCGGCAAGCGGGGGTAAAACCGCTTCCGGCTCTGCGTCCTCGTCCTGTTCCCCGGACGCGGCGCGGGATAGTCTTTCAATCTCGCGCCAACCCTCGCAAAGCGTCGTCCTGCCCTTTGCGGTAAAGGTATAGCCGCCGCAAGTGAAAACCGCCGTAACCGCTTCATACTCATAGGGCGCGGCAACGGCGCAAAGCAGTTTTGCGCACACAAGGGTCATTAGCTTTTTCTCACTTTCGGCAAGGGAAGAAAAGCCCGTTTTCACAAACTCCGCTGTCGGCAAAATGGCGTGATGGTCGGTTACTTTGCTGTTGTCGCAAATCCTCGCAAGGTCGGCTTGCAGCTTCACGCCCTGCATAAAGGGGAGAGCAGCGCAAAGGCCGGTGATAAGTTCCTTTGTGCTGCCCTCCATATCGGAAGTGATATATTTGCTGTCGGTGCGGGGATAGGTCAAAAGCCGTTTTTCATAAAGGGCTTGCGCATAGTCAAGGGTCTGTTTCGCCGTAACCCATACAAACGGTTTGCTTCCCGCTGCAAGGCGGTGAGGTCAAACAGTTTCGGCGGGGCTGCGGTCTTTTTCTCTTTTTTTAAGGGAAGTACAAACGGCCTGCGATTTCTCGCAAGCCGCTTTCATCTGCCGCGCCGCCGCTTCGTCGTCCTGCCTTTCGGAAAGGGCGGCAACGCCGCCAACGTCCAGCCGGACGACATGATATTTCTCTTTCTTAAAGCTGCTGATTGCATAGTCGCGGTTTACCAGCATAGCAAGGGTGGGCGTTTGCACTCTGCCGACATTCAATGTTTTATGGTAGAGGATAGAGAAAAGGCGGGTCGCGTTAATGCCAATGAGCCAATCGGCCTTTGCTCTGCAAAGCGCGGATTGATAGAGGTTGTCATAGCCGCGCCCGTCTTTGAGATTTGAAAAGCCCTCGCGGATTGCACTTGCTTCCATGCTGCTAATCCAAAGGCGGGAAAAGGGCTTTTTGCAGCCCGCTTGCTGGTACACCAAGCGGAAGATCAGTTCTCCCTCGCGCCCGGAATCGCAACTGTTCACGATGCTATCCACATCCGGGCGGTGCATCAGCTTTTGCAGGATGCTGAACTGCTTTTTGGTGCTGGCAGACACCAGATACTGCCACTTTTCCGGCAGGATGGGCAAGTCTGCAATGCTCCACTTGACGTACTTTTCATCGTAGACATTGGGCGGGGCAAGTTCCACCAGATGACCAATGCACCAGCTTACCAGATAGCCGTTGCCCTCAAGGTAGCCGTCCTGACGGCTGGTGGCACCAAGGACTTTTGCATAGGACATAGCGACGGATGGCTTTTCCGCCACGACTAATTTTGCGATAAGAATCCCTCCAATCTGTTTCGGATTGCAATATGTACGGCGGCAAATGCCGCCTTAAAATCAGATGGGTTCGGTGTCCTGCTCGTCCGGGGCTTCGTCCTCGTCCGGCACATCGGTCGGAATCTCAAAATCGCCCTTGTCCTCGGTGTAGTTTGCATCGGGGTCAAGAGCTTCTTTTTCGGCTTTTTTCTTCTGCATCTGCTGGCGATAGAAGTAGAAGCCGCCGCCTGCCGCCAGTGCAATCAGCACCACCACGCCCAAAAAGCCGGATGCAATCTTAGTGACCTTATTTTCCTTGGGCTGTTCCGTGCCAGATGCCGTCGCTTCTTCCGCAGCTTTCTTGGCTTCTTCCTCGGCTTTCAGCCTATCCTGTTCCGCCTGTGCCGCCGCTTCTTTTTCGGCGGTATAGGCATCGGCATCTTCTTCCTCCATCAGAGCCAACAGGTCGGCTTCGTCCACAAGGTTCATAAAGTGAACGGTCTGCTGCCCCTTGGCATTGCGGTCGATGACCAAGTAGAAGGTGTTGCCGGATTTGCTGACCAGCGTAATGAACTGCTGTCCGCTGCCATCGGAATAGTTGGTGTGGTAATCGTCCACCAGCGTCAGATTGCCCTCCGGGGTCAGGGCACCAGAGGTTTCGTCCGTGACGGTGACAACATCTTCCTCCACGACTTCCGGCAGAACCGGCTGCTCCACCGGGGCGGCTTCGCCCTCAAAGGCAAAGGCGGGAGCCGCCATGCCAGCGCACAGTGCCGCCGATACCAGCAGCGCACCCAGTTTCTTAATCTTCATCTGTACCCTCCTTTGCAAACGTAGCACCCACGGCAGACAGCGCAGCCGGGTTCGGGGTGGCGGTAGCCGACTGCCGCAGCAGGGCGGCAAGCTGTTCCGGCGTGACCTTTGCAGTCCGCACCATCTCGTTGACCTCGGCGGAATCCTCCTCCTGAATGCGCCGCTCCAGAATCTCGATGCGGTTGTTCAGCTTGATGCGGCGCTCTTTCTCTTTTTCCAGCATTGCCCGCAGCTTATCCGATTTTTCGCTCATAAAACTCCTCCAGTCATTTTGAAAGCCGTCCGAACCCGGCGAGATGCTTCTCCCAGTAGGACGAGTGAATGTTTGCGTACTTGATGGGGTCTCCGGCACTGACCATCATGCCATTGCCCAGATAGATCCCGGTATGGCTCATACCGGGGGTGTCGTAGGTGCCTTTGAAAAAGACCAGATCACCGGGCTTTGCTTCTGCTTCGGAAATGTGCTGGCTTTTCTGCCACAAGCCGTTGGCGGTGGTGCGCCCCACATTGTAGCCGTTCTGGTTGTACACCCAGCAGACGTAGCCGCTGCAATCAAAGCCGGTTTCCGGGGTAGAGCCGCCCCACACATAGGGCGTGCCCACATACTTTTGGGCTTCCTTGTAGATGGCGGCAAATTCCTCGTCGGTCAGGGCTTCTGCCGGAATCTGATAGTCGATGCCCGGTGTGCCGGAACCATCGGAGCCACCGGGCGGCAAGCCTCCATTAAAAAGATAAGGTCTGCCACCCAACGTATCCTGAAAGATCTCGTAGCGTTTCCACTGGTCGTTGTTCAGTTCCTCCCGGATGACCACTCCAAGCCACGATTAACCAGCTTGGTGTGGAAGATGCGGTACTCGTAGGGCACCTGCGTGGGAACCGGAATTCCTGCGGGAGTCATGACCCACACCGTCATATACCGGGTCTGCACCTCCACCCATGTGGTGAGCTTGTACTGCTTTTTGAAGGTCTCCTTCAACTTGCCCTGCACCTCCGACCGGGTGTAATCGTCATACAGGGTGGTCAGGAACGAAGTGAGCTGCCACGGGTCGTGCTCGATGGGGTCAAGGTGATACTGGTACTCGTTGTAGCCGGGGTGGTCGGTGGGGGTGCGCTTGATCTTTTTATCCAGCTCCTTTTCCAGCTTCTTGTAGTCCTGCTCTGCGCCCCGGATGTCCCTGTCCTCGGCAGAGTACATGGTCTGCCCGGATACCTGCGTGCCGCCGGAAAAGAGGATGCCGCAGGACGAAAAGCCCGACATCACCATGAGGATGAGCAAAAGAAAAACGCCCACGATCACCAAAACGTGTGCGTTGCTCTTGGCGGCATTCATCAGCCCTTTTACAGCGGTGCTGACGGCAGTTTTGCCCTTTTCTACCGCCTGTTCCACGCCGGACCGGGCAGCAGATGCACCGTTGGATGCCGCCTTGCCGCCTGCGGTCTGCGCCGCCGTGCCCGAACGGGCGGCGGCATAGTAGCTCTGCCGGATGTCCTGTTTCTGCCGCCATCGGGAGAGCCAGTTGGAGCCGCCCTCGCCGGTGCAGGATGCGCCTGCATCTTGTGCCGCAGTCGGCTTTCTGCGAGGAAGATTTTTGCGGTTTTTGGCACCCTTCTTGTCCTGCATCTTGGCTTTCTTTTTCAGCTTCCGGGCATAGATGTTCTTGGAAATATCCCGGACATTTCCTGCCGCCTTTTCGCCCTCGCTCAGAGCCTGCGTGCCCACATTGTCATCCTCGTACTGGTCAACCTCCTGATGCACCGCAGACCGGGCGGCATGGGCGGCGTACATCTCCCGCTTCTGCGCCTTGCTCAACCGGCTCAACTCGTCCGGGGTCAGCTCTGCCTTTCCAAACCGCAGGTGCTGGGCTTTTTCGGCGGTCTTTTCCGCATCGGTTTTCAGCTTCTTCTTTCTGGGCACCGACTGCTCCACCTTGGCTTTTTTCGGGGGAGAACGGGTCTTTTTTGCAGATGTTTCCTCTTTGATGTTCAGTTTCGGCTTGCTCATTTCTTTGCGCCCTCCGAGATCTCGTTGAGTTTGGTCGTGAGGATGCGGTAGAGTTCAAGGTCTTTCGGGAAATGGTCAACGAAGGGCAGAATGACATTACCAAAAAACAGCAGCCCTTCGCCCTCGCCGGAGTGGGTCACATAGGAAAGCTGGTGGGGTGAGATGTTGAGCTGCTTTGCGAGGATCTGCCGATCGCCGTTCGCCTGATTGAGCATATACACAAAGTCCGAGTTCTCGAAAATGTTCGATACTTCAGGACTTGCCAGCAGATCTTTGACATTCTGCGTTAGGGCTGTCGGGATGCCGCCCCACTTACGGAAACGCTTCCAGATCTCCACGGAATACGCCGCTGTCTGCTCCTCTTTCAGCAAAAGGTGGAATTCATCAGCATAGTACCGGGTGGATTTTCCGGCACTGCGGTTGGCGGTAACACGCCCCCACACGGCATCCTGCACGATCAGCATACCGAGTTTTTTCAGTTGCTTGCCCAGTTGCTTGATGTCGAAGCAGACGATACGGTTGTGGATATCCACGTTGGTGTGGTGGTTGAAAATGTTCAAAGAACCCTTGACGGTAGATTTCCAGCGCAGCCGCCACATGACGGGCTTCCGGTTCGTCCTGCGTCAGCAGCGCATTGTACAGATCTTCCAGCAGGGGCATATTTCCGGGTGGGATTCTCAAAATACTTGCGGTAGACCACATGAACACAGCGGTCAATGACCGTCTTTCTACCGGCTGCAAACCCTCTTTCGCCGCCCACCACCAGCTCACACAGAGAAAGAATAAAGTCCGCCTTCAACGCCAGCGGATTGTCCTCCTCACTGTAATTGCTGTTGATGTCCATGGGGTTGATATACTGAGTGCTGGCAGGGCCGATGTGGATAACCTGTCCATGCAGACGCTCCACCAGCGGAGCGTATTCTGCTTCCGGGTCGCAGATGATAATATCATCATCTGTCACCAGAAACGCATTGGTGATCTCACGCTTTGCTGAGAAACTTTTGCCAGAACCGGGAGTGCCGAGGATAAGCCCATTGGGATTTTTCAGCTTCTTGCGGTCAACCATGATGAGGTTATTGGACAAGGCATTCAAGCCGTAGTACAGCGATTCTTTTCCGCTCTGGTACAATTCCTGCGTGGTAAAGGGGATGAAGATGGCAGTGCTGCTGGTGGTCAGTCCCCGCTGAATTTCGATCTGGCAATCCGCCAGCGGCAGACTGCTCATCAAGCCCTGCTCCTGCTGAAAATCAAGGCGGCACAGGTTGCAGTTGTGCTTCTGGGCAATGGAACTGGCCTGAAAGACGTTGTTTTCCAGCTCCTGCTCCGTGCGCCCGGTGTTCAACACCAGAAAAGTGATGAGGAACATCCGCTCGTTCTGGCTCTGCAATTCCTTCAAAAGAGCCTTGGCATCTCTGCCGTAGGTCGCTAAATCTGACGGAATGATGTCTATATCATACCCGGCACGGATGGCTTTTTTCTGTTCTTCGATCTTGCTGCGGTCCAGTTCCGTGATGGTGCGCTTCACCGTCTTGATGGCACGGTTCTGGTCAACGGACTGGATGTGCATGGTAACGATCTGGCTGGAATCCATGTCCAGAAAATCCTTCAAAAGCTGGTCGCTGATGTCGGATGCCGTGATGCTCAGAAAGCTGACGGCGCAGAAGATACCGCCCATTTGGAAGGTGCGGCTGTTCTTGAAGGCAAAGGCGGTGGGCGCAATGGCATCCTTCACGGAAAGCCCGCTTTTCACAAGGTCTTTCCAGTCAAAGTGAAACTTGGATGCGCCATCCATGTTGAACATATCATGCATGAGCTTCAGCCGCTGGACACCGTTCAGGGGCTTTGCCTGCACCCCCAGTCGGTGAAAGTTGTTGAGCAGGTCGTTCTGGATGTGGTCCAGCCGAGGCTTGACCTGCGCCATGCTTTCGCCCTCCACACCAAAGGTGATGAATTTGGTCTTGGTCAGACCATTATTGCCCTTGGCAAGCTGCTGGCGCAGCATCTGGGAATACTCGGCACGAACATCGTCGAAACCGTCCTTCTGGAACGGAATGCGGATGCTTTTTTCAAACTCGGTGCTGTCGGTTGCCATGTTCACAAAGGACAGTTCAAATTTGATGGAGCTGTCGAAGAAGTTCAGAAAACTGCACCATTCCTCAAAGATGGCGGTCTTGTCCTCCTGCTGCGCCAACTGATAATTGATGTCCTGATACTGGATGGTGCGGGTGTAGTAGTTTGCTTTCACCCGGCAGGTGCCATCCTCAAACATCCGCTGCATGGGGATGGACTGCTGGGCGGTCCGGGGCACAGCGGGCTTTGTGTTCTGCCTGCGCTTCTGCACAGACTGCGGCTTGCTGTGCTCACCGGTCTTTTTCCAAAACGGGATCATGGGTCATGCCTCCCTTCATCAAAATCGCATAGTAGTTGTTGGTCTTGTAGGGTCGAATCTTCGGGCGGATAAACCGGGACTGCACATAGTACGACAGCAGCTTTTCCAAGGGCTGACCGTTTTTCTCGTACATCCCAAGGAAAAACGCCGGCAGCATCACCGCCATCATGCCGAGGGTGGCGGCGGTGTTGCCGCCGGAATCCCGGAGAACAAAAAACAGCGGCACTCCAATGAGAGCCGCTGTGCCAAAGCAGACAAGCTGCCGTTTGGTCAGGTTGAATGCCACTTTAGACTTAACCTTGGTCAAATCACGGGGCACAGAGATATACGCAGCCAATAAAGCACCTCCTTTAATGCGCTCCAAGAACGGATTTCGTCACGGAGCTGGTCTTGAACAGGCTGAAACAGAGCAGAACGGTGTAGCCCACAATGCTCCAAATGGAGTTGATGGCGTCCCCGGAAATTGCCACGCTCTGGATCAGCACCGCATAAATCGCCACGCAGATAAGGATGAGAAAGCCCTGAAAGCCCAGTGCAAACAGGCATTTCAGGTAGTTCTGCCCCATGTGGCTCTGCTCGTGGTTGCCGAAGGTCGCCATGGGGATGGGCGCAAGGCTTACCATGCAGTAGATTTCAATCATTCTTCCGTAGACGATGACAAAAATCACGATGGACAAGATGCGCATGGTGATGCCGATGAAGAAGGACTGCAAAAAACAGCCCGAACAGGGGGCCGACATCCATCTGCATCAGGCTGGATTGTAGCATGGACAAGCCAATGTCGTTGACATGGGTATTTCCGGCAATGATGCTGCTGGAATCGGACACTACCTTCTGGGTAATGTCGAACACCGCCATCACAATATCGAAGGTGTTGCTGATGAGCCACACCGACACCGCCGTTTTGAAGATCCAGCGCATGATGAGGGCAGGCTCAAACTGCGCCATGTTGTTGTGCTGGGTGATCATCTCGATCAACTCGTAACAGGCGATGAAGGTCAGGATGATGCCTGCAATGGGCAGCACCACGTTCCGGGAGAGGGCTTCGATCATCGCAAAAACGCGCGGCTCAAAGCTGGAGGGCTTGGTGCCCACCTGCTGGGCGATATTGCCGACCTGCGTGTTCACATCATCGAACAGCCCGCTGAGATTTGACATGATGCCTGCCGTCAGGATGCCTTTGATCCAGTCGGCAATGGCTTTGAGAACGGTTTCCATTCAGCAGTCACCGTCCTTAGCTGAAGTGGTTGATAAGGGTCTTGAGGAGATTCAGGAGAAAAATAATGTGGGTCAAAAACTGCATAATAGCACCGCCTTTCATGGATGGGTGGATAAAAACGCGGCTTGGAGCACGGACATTTAATAAAACTGCAAGCTGCAGAGGGCTTTCCGCTGCTGCTCAAGCCGCCGTATGGAACAATGCCCTCATTTCATCTATCATTTTTGATTGATGAATGATAGATGAAATGATATGATAAAAGAAATGATATGGGAGGTATACACCGTGCGAAACAAGAAACCGCCATTTGAAATCACAGAAGCAGCTCTTTCAGATGTTATGGAGATCAGCGAATTGGTAGGCAAAATTAGTTCCACCCAGAATCTTTCCACAAGTCCGATTCTGCGCCGCCAGAATCGCATCCGAACGATTTATTCTTCTCTGGCTATCGAGCAGAACACGCTCTCTTTGGAGCAGGTGACGGCTGTTCTGTCTGGAAAACGTGTGCTTGCCCCTCCAAAAGACATTGCAGAAGTAAAAAACGCCTACGAAATCTACGACCATCTCGCAGAGTTGAATCCATATTCGATGGATGACCTCCTGCTTGCACATCGGACGATGATGCAGGGTCTTGTCCGGGAGGCTGGCGAGTTTCGCTCCCGTCCTGTCGGCGTAGTAGACAACAAGGGTAATGTCCTCCATTTCGGCACCCTGCCGCAGTACGTTCCCTCTTTGATGGAAGAACTGATTCAATGGACGGAAAGCAGTTCACTCCCTATCCTAATCAAAAAGCTGTGTGTTTCACTATGAATTTGAGGTGATCCATCCATTCGCAGATGGAAATGGTCGCATCGGTCGGCTCTGGCACACGCTGTTGCTTTCTCAGTGGAATCCGCTGTTTGTATGGCTCCCGGTCGAATCCATCATCCATGACCATCAGCCAGAATATTATGCTGCAATCAATCAGTCTAACGCACAGGGAGAAGGAACTGTTTTTATCGAGTTCATGCTGGGAATCATCAAAGAGGCTTTGACCGAAGCAATCAACGAACAGCCTGTTGCACAGAGTAAGGAAGAAGTGCGTTGGATGAAGATTGCAGCTTTTCTCCGCACGAACCATATTATCCAAAACGTCGATGTTCAGAATCTTCTCAATGTTTCTCCTGCCACTGCAAGTCGAGTCCTGAATACTTTGACAAAAGAAGGAAAGCTCGCCAAAGTGCGAAATGGCCGCTATTGGGCATATAAATTGGCAGATTGATTATGTACAGGCGGGATAAACCCGCCTGTGGCACTTAGCCGAACAGACCGCTCAGCAGGGGAATCAGGGTAATGCCGACCAACGCAACGCCGCCGCCAGCCATGAGCTGCTTCATGCCCTGAGACTTGGAGCCGGGTTGTCGTTACGTAACCTCAGCAGGTTGATGGCACCCACACGCCGAGACCGGCACCCAGAGCGACAACCAGAGTCTGAAGAACTTCGATAGCAGAGTTAAAGAATTCCATAGTCGTTTCTCCTTTATAAATGAAAGCTGTAGACCGTCCGTACACACCTGAAGCCGTTGTTGCCAAGCCGTAAACTACGGCGGAAGTGGGCGTGCTGGTGTACCTCTCTGGTCAAAAATAAAACCGCCTACCGGGTCAGGCAGACGGGAGCGAATCAGCGTCCACCACGATGAACTCATCACCGGGGTGGATTTTTTCTTTTCGGTTCAGATATTTTTCAATATCGAAGGTGTTTTTGGGGTCGTAGTCCGAGGTCAGCTTGTAGTTGGGGTGCTGGGTCAGATTGTACTTGTCCGAAAGAAACGGTCTGACGCCGCGCAGCTGCAAGATGCACTTGCCGCCGTCCAGCACTGCAAGCTCGTCCCGGCTCAACAATTCGTGGCCCATCTTTTGGAACGTAGTGCCGTAACTGGGGCTATTGCCACGGGTGTCCGAGGTGTTGAAGGCATCAATCGTTTCTTTGCCCAGCATTTCGGACAGGTCTTTCAGGGTGGTGGGTTCGGAGCCGCCCAGAAATATCTGGCTGTCCATGTTGCCTACAATGGTATCTGCGTTGTCCTTGTAGATGGCTTTCAACTGGCTTCTCGCCTGCAAAACAAGGCAGGCAGAGATCTCACGGCTGCGGATGGTCGCCACCAGCTTTTCCAGATTGGGAATCTGCCCGATGTTGGCGCACTCGTCAATAAGGCATCGTACATGGATTGGCAGTTTGCCGCCGTACACATCATCGGCTTTATCGCAAAGCAGATTGAAAAGCTGCGTGTACACCATGCTGATGAGGAAGTTGAAGGTGGAATCCGTGTCCGACATGATGAGGAACAGTGCTGTTTTCTTATCGCCCAGCGTGTCCAGTTGCAGCTCATCGTACATAGTGAGGTCACGCAGCTCTTGGATGTCGAAGGGGGCTAATCTGGCACCACAGGAAATGAGGATGGATTTTGCGGTCTTGCCGGCAGCCAGCTTGTAAAGTTTGTACTGCCGCCCGGCAAAGGAATTGGGCTTCTTTTTCGCCAGTTCTTCAAACAGCAGATCCACCGGGTTCTGATATTCCTCGTCATCCTCCAGCACCTGCATGGTGTTGAGCATTTCCAGCAGGGTGGCGAAATTTTGCTCCTCCACCGGGGCTTCATAATGCAGATAGGCGATCAGGGCAGTGAGCAAAAGACGTTCGCTTTTCTCCCAAAATGGGTCCCCACCGGACCCTTCGCCTTTGGTGTTGGTCATCAGGGTTGTGACCAGTTTGAGAATGTCCTTTTCGCTGTGGACATAGGCGAAGGGGTTATAGTGCATGGACTTTTTGAAGTTGATGGTGTTC
>ENA-OQIA01000154-OQIA01000154.1-human-gut-metagenome-genome-assembly--contig:-NODE-154-length-10745-cov-6.295913_pt1 | contig 10745 bp, 14 predicted proteins | sample MGYA00242571_ERZ504735 | MGnify/ENA primary metagenome ERZ504735 (study PRJEB26092, sample SAMD00036442) | human gut metagenome | host: Homo sapiens | study: EMG produced TPA metagenomics assembly of...
TGTTTTATCCACATTTTATACATTCTATTTACACATTAATATAAGGAAGGATTACACACATCATGCAAAAACAACAGATTCCATTAAAAAAATTCCCTGCTCCTGCTTCTCGCAGCGATCATCTGGGGTATCGCTTTTGTAGCTCAAAGCGTAGGAATGAAATACGTAGAGGCTTACTTTATGCCGTCCGTTCCCTTATCGAGCAGTCGTTCTGATTCCACTGATTTTTATTCTGAAAAAGAGAAACTCTCCTTCAGATTCTGCTTCCAAAGCATCTGGCAGATCTGACACCTCAAGTAATACTGTATCCAATATGCAGGAGAAAAAAACTCTGATTATCGGCGGTATCGCCTGCGGTATCTGCCTCTGTCTGGCAAGCAATTTCCAACAGTTTGGCATCAAGTATACAACCGTCGGAAAAGCCGGCTTTATCACTGCCTGTTATATTGTGATCGTCCCTGTCATCGGACTGTTCCTTGGCAAAAAATGCACGAAATTTATCTGGGCTGCCGTTGCAATGGCTCTGATCGGACTTTATCTCCTGTGCATCACAGATGGATTTTCCATTGGAAAGGGAGATCTGCTCGTACTGGTATGCGCTTTTCTTTTTCGTTGCACATACTGGTCATCGACTACTTTTCTCCGAAAGTAGACGGAGTAAAGCTCTCCTGTATTCAGTTCCTGACATGTGGAGTTCTTTCCGGCATTCCCGCTCTGCTCCTTGAGCATCCGGAACTCTCATCCATCCTGGCAGCATGGCAGCCAATCCTCTACGCAGGTGTTATGTCATGCGGAGTAGCTTACACCTTGCAGATTATCGGTCAGAAAAACATGAACCCAACTGTAGCATCCCTGATACTCAGCCTGGAATCCTGCATCTCTGTCCTAGCCGGATGGATCATCCTCAGACAGCAACTGAGTACTAAAGAAATCCTTGGATGTGTCATCATGTTTGCCGCTATCATCCTTGCACAGCTTCCACAGAAGCAGACAGAATAATATGTAGAGTAGGTCAGAGGGTCTATTCCCTCTTTCCTCTCATCAAACTGCATGTGAATTTCTCCTTCATACGACTATACAGCTTTCCAGCATTCTTCTTTCTACAGCATTACGTCATGCTCTAGCCATTTTTCTTTAATCCTTTTCCATAAATGCTATTTCTTACAAATCCCACCTTTGACATACGATTACGTCTCTGGTGTTTCTTGTTATACCATCTTGTAAAAGTGCAAATAATGTACCAGTCTAGAGCCTGCATCCACTTTTTGTTTCTCTTGGTGGAATAATAATTCTTCCATCCTGTGATTTTCGGATTCAGATTCTTTATTAAATCCTCTTCCTTTGCAACTAGCAGACTTCGCCTGTTTACATTCCTCTTGACTTCGGCTTTCATTTTCTTCATGGCTTTTCTGCTTGGGTACTGATACGCTTCCTTATACAGTTGTCCTTTGCGTGTTTCCGTTGTCATTCTTCTGTGGTGCATTCCGAGAAAATCAAATCCCTCTTTTCCGTCCCACATGCTGATAATCTTTGTTTTCACTGGATGTAGCTTTAAATCCAGTTTTGCCATGATATACTGCAATAAATTCAGTGCGTGATTTGCACTTTCTTATTCTTGCAAATGATTACCGTATCATCTGCGTACCTTACAAGAATACCGTGAGTAAGTCCATACTTTTCTCACAGTCTGTCCAGTGTGTTTAGGTAAATGTTTGCCAGTAACGGAGATATGACTGACCCTTATGACGAGATAAACGTTATGACGAGATAACGCTGATTATCTGCGTAAATACGGAATTTCTTTAAATTTATCTCGGCATAATACAAGCAAAAATGCTACACTTTGTTATTCTGTAATCATAAAAAAAGAAAGGAGTCAGAAACTCATGAATCTTGAAATGATTACAGAAGGACTAAACAACTGTTGCAGGAAAACAACTATTCTTCTGCAACCATCCGCTTTTATGAAGGTGAATGGAATAAGATCCAGTGCTTTCTTACGGAAGAGTACGGAAATACCGAATACGATATGGAACGGGGACTTAAATATCTCGAAAAACAATACGGCTTCATTACGAAATATAATAATGGAACGCTTTCCCAACAGAGAGTCCAATTGCTCCGTGTTGTGCATATGCTGGAAGATTACCGTTTGCATCAGGTGCTTACCAGAAGATACTATGCCCCAAAAAATCCTATTACGTTGAATGCGTACTATTTAAATTTATATACGGATTATTTAGATTTTCTGAATTCTACGGAACTGTCAGCAAGTACAATCGGACATTATAAAGGGATTTCCAGGGCTTTTATGGACTATCTTCAGCAGAGGAAGATTGGAACTATAGAAAATATCACTATGGATGTTTGCAATTCTTATCTGAAAACGCTGGCAGGGTATAGTTTTAAGACCATAGAACAGAATGTTTGCGGGATCAGACATTTTCTGCGTTTTATTTATTCTATCGGAATACTCTCCACTGATTATGCTGAAAAGATCCATATGCCTGCTGTTTCCAAAAAGTGCCAAAATACCTTCTGCATGGAAACTTGATGAACTGAAAGCAATGCTTTCGGTCATTGATCGGAACAGCCCTATCGGAAAACGTGACTATGCAATGATCCTTCTTGCATGTGTTCTTGGTCTTCGGATTGGAGATATCAAAAACCTGCGTTTCCAAAACTTTAACTGGGAAGATAAAAAGCTGTCTCTCATACAGCATAAAACACATAAACCATTAACTCTGCCAATACCTGATGCGGTAGGCTGGGCGGTGATCGATTATATCAAAAATGGGCGACCTCAGTACTACGAATCGGATCAGGTGTTCCTGAAACATATGCCGCCATTTGATCCTATCGGCAATGAAAACCATATGCAGCAACAGCTTGTAAGATACATGAGGAAAGCAGGTATCGACCAGCGTACAAAAAAGCACTCCGGCTTTCATTCCTTAAGACATTCTGCCGGCTCCATGCTACTGGAAATGGAGACACCGCTTCCGGTCATTACAGATATCCTTGGGCACTCTGATTCTGATGTAACGGCTGTTTATCTGAAGACAGATCTGCAGAAACTGGCCGAATGTGTGCTTTCACCGGAGGAATTCTGCCATGGATAAAGAAATCTATAACAGCATTTTTCAAGAGGAGATCCATGATCTTATAGCATTAAAACGTGCACTTGGATTCTCTTATGAATCAGAAGCAGGCTCCTTGCGACGCATTGACACCTTTTTATGTGAAAACAATCTTTCCGAAAAGCGTATCTCTAAAGAGCTTTGTGACCTATGGTGCAGAAAAAGGACTTATGAAACTGTCACAAATCAGGCGAGCCGTATCAGTGTCATGCGGGTTTTCTGCAAATATCTCAACGATATCGGGATTCCTGCATATATTCCGCCGAAAAGGATCACCCGGAAAAGGAGCAGATACGATGCACATATTTACACAGATGAAGAACTTCAAAGTTTTTTTGATGCAGTTGACAAAAGTCAGTCGGTGCCGGATTCCTGCCGTATCGTGCTGATGTGATGCCGGCTTTTTCCGTATCCTGTACACCAGTGGGATGCGTGTTTCGGAGCTGCGCCTTGCCAGAATCCGTGATATTAACTTCGGAGAAGGGTATATCACTGTTCACGAGGCCAAAAATCATAAAGAGCGGTATGTCCCGATCCATCCTTTACTTATGGATAAGTGTAAGGATTAAAAGAAAATATCCATGTCCATTCATCCGATGATGAATATTTCTTTATGCTGCTTCCGGGAAGACCGATGACTTTAGGAAATGTATATAAAAATTTCAGGCGCTATCTGGAACAGGCTGGGATCTCTCACACTGGAAAAGGTCCCCGTATCCATGACTTCCGCCATACTTATTGCGTAAATCTTCTCCGCAAATGGAGCGATGAAGGAAAAGACCTGATTGCGTATCTTCCATATATGCGTACAATGCTTGGACATGAAAGTTTTGAGGAAACAGCGTATTATCTAAAACTTACGGCGGAACGTTTTCCATATATAAAAGAACGGATGATGGAATCTTTTCCTGATCTGATCAGGGAGGCAGTTATCAATGAACACGAATTCTACTGATTTTGCCTGTCTGGTCACAGGATTTTTAACGGACTATCTGCCGCATCATAGATGTTATTCCAGGAATACCATTCTCAGTTACAGAGACACTTTGAAACTGTTCCTTCGGTTTTTAAAAGAAGAAAAAGAAACCTACTCCGAATTCTTTTTATATCAGGGACTTCAAACTGAACTGGTGATTGAATTCCTGGAATGGTACCGGAACAACGGGGGCTGGTATAACTGCAGCAAATCAACGGCTGGCTGCATTGAAAGCATTCAGTGATTATGCACAGCTGGAACATATCGAGTACATTGCCCCTTTACAGAATGTCTCCGGGATCAGGGCAAAAAAGGCTGCACCGAAAGAAGTATCTTTCCTGACTGTGGAACAGATGTCATCACTTATAAACAGTCCGGATGTTAATTCCCATACCGGTTTCCGACACAGGGTGATCCTGACACTTTTGTATGACAGTGGGTGCAGAGTTCAGGAATTATGCGATATTACGATAGCCGATATATCGTTAGGTTCTGTTGCAACCGTAAGATTACACGGAAAAGGCAACAAATATCGTACAGTCGTGATAGCAGACGCAACAGCAAAACTTGTCGAAAACTATCTTAGCCGGTACCGTTCATACGCTGTAGGAACCGATTTTTTGATCACTAACCGTTATCATCGAAAGATTGACCGCGATGGTATCTCTTATATCATAAAAAAATATGTAGATGCGATCCGCAAAAAAGATGCAACATTCCCAGAACATGTACATTGTCATATGTTTCGTCATTCAAAAGCAATGCATATGTTGGAAGCCGGTATCAATATCGTCTATATCAGAGATTTCCTCGGGCATGAGGATATTTCTACGACGATGGTTTACGTGAGAGCTGATAATCGTCTGAAAAATGATGCGGTAAATGCACTTGCTCCAAAAGTTACTGAGGAAAAAGATTTTCCTGACTGGAACAAAGATAAAGATCTTTTTACAGTTTTTAAATTCCTTAAAGTAGAGAATTATTATGCCGAGTTACGCAAATAGAAACACTGGCAAAATCTAAGAATACTGAACGTATCTCGGCATAACATCTATCTCGTCATAAGGTTCAGGAGTAAGTCCAATATTGGCAAATATATATCTGTCGAAGCTGGACGATTTTGCGGAAAACTTAAAGAAAAGCTTCAATAAAGGTAAATCAAAAGAAAACCTTGAGTATCAAAGGGCAGCAAGCAAATTATACTACATCAGAAGAAAAAACCGAGCAAATTGGGAAAATTGGAATGAGCAACAAAGAAAGGAAGCTCTGCGGCTGCAAAAGGACGCTATTAACTACATGCACAGTTTACCAAGCAAGAGAGCAAACAATAAGGAATACAAAAGTCTGGTCTATTGTAGATATGCGGATGACTTTCTAATTGGAGTCATAGGTTCATTCGAGGATGCATCTGAAATCAAGGAAAAATTCAGAGTATTTCTCGAGGATACTCTGCATCTTGAGATGTCCGAAGAAAAGACCAAGATAACACATAGTCAAGATAAAGCAAGATTTCTTGGATATGATATCACCACCGCAAAGAACTCAGCGCTTAAGTATGACTCAAAGCATCAATTAAGAAAAACTCATACGGGCAGAATTAAATTGTACGCCCCAAGAGATAAATGGCAAGGTAAATTGACGGAGTATGGTGCTCTAAGGATTAGGTATGACAAAAATGGCAAGGAAATATGGGATTCACACCACAGAGGAAATATGGTTCACATGACAGACGTGGAAATAGTGTCGCAAGTAAATGCGGAAATCAGAGGAATGTACAATTATTATTCCATTGCCGAAAATGCAACAGTCATCAAAAACTTTGCATTTATCTTGGAATATAGCATGTACAAAACCTTCGGACTGAAATATCGAAAGAGTGTTTATAAGATACAGAGAAAGTACCGCAAAAACGGGATATTCATGGTTCCATACAATACAAAGAAGGGATTGAGATACTGCGAGTTTTATCATGACGGATTCAAAAAGAAACGTTATGCATGCGGTTTCGAGCCTGACTTATTGCCACAATACGTCAAATATGATAATCCGAATTATCTGAGGACAAGGATTAAGCTAGGTGTATGTGAACTTTGTGGTGAAAACACAGGTGATATATGCATGCACCATGTAAGATCATTGAAATCAATCCAAGCAGACAATGAATGGAATACTATTATGTTGGCTAAGCGTCGCAAGACACTTGCAGTTTGTCCGAACTGCTATGCCAAAATCACGAAATAACTGAAAGACTATGGTAAATGGGAAGCCGTATACATCGAGAGATGTACGTACGGTTTCGGGGCGAGGCTATGGAAACCTGTCTTGGAGACAAGGCAAGGCGCTGTGGTCTTAGCCTACAATATTCAGCGTGAAAATCTACTGCCAAGTGAAAAAGCTCATGCCTATAAGATGAAATATGATGCAATGAAGCATCAGGGAAGTAAAGGCGAAAAATATACAGCAGATATGGTAGGGGAAGCTGCCGGGGACAGTGGGAGAACTGTACAGAGATATATCCGTCTGGCAGCATTATCCGATGCTCTGTTGGAATATGTAGATAATAATAAGATTCCTATGATTGTGGGAGAAAAGCTGTCTTATCTGAAACCAGAGGAACAGGAGTGGCTTCTGGAAGTGATTGCCAATAGCAGTATCTTTCCGACAAAGCAACAGGCAGAACAGTTAAAAGAATGCAGTGCAAATGGAAAATTAAACCAGAGTTATATCTATGCTGTTTTATTAAAAAAGGAAAGCAGTAAGATCAATGTGACGATCCCGGCAAAGAAAATCGGCAATTATTTTCCGGAGACATATTCTAAAGAACAGATAGAAGAAGTCATTTTCATGCTTTTGGATAAATGGAAAGAAAACAAAAAAGGAGTAGCAGATGCAGAAGATACAGTTTGATTATTTTACAGGGATGGAAGCGGAACAATACAGCTTCTATCGTGTCCCTAAAGTGCTGTTTACAGAATCCTGCTTTAAAACTCTTTCTTGTGAAGCAAAGGTATTATACGGTCTGATGCTGGACCGTATGAGCCTGAGCATTAAAAACAGATGGCTGGATTCAGAGGACAGAGTATACATTATCTTCACTGTGGAAGAAATTGCAGAGCTGATGAACTGCGGAACTCAAAAGGCAGTGAAACTGGTAAAAGAGCTGGACAGCAGCAATGGGATTGGATTGATAGAGAAGAAACGTCTGGGACTGGGAAAACCGAATGTTATTTATGTGAAAAATTTTATGATCAGAGAGGTTCCAGATCAAAAGCCGACAGGTAATTGTGCAGATCTGCAATCTGAGCAGGAAGATCATAAAAAAATTGCAGATTTGCAATCGAAACAGGAAAGACATAAGGAATGTGCAAATTTGCAACAAGAAGCAGAAAACAAGGGGAAAACAGGCATTTCTCTGAATTATGAAAATCATCATTCAGGAGTAGTGAAAACCACAATTCAGGATTGGGCAGAATCACAATTCCAGAATAGTGAAAATCACAATTCAAGAATGGTGGAAATCACAAATCCAGAATTTCCAGAATCACAATTCCAAAATAGTGAAAATCATCATTCCGGAATAGTGGAAATCACAAATCCAGAATACCCGAAATCACAATCTAATAATACTGATATTAACAAGACTGATATTAGTGAAACTGAGATAAATCAATCTTATCCAATCACATCAAATAATTTCCCAAAGAAAAAAGATGTGATGGAGGAGATGAGAGCATATCGTGAAGTGATTCACGAAAACATAGATTATCAATATCATGCCAAGGAAGATGTAGATGAACTGGTAGAACTGATAATTGAAGTTATGATGATGCCGGAGGATAGTATGATTCGCATTGCAGGAGTAGAAAAACCAGTTGCTTTGGTGAAAAGCAGGTTTATGAAACTGAACTATTCACATATCGAATATGTGTTGTTCTGCCTGAACCGAAATACAACTAAGGTTGGAAATATTAAAGCCTATCTTCTGACTGCCCTGTATAATGCCCCGGCAACGATAAACAGTTATTATCAGGCAGAAGTTAATCACGATATGTATGGAGGATAAAGGAACATGAAGAAGATGATTAAAAAAGTGATAGCCCCAGTGCTGGTGATTACGGTATTGTTTGCAGTATTAAGACCGTTTTGTATTCAGGATGGAGAGTGCAATTATTTCTTGCTGTTACTTCTGATGGGGATACCGTTTGGAATAGGAAAAATGTGTGTCTGGATGGTTCCAAGAGGTTTTGACCTCGGAGGAACGCTGGCAGTATGGACAATGAATCTTCTGATTGGAGGATTAATAGGAAGCATCGTTCTTCTGGCAATGATTGGACAGGCGATCATTTATCTCTGCGTTTTTCTGATTACACTTCTTACAGGAATACATAAAATACCGAGAATAAAATGAAATAGATTTTTTGAAAAGCAGCTAAGACAAAAATTAGCTGCTTTTTTTCGGGAAACTTTGCGACACGATGGCGTAAAGTTGGAACAAATTGCAGGAAAGGAGACACCGTATTGAGCAATCGTGCAATTTCCACAGAACTTATTGAATTGGGAGAACGGATCAGAAAACGCAGACAGGAAATGAAGTTGTCACAGGAATCTTTTGCGGAAAAAGCAGGTATCAGTGTCAATACGGTCAGCAGAATTGAAGGCGGGCAAACTGCAATGTCTGTTGAGATTTTCAGAAAGATGATTGAGATATTGGAAATAGATGCCAATATCCTGCTGGGGAAAGAGGCAGGTGATACAGAAAAGCAGGAATCATTTCAGGAAGTGCTTTACCGTATTCAGAAGATGGAATGGAAAGAGCAGAAAATTATCATGCAGACCATAGATTCTCTGATAGACAGTTTTAATGAATACAGGTGAAATTTCACCATATATGGGGTGTAAAATAAAAAAACTCCCCATATATGCTAAGGATAATAGAATCCTGTGTTGTTAAAATGGAAAACAGAGAGATAAAGAAGGGAGATAGGATGGATGACCAGAGAAGAAAATTTGCTTTATAGGAGGCAGTGTCCTTATGATGCAATGGGAGACTATTCTGTTTTGATGGAAAATGAAAAGAACATAAAAGCAGAAAGAAATACCAAGAAGTCTGATCCTGGCATCAGACGGAAAATAAAGTAGAGAATATTGTAACTATTAGAAAGGGCAGTAAGGAAGTTTCAGGCTCTCGTTAAAAAAAACGGGTGTACCGGAAGCTGTTTTTTACTGCCCTTTTTGTCAGTTGATCAGTAAGAATCCTATCCTTTCTGCCGATGGGCACCTGTTGCCAGCAGGCAGAAAGGTGGTAATTATGCTTACATTGCAGGAATTGAAACAAGTTGTAAGTAACAGGGAAGAAAGAAGAAAGGTTCCGTCCGCTAAATATTTAAGAGAAAACGATGTAGCAGTTGCGAAGCAAAGGTTGATGGATTGTGCGGAAATTATCGCATATCAGACCGGATATGTTCTCTATTGTGTGGGGGACTATGCAACGGTTTTTCCGTTATTTACCTGTCGAGATTATGTGTATGAAGCAGAAAGAAAAATAGCAGTTGTTGAGGAGAATTTTTTTGATGATCAACCCTGGTATGTAAGGCTGATATTAGAAGGCGAAGACCGGCTGTGGAGAAACAGGGAAACACGAGAACATAATAATTGCATTTCGTATAGCTGTATTTCCGAAGAATGGTGCGAATTGGCAGATAAAGGACAATGTCTGCTTGAAAGAATCATTGCAGAGGAAACAGTCAGGGAGTTGATGAATCTGTTGACAGAGCGACAGAGACAGATGATCCAGCGTATTATTTTCAGCAGCAGACACAAAAAGAAGTCTCGCATGAACTGGGTATTACAGTTCCGGCAGTATCAAAGTGCATTTCACAGGCAATGCAGAAAATGCGGAATAATTCGGATGACTCTGCCAGAGTATTGAAAAAAGGAGACTGGAAGTATGCCTGGTAAAAAGCCAAAAGAAAGACAACGCTATATGCTGCGTGTAAATGATACGCTTGTGGAAGTTACCAGGGCAGTATATCTGGCTTGGTATCAGGCTGGAAGAAAAGAGCGATACCAGGTTGAAAAAATGCAGAGGCATGGAGTATGTAGTATGGAGGAATTACAGGAAAAAGGCTATGACTGTTCTTTTTCGGTATTATCACCGGAAGAAATCATTATCAGATTGTCAGAAATACAGGAACTGGAAGAAGCTCTGGGATATTTGACTAAAGAGGATGCGGAACTGATAACGCTATTGTTTTTTGAAGAATTTACAGTAAAAGAAACAGCACAGTATTTTGGGTGCTGCCCAAAGACGATCAGAAACCGGAGGAAGAAAGTATTGGAGAAATTAAAAGAACAACTGGAAAACACATAAAACAATGTTGAAATAAAAATATCTAAAAAATTTTTTAAACAGGTTAATTTTTGCCCTTTCACACATGCAGTTAGTGAAGGGGCAAATGTCTATTTGCAATTCAAGAAGATAAATCCCCTTAAAAATTGCACCTTGACAATTTCATACCAGCAGCGAGAGGATACCCGGAATTTTTCAGCTACGCATTTTTGCGGCGGGAATCCGGTGAAAACGTGAAGGGATACAGATGGGAGGCACCCTTTGCAGGAACGATTACGAA
>ENA-OQIA01000156-OQIA01000156.1-human-gut-metagenome-genome-assembly--contig:-NODE-156-length-10640-cov-2.133549_pt1 | contig 10640 bp, 14 predicted proteins | sample MGYA00242571_ERZ504735 | MGnify/ENA primary metagenome ERZ504735 (study PRJEB26092, sample SAMD00036442) | human gut metagenome | host: Homo sapiens | study: EMG produced TPA metagenomics assembly of...
AAAATCAAATCATAAAACAACAAAACACGTTATTGCAAAAGATACTGGACACCTTTGGGAAAGTATCGGGTGCATTATCATTATGGAAGGAGCGATTAAATGACATTAGAAGAAAGCCGGGAAATTATACCCTTAATGGAATCCATGATTGGGCAAATCGAAGAACAGCAGACCTTAATGGCAGAAATGATTCTGGAAATGCAGAACCGGGACACCCAACTCTCTCTTATGCAGGAACAGAATCAGAAATTACAAAAATTAAACAACGAGTTATCCGAGCTGCTCAACATTTTGCCAAATACCGAGGAACTGCTTTCCAAGATGGAAGAACAGAAAACGAAGATAGAGCTTTTGGAAAACGAAAATCAGCAATGGCAGAAATTGGCACAGAAGCTGAACAGCGAAAACAGTTTATTACTGAAACAGAACACCGAATTGCTGAACTGGAACAGCAGATAGAGAAAGGACGTGATATAGATGAACGAATCCAGAGAATTAAAGAACGCCGAACAGTTGGAAGAGCTTCTGCTCCTGACCGAGGAGATACAAGAAGAACTGGAACAGAAAGACCAGCTTATCGTGGAACTGAAGACGCAGCTCAACGAATCTCTGATCTTGAACGAGAAATTAAACAAAGAGAACAGAGCCGGGAATATTCAAGCATTAAAGAACGACTTGAAGCTGGCAGACAGAGCATTGCGGAACGAGAAAGAGAAGCTGCGAAGCGCAAACGTCATGATCGGGGAATATCAAAATAAAATACGCTGTTTAACACAACAACGGGATTATGCCCGGACACATCAGAAAATCGTAGAGATACCGGTAGAAAAGCCGGTACTCTATGAAAAATGTGAAGCCTGTAACCGGACAGCCTATCAGAATGCAAAAGCAAAATACGAAACACAAAAAGAGCGACTTGCAGGACAGTATAAAGCAAAAACGGTAATGTTCCAAACAACCTTGTTCCTTCTTGCATGGTATTCGTTGACAACCACTCTTTTTCAGGCAGTACAGTCAGATATGTTCCTTGTCGATTGTAAATCATTCTTCAATGATTTAGCATCATTCATACAAACCTTTGTCGGATGGACGATTGATGCCGGGCATTCTGCGGCACAGATTAGTACAAAAATTCCAAATGCTTTTATAGCCGGAATGGTATATTGGTTATTGCTAATATTGATTGTAGGAATATGTATGGCAGGAACAGGGATGCTGGCGATACTGATAGAAATAAAGGTTATAGAATTATATAAGAAAAACTGTTGGGATGTTATTACTCTACTAATGATACTGACAAGTGTTGCTATTGTCATTTATTTTGGAGAATCAATCAAAAAAAGTACTGTCAGTAAATCTTCTATTGCTTTTCGTACTTTCTCAGGGAGTATATCTTGGAATCAGATGTTATTTGAAAAATCGGTTAGGTACCAAGCAATATTGGTGAAAACATGCTAAAAAACGTATAATAGCAGGGGATAAAACATCGTCCCCTACTATTATATAAACAGCGAAGTTTTACCCATCTCTCTCTTTTGAAAGATTCGCTACTTGTGGAACCGAGATATAAGGTTTCGCCTGTGTTCTTTGGTGTATCACTACCACATTTCTCTGTACCGATGTAATCTTTCTGCATACGGAAGCAAGAGATACAATATTCCTTATTTTAAAACATAATTACAATTCCTGTTTGACAAGAACGATCATCATAGAAGGATTGTATTTGTCCCCACTCATAATAATATTCGACGCCTGTCATACTCTTTTTACTGGGAGTACCTAAGCATTTCCTTAAAAACCTATTATTTTCTTCTTGCAACTTTTCTAAGACTGTACCATTCATTGTCTCATATTTCGTAGAATACTTTTTGTCTGCTCGAACCAATTCAATCTTTTTTACTTTTCCATGTCTTCCATAGATTGTAACATAAAACTTCTTATAAAGCCATTTTAAAGGTTTCTTAGAAATCAATATTGTATAAGAATACTCTGTTTGAGCAATCTTAAAATCAATTTCTTTAAATAGGGAAATACTTCCTTTGGGAGTAATTTTATATCCCCCTATTTTTAACATATCTTCCTTTAGCTCATCCTTTATTTGGATAATCTCCATACTTACTATAAAAACAACATAGCCTTCACACACTACAACGGTAACTATTTTTGCCCATAGCACATCTGGAACAAACATGTTCCAAGCTATAACAGGAAGCAAAGCTACTCCTACCGCAGTCACCAGTAGAAGCACCCTCCAAATATAATTTTTCTTTCTTTTTCCTTCATTAGTTAAATTTTCATCATAATAAAGATGACCTGGGGCTTCGAATGAGTTTAATAGAAATTCCTTTAAAAATGACACCAGAACCGCTCCCCAAGAAGATTTCTTTTGTTCCTTCATATTACCCAATCTCCTCTGCTATATGATTATTTTTCATTCTATTTTTTACTTAACTTATACATTAGCAAGATTTTTAGTTATTCTTCTAACAATATTTTTATCCCCGCTTTTTCTGCTTTATGCGAAAAGTCAACAGCAAATCCCCATCCCATCTCTGCAAATTGCCATTTCTTCGTTTTTTTGTAATTTTTATAGATTTCAACTGTAGACACTTTATTTAATTCAGGATATAACTTCTTAAGTGTAAGTATTTGTTTATTTCTGCTTATTTTTTCATTCCATATAATTGTTAATTTAACCTGTTTTCTTTCAAAAAAACCCACCTTACATAAATCTGCATAGCAGGCTTCTGGTATTGATATATCATTGTTTTTTAACATTTTTCTCCTTTATTTAATTTTATAAAAAACTTCTAAGCCCTATTAAAAGAAATATGAAGCCTATTAGAGGAACAGGTATCATACAAATGAGAAACACATTAAATTTTTTCCTTGCTTCATCAGTATTTTCTTCTTTTTGTTACTTTTTGCTTTTTTCATAACTATAAAAGGGAATATCAGTAATAATAATCCTCCAACTACTGCTAACAATATTTTCATCTTATATATTCCTTCCTTATCTTTAAATAAATATTAATCATGTATCGTACTATATTCCAATCCTAATGCACTTTTTCTTCTACAAATTCTTTTACTATCGCCTATTGATGTATTTTCATATTCACTGTTTGAAACAGTATATATTTCTCTTTTACCATTACAACTTACATATAACTCTCTATCTCTAGTTTTACCACTGCTAATCTTTTTGTCTGTTACAATTGCAATTTCATGAGTTGCCCCATCAAATGTAAATAAAAAATTTATTGGGAAGCTAATTGTAAATGCGATTATAAAAGCAGCAAATACAACTGAAAGTTTACGTCCAAATTTCTGTGGTACATCTGTTTTTAAAGATTTAATAATAAATGGCAGTGCAAGTAAAGCAGTAATAATTGCCGTAATCTTCATATAGTTTCCAAATTCATAATTAAAGAGTTTACTCGTATTCAGGGATAAAAGCATTGCTATTGCTGCACCCATAAATGGTAATTGATACGCCAGTTCTTGTCCTTTTTTTGTGGTGACTTCTATAAATATATATGGATAATATTTTATATACACTGCATATGTAATCATCAAAACCATTATAAATATAACTAACATTGTTTTGCCACCAATAAAAAATGCTACCGCATCAGCAATTATTAGAATCCAACCTAAAGCTTTTAAAAATTGCTTTGTTTTTTTACGCTTTTCTTTTTCTATTGTTTTTGACATATTTTTGATAGTTGTATTCTCATTACATATAGATTTATAGAAATTCTTTTCTATCCAGTTTAAAGCAGGTACATACTTTGATACATCTTTGTTCTGTTCAACTAACTCACCAAAATCCACAAGATCTATTTCATGTTTTATAAGTGTATCATATAAAATATCATAATTTACATACACTTGCTCCAGAGTAACAAGTCTATTGTACATCTTATCAATTAATATGACATCTGTTCTACCATTTAATGGAATCATTAAAATACAACGAATATCATTATATTTTATATGCTGAGTTTTCTTAACCAGATAGCTAAATACAATTTCATCTTCATTTACTACAATTATTTGTTTCTTGTATGCCAAAATTAAAGCAATACCTAAAAATACAAAAGGCATAAAACATATCGCAACCCCCATATTTCCTGTAACAAATGTTACCAGTACGATTATTAAAAAAAGAACTGTTGTTACTATTCCTAAATTTTTTACAAATTTACTTAATCTAATGACATTATCCATAAACTCAATCTCCCTATATGATTCACATTTTTCATTTTTTACGTTCTAATTTCTTCTTATCCTTTTTTATTTCTGCAATCTTTACTTGCAGCCAGTCCACATTTCTATTTCGGGCAGAAATTTTAGCGATTTTTTTCTGATTTTTATATAAAATAAGAGCTTCTCCAAATAAATTCTTTTTTCTTTTCATCTGGGTAATATCCGTTAATCTTATTTTACAGTTCTTCCTTAAAAATCCATTTCTATATAGCCATCCATCCTTGACAATTGTTTTGTCCATTAAAAAATAGAAAAATATACCTCCCGGTACAAGAGAGAATAAAAGGAAAACAAAAGCTGTTTCTTTTGCATTGAATACAAGTATCACACTATTGTAAACCAAATATAAAAAGAAAATGCCTGGCAGAACATAGTGGCTTTCTTTTGGTCTTATGATGCACTTTTTATCTCTACAACTCAACCATGTTTCTTGTGAAATTTTATGCTTAGACAGACTATTTGCAAACAATGATGCGCTTATGTTTTCATCAAATTTGAATATTATTTTGTCCCCTGCATATATTTCCAATGTACCATTTTCTTTATGTACACTTCTTGTTATATCTGAAAATTTATAATATTTTTTTCCAAAAAACGACCGGTATTCAATTACATCATGATTTACCTTGACTCTCCACAGGAACAAATGCAGGGTACAGATTCCAGAAAAAGCAATCAATATTCCATACGCCACTATAACTGAAAAATCCGCCTGTCCGTCTATAAAACCATACAAAAGTAATCCTGAGAAAAATATAGTTCCAACCAAAAATAAAATTCCCATCCATCCTTCTTCCTGGATGCTATAATTATTTTCATCTATATTCTTTTCATAAAAATATTCATTTTTCAACCTCCCATTTTTTGACAGCAAAATACTTTACCAGGTGAAAAACTCCTAAGATAGAACCCAAAGAACAAAAATAGGAACAAAGGCTTGCAATTCTAATCATGGCTGTATATTCAACGCTGCTACTAAGTACTTTTGCGACACCCATTCCAAGCAATACAAAACTAGTAATACACCATCCTCCAGCCAGCTTTTTGGAAGAAGATGGATTGTAGATATCTTTTTTAATCAAAGTTATTATAAGAAAAATGTATGCAGCGATTACCAGTATGTAAATGATAACGAGTATGGTTAGATACCTCTTATAATATTCTTCTTTCATAGTTGTCAGCATGAGGATAGTTGCTGCCCAACAGAACAAAATAGAAAACGTCAGACTTTGTATTCCAATGATCCAAAAAACCTTTTTCCCTGTCACTTCTGTTCTTGAAAAACTAAGAATCACGAATCCAAGATAAACAATAACTAAAAATAACTTTTGAAAAAAACGGTAGATGGAGCTGATTCAGATAAAAAGAAAAATAAAAATACTAGAAACAAGATTGCTCCATCTAATTTGTAGATTTCTTTCGGCTTAATCACATCTTCTATACCGTATAGTAAAAAACTTTTTGTTTGTTCATTAATCTTTTTCATTCTCGTTTTCCCCTATCATTTCTTTATTCTTCCTCTACGGATATTTCCACATTTGCATGAAGCACCTTTTCCAGATATAATAAAACAAGCCGTCGCCCTTCTTCACATTTTCCTATCTTAGAAATATTCCTATACAGCAGATATAATGGAAACATAAATAAAATCAGACATTCTGTTAAAATCAATAAATCTCCCTGAGAAAAAAACAATGCAAATAAAATCACTATGAGCAGAAAAAATAGTGCAGCTTTTTTTATGTATGGCAAAAGCACAAACGTACCTTCCAGCATTACATCTCCCCCATAGCTTTTTATATGTGTCTGGAGCATTTCCCAGCCACCGCCTGTCATACTTCCTGCTGCATATCCGATACATAAGGTATTATCCTCTTCTTTGTAGGCTGCAAGTGCCATATCTCTATAAGCCTGGTTTGAAATACATAATGGTTTTGTAGTCTTCTTAATCTGTTCCAATAAATATTCTTTGGAATAAGGAAAATATATTTTATAATATTCTTGCATATGCTTTCCTTTCTCATAAAAAGGTTTTCTAAAGTTCAATACAATACAAATTTTTTACATTAGTTTCCATCATTTATAAGCTGAACCATTTCCATAGAGATATTGTATTCTTTGCAAAATCTGTTTATTGTCCAATTATTAAAGAGAAGAAAACTCTTCGTCACATAAATATTTGCTTTTTGAATGATGTATTAAATTGAAAATACTTTTTATATCATAACAGTTAAAACTGTAGGCAGGAGACATTCCTATCTGCCCATTGCTTATATTGATATCATATCTTTTTTTGTATAACACTTGGATATGCCAAATAAATTGTAATATTGCATATATATTTTTTCTTCCCATTTTCTTTTATGTATAGGTATGGTTCTCCCAGTCCAATATCATATATTCCTTTAGGTCTGGAGGATAGTGTAAAAACTAATGAATGGATATCCGCATACAAAATTTCTCGTTCCCTAAATCCATATGTTATTTTTTGATCGAATAGTTTATAAGTACGTTGTTTTATAAAGTAATAAAACAATAATAAAAAAATCACAAAAAGTATGGTAAAAATCAGTGCTTTTTGAAAACTCACTTTAAAATCAAAGGAAAACAAAAGTTCGGTTAAACAAAACGATATTGCTGAACAACTAATAATACTAACTATAATGTTGAACCAAGTATTAAATTTTCCATTTCCAAAGATATAATCATAACTTTTATTCTTCATTATAACCTCGTATATTTTTTAATATAGAAAAACTGCATCACAATATCGAACCAAAAATATAAAAATCAATTTTATCTCTTTATCATAATTATATACATCAACTAACCACATTGTAAAGCAAAAAGCAAGCCATTTTCAGACTTGCTTTCCACCAGATTACTGCACCTTATTGCCAAATCATCTCCTTATTCAAAATTCCCTTTTCACACTCTTATATAGTATTTATTTGCTACCCATTCCATCTGTTTATCTGCCTTCAACTCTTCCTTAATCCCCTGTGTCTATTTCATTTGCTCTACAATTGACTATTATTCCAGCGATTATATAAAAACCATAACCAATACAAAATATGGAAACGGTGCTTCTAACTATACCGCTAAAGCCTTTCGCCATTATCCCGAAAATAGTACTCCAGCAGAGAAATAGCGCCAGCAGACATAAAAAACTCGAACCCCTTGTAAAATGGGCATCAGAAGTTTTCTACCCGTTATTCTTGTTCTATAATTCAAGTGAATCTTCTGAATCTATCCACATCTGTAAATTGCCATCGAGATATAATCTTGCATATTCTAAAGGCTCATCCACAGCCAATGAAGTAAGCGCACATTCTGATCCATATGTGGTTTTTAAATCTTTTTCAGCTCCCCAGCAATCAATGCGAAGCATATATCCAACACTTGTGTAAACATCAATACTATCGTGTTTTATGTTGTATTATGCATAAATTGTTCTCATCGTATCTTATCTCTATTTTCTTTTAATAATCAGTTATAGAGTTAAATATCGAAAACATTTCAATCAGTTCACCATGTCGTTATTGTTATACTGTGTTATGAAATTTTCTTTCCCTTATTTTTCCCATATTAAGATTCATGAAAGCTAATGGGAGAATATAACACAAAGGAAAGAGTAAGGGAAAGCTCACTTGCTACAAACTTAGTATTTCAAGGGTTTGCGAAGAATTTGATAATCAAATATAACAGTTATTAAATTTCCTAAAATAAGTGCAATATCAACTGGAATTTATCGTCTTGTTCCATTCTTATCAAAATTCTTTTTTAATGCTATTTCTGTTGGGAGAATAGACCCAATTAAAGGAATAAGTTGAACACCACAGATAATTCCTCCTATACTCCCAACACAATCTTCATTTTTTCCAATCACTAAAAGCATGAATATTACTGTTATCGGCAACATAACCATTCCACAGACATACCAGACTTTACCACAATATTTATGAGCAAATTCCCATGTGTCTTTGTTCTTCATAGACATCGAAGTCCGATATCCAAATACTGAATTTATTTCCTTTGGAGCCTTTTTCATAAAATATCTTCCAAAACCAATCATCGTAAATGGAAGAAGCAAATCCATAATCAACATAAAAATCCAAAACCCCATTGTAAACCTCCTTTACTACAACTTCCGATTTTCTTAATTCTCCAAACTGGAATTTACATGTTTCTCATTGTATTGCTCGCCCTATTATAAATACAATTTATTTTCCTTCCTACCGGAACAAACCCTCTTCATTTTTCAGTCCAGCGATAAAAACTGACAAGCTTACTGTAATTTCTTGCATTCTTCGGACAGACTGCTACACAGTGCATACAAGAAATACACTTATCCTTATCGGTCATCTTCGGATTGTCCAACGGAATGGCACCTGCCGGGCATTCTTTTGCGCACAGACCGCAGGAAGTGCATTTTCCATTTGCAACAGGTTTGAGTGGAACACCACCATATTCTCGATATGGTCTGTTTCCCGGAAATGCAGGTGTCCTTTGTGCTTCGCTGTTTTGCATAATCGTTGCGGCAAATTCCAGCAATTCCTTTTCATCCTGCTGATCCGGGCGTCCGGTTCCAAATTGGTGCATCAGGGAATGCTCTGCGACTGCCTCCATTCCTGCGATACATACAAATCCTGATGTCTCCAGAACATCCTGTAGTTCCAATAGAGTATCATCAATCATACGGTTTCCAAATCTGCCACAAGAATTGCTTTCGTACCATCTGCCTTTACTTTGCGGAACATATCCGTTACAACTGATGGAATGCGTCCACCGTAAGACGGTACAGCAACCAAACATAGATCCTTTTTTTCAAATTTCACCTTCATTAGTTTATCTGGTTCTTTAATTAGGTCGATTTCTTCAGCATCCAGCTTCGTCCCTTTCGCAACAATATCTGCTACTTTCTCTGTACCCCCTGTGGGGCTGAAAAATATGTTATAAAATCTCATAATGATCCTCCTACTGATTCCGATTTGTTTATTGTCCTTTTATAACGGTTGACCAATTGTTTTCAATAGTCTTTATATGTTTGAAAGGAATTCTTCTATTAAACTATTTATCATCTCCGGTTTATCTGTATTAGAATTATGACCGGCCCCTTCAATCCACTTTAAAGGAATTTTCGTTTTTCGTATGCCATTCTCTGTTATACCTTATGCATGAGCCGGCATGATCCTTTGTACCACATATCAACAGGGAAGGAGATTTGATTTCATATGGCAGATCCTTTTCCATTGCCTCTGCCAGAATACGAAATCCATGCCCGGCAATTTGTGCATAACGATGCTGATTACCATCATAGACCAGCATCATTTCCTTCATCAGGTTTCTGCCATAATTAGAAGTTGCAACTCCCTTTGTTCCGGATTTCAAAAGCAACTTCCATGGGTAATGTGCATATACTGGTTCCATTCTTTTCAGAAGCCAGATCTCCACTGCTGTCACATAGTTTCTCTGGAGCGGTGCTGAATCAATGGAAATAAAACCTGCCAGCCGGTCAGGATACAATTGTGCATAAGCCTGTCCCACATATCCTCCCATTGATTGACCGATTATAATTGGTTTTATGATTTCTTCTTTTTCAAGAATCCCATTCAGCCATTTTGCCTTATCAAACAGATCAAATTCAAACCGAAACGGCCAGGAAGAGGCATGAGCCGGTGCATCCCATACAATAATATTATATTTTTCCTTCGAAGTACTCAACCTGCTTATCAAACAATCTATGATCAGCAGTCAGCCCTGGAAGAAATATAAGCGTCGTTGTATCCAAACTCAGAATACTTGACCAATAATGAATCGTTCCACAAGGTGTTTGATATGTACTTTCCTTCAACAAATACACCTCCACTCTATTTTTCTCAGCTACACAAACTGAAAACTTTAACTATTTTCATATTGATTTTTTATATTAAATTATAATCCATGCTCTTTACTCCTCATTGTGTTGAACTGTCAACTATACTACCCTGAATTTCCAAAATAAAACTTATTGCTCTTCTATTGAGTCAATATTTTAAATCATATCACACTATCAGCCCTATTTCCATTTTAATTTACTTAGTCAAGTCACTTCAAACTTACTACACCTGATACAAGCAAGTCCCCACCCACTGCTTATTGTTTTTCGCAACCTCCGCAGGGGACTTACCTGATTCGCTTAAAGTGTATTTAAAAGAGCCAACCACCAGCATAGAAAAATAATTTATTTCATGTGCATTTGCAGGATATTTAGATATTCTTAGCTGGTCAAAATCTGCGTTATGAGAAAAATGACACACTGTCTGAGCGAAGCGAGTTTGTGGCATTTTTCTCATGCCTTTAGCAGATTTTTAGTAGCTTAGAATATC
>ENA-OQIA01000157-OQIA01000157.1-human-gut-metagenome-genome-assembly--contig:-NODE-157-length-10635-cov-4.779882_pt1 | contig 10635 bp, 7 predicted proteins | sample MGYA00242571_ERZ504735 | MGnify/ENA primary metagenome ERZ504735 (study PRJEB26092, sample SAMD00036442) | human gut metagenome | host: Homo sapiens | study: EMG produced TPA metagenomics assembly of...
TGATCCCGCGGTGGCCAGAAACACCATGGAGACGATTCGACACGAATCGGAACGCGCACTGCATGACATGCAACGTCTCTGGGAGTATCGGGGGTTCACCGCACGCGATTATAACGATATCGGCAATCTTGTGGAACAAGCGCAAAACGTCTCCCCCGACATTCGAATCCGACGGAATATCACCGGCACCGCCAGCCCAGAACAACTCGGCGAACAAGCCTCGATAGCTTCCTACCATGTAGTGCAGGAGGCGCTGACGAATATCCGCAAGTATGCGGGGCCGCACGTCGATGTACATATTAAAGAGTCATGGAACAACGGTTTGCTCACTTTGACCATCACCGACAATGGTCATGGCGCGGCGGCCAATATCGACGGGCATACGCCAGGTTACGGCCTGCTGGGCATGAAAGAACGCATCGAATCGGCCGGAGGCTCGTTGCAGGCTGGCCCTCAACTCGGCGGAGGCTTCGAAGTCATGGCCACCCTGCCTTACGGCGGTAAAGAACAGGTGACAGAAGAAACCGGCGAACAGTATGCCTCGGAACAGTCCGAATCTTGCAACACAACTGCCATATCCAGCAAAGCGAAACTATCCGACGAAGCAATCGCACCTCACACAGTCGTCAACATATCGGCGCGAATCCCAGATCAGCCATCGGAGCAGACGCAGGAAACCAACCAACCGACCGGTCGCGATCATCGTTCGAATGCCCTGCAACATTTGCGCATCACCGCACCCAATCTGCATGATTTGCTCAAATCGTTGAAACTGAAATCCGTAGAACTTGCAAATACATCCAATTCGCGAGGGCTGAATTGGGTGGAACGCGTTTCCGCGTGGACGCAGCACCATTATGCGCTCATGGATTCCGTTGGTGCCGTGGCATTGGTCATGCTGCTGAATCGCATGTCGATTACGTTCCTTTTTGATAGTTCACCTCTTGCGCAGCTCTCTCATGCGATCGCTACCTGCTGCATATTGGCGCTGTCTCTTCGACGCAGGTTCCCCGAGACTTGCGCGCTTATTGTGTTCGTATTGTCAGTTGTGCAATTGTTGTTTTTGGGATCGATTGAGGTTGGACATATCGTAGCGTCGCTGTGTGCTCTGTATTCAGCCGTATTGTATGGACGCGAACACGCATGGCGTTGGACCGGTCCTGCCGCTGTCACCTGTTCGGTGCTGATGGGCTTGAAAATCGCGGCCGATCAACACGGATACATTACCTTGTTCGGCGCCATCACCGCTTCCGTGGGCTTGACAAAACCGGTTTCAGCCGCGTCAAGCAGTACTGCGGCGTTTTTTACCGGCGTTATGTATACGGTTGCGGTGTTGATACTGTGCGCCGGCATTATGGCATGGGCGCGTTGGACTCGTTCCAGTGATTCAAACGCACTGGTGTTGCAGGCGCGAGAGGAAGCGCTGGTGGCCGAGCAGGAGAAGCAGCGTATTCTCGCGGCGAATATGGAACGCGACCGTATCAGTGCCAGCATTCAGGCTGAAGTCACCGCCACGCTGAACAGCGTGATTAGTCAAGCCGTCGATGATATCCGCATGTTGGACGCTGCCGAAGCACAAGGCAAAGAGCCTACTGCCGACGAGATTTCCGCAGCGTTCAAAGCCATCGGAGAACAGGGGCGCGCCGCGCTTAAGCGTATGCGCGAACTGCTCGGAGTGCTTCGTGAGACTGGTTTCAGCGATGACGCTCATGCCGGTAGCGCGAGCGAACTGCAGTTGAGGCCCGCAGCACCGCTGGAGGAGCAGCTGCAGCGCGCGTCTCGATAGCCGGTTCAAGTTTTTCAGGGAGATTTAAGGGGTTGTTTCGCGCTGTGAGCGGAACGATGCCGATAAGGTGGAGAGTATGAGTGAAGAACAGAAGATTCGTGTGGTCATCGCCGATGATCAGGAATTGGTACGTGCCGGTTTCGCGATGGTGATCGGCTCGCAACCGGATATGGCGGTTGTCGGCCAGGCGCGCGATGGCGCGGAAGCGGTGGCTTTGGCGGAGACGCTGCATCCCGACGTGGTGCTGATGGACGTGCGTATGCCCGGTGTGGACGGCATTGAGGCGACACGTCGGATCAGCGCGTTGCAGCATCGTTTCGCACCTGACGGAAGCGCGCTTGACGATGCGCATACCCGTGTGATCATTCTGACGACGTTCGATTTGGACGAATACGTGATGGCCGCGATCAACGCCGGCGCGTCCGGTTTCCTGCTGAAGGACACGGAACCGGAGACGTTGCTCAATTCGATTCGCACCGTGCATCAGGGCAACGCCATCATCGCTCCGTCCGCCACGAAACGGCTTATTGAAAAATGATGGATGGCAGTTTCGCAAGCGCGGCCACCACTCAACCCGCTTCCGTCACGTCCACTTCCGTTTCAATGGCGCCGGCGTATACCGATCCGGAATTGGACGAACTGACCGACCGCGAGCGCGAGGTGCTTATCGAGATCGCACATGGTCTGTCGAATCAGGAAATCGCGGACAAGCTGTTCATCAGCCTGCCTACCGTGAAAACGCATGTCGCGCATATCCTGTCGAAAATCAATGCGCGCGACCGCGTCCAAGCCGTCGTGTTCGCCTACGAAAACCATCTCGTATAAAATCTTCATAAAACGTATTCGGCAACAAAAATGCTCCTTCTTTCGAAGGAGCATTCCGTTTATCGCCTAAGCTTCTGCGAGCGCCTCGACAGGCCGAACCGTAAAGCGGGAAGCCTGGTAGGCTTCCCGTAGGTGAGGTGAGCGGCTTGCCGCGAAGGCCGCCAGTTGAGGTGCTAAGCTTCTGCGAGCGCCTCAACTGGCGGCACCCTGACCGCCCGACGGGCAGGTGCGATGCTGGCCAGCAACGCTGCCACAGCCGCCACGGCAAGCACAATGCCGTTGATGCCCCATTCGAATGGGAACGCCACGGTGCCGTACAGACTGAACACCACGTATGCGCCCAGCCAGCCGAACAGGGTGCCAAGTAGTACGCCCGCGATGCCGGATACCAGCGAGATGAGCAGGGCTTCCACCGCGAGGGAGCGTCGCAACTGACCTCGAGTCATGCCGATGGCGCGCAAAGTGGCCGATTCGCGGGTGCGTTCGATCACCGACAGGGACAGCGTGTTGGCCACGCCGACAAGTGCGATGAGCACAGCCACAGCGATCAATCCCACCAGAAGCATCATCATGGAGTCGATCATCTTCGCCCATACGATGCGTTCGGCGATCGGTCCGGTCACTGTCGCATCAGTGCTCTTCTCCAATGCGGCCTGCATGTCGTTGTAGATGCCGTCAACGGAAACTCCCGACTTGTCAGTATCCGCCTTGACCAGCAGCACATGGGTGGCGGCATCGAGGTCACCATTGGTGAAATGGCTTTCATCCACGAATCCGACAGCTCCATACTGTGCGGATACGCGACGGTAGTCGGCTTGGTTTGCTTGCAATGTCAGCGAACGCGTAGCGTCGCCGTCCTGGTTCCATTCGGTAGAGAAATCAGCCGTACCATTGGCGAACTGCAGTTTCTTGCCGGTTTGCGCATTGTATGTTGGCATGAGCACGCCATCACTGTCGATGGAGGCGTTACCCAAGTTGGCACGCATGACCTGCTTGACCTGATCGATATTCTTCACGCCGACCAGCAATGCGGACGTAGGCTGGGTTCCATCCGCTTTCTCCAAGGTCACGGAAACCGCCGGCGCATACAACGTGTCGGACACGCCGTTGATGTCGGCTACATCCTTGACCATTTGCTGGCTGATGTCATCGCCCATGGCCACGATGTCGACGCTATAACGGGTGGCGAGCGTACCATTCATAGTCTCTTTGGCGCTGGCGGCACCGGTTGCGATGGTGGAAACCAGGGTGACGCCGATGAGCAGAGCGGCACCGGTTGCTGCGATGCGTCGCGGATTCTTCTGAATGTTGGCGTGCGCAACCGTTGCGGAAGGGCCTGTCAGCGAGGCCAACGCTCCAACTCCCTTCATGAGGGCCGGCATCCAAAACACCGCGGTGACCACCATTCCGAGGAATACCAGTGCGGCGCCGGCGATGGCTACGAGCAGAATCATCGTGAATTGATCGCTGCTCGCATTCTCGCCGCCATTGGTGGCTTGTACCTGCCAGATGGAAAATACCACCATGGCGATACCGACCACCACCATCAGAATACCGATTATGGCTCGCGTGAGGCTGGAACGACGGTTGTCGGTCAGTTCAATCGGGCGCAATGCCTCCAATGGCGTCACCGCAGTAGCGGAACGTGCGGATCCCAGGGATGCGAGCACCGTCACCACAATACCGAAGAGAATAGGTATGACGGCGGCCTGCCAAGAGAAATTGAATCGCATACCCTCTTGCATGATGTCGCTGACGCACATGCCCCACATGAGCAGACTTCCCAGCATCACGCCAAGCACGGATGCGACGAAGCCAAGCACTGCCGCTTCGAACAGCACGGAACCATACAGCTGGCCTTTTTTCGCGCCGATGGTGCGCAGCAAGGCGAGTGTGCGGCGGCGTTGCGCCACGAGTACTTGGAACGTGTTGGCGATCACCAGTGCCGCCACGAACATGGCAAGCACGCCGAAGCACATGAGGAATGTGGTGACGATGCTGGTTTGGTTGCCGGTTAAGGATTTGATGCTTTCGTCACTGACCTGCTGTCGCGACATCAGATCGAAATGCTTTGGCAGCAACGCTTTCACACTGTTGATGGTTTTTGCGGATACGCTATTTCCATCCAAGGCAAGGTCGAGGTATACCGTTGTTGTTCCGGTGGTGTCGAAATCGTCCGTTCCCTGCATTGCGGCAAGCAGATTGTCGGATCCTACGATCGCACCACCATAGTACGAGTAGGCGCCGTTCGGATCGGAGGTGAGTCCGACCACGCGCACGTTGTCCGCTTTGGCTTTGCCATCGGTGCCTACCGCATATTGGGGAGGTCAGTCTTACAGTGTCGCCAATGCCGACGTTCAGCTGTTTCGCCATGTCTTCCGGCAGTGCGACTTCGTTGGAGTCCTTCGGCTGGTCCCCTTCCGTAATATTCACGGGAAGCATGTTCTTCTGTGCCGCGGTAGAGATGATCTCGCCGCTGATGGCGCTGTCCCCCCTGGAAACGCTGACGCCGGTTTCCACCGAGGCGCGGACACCGTCAACCCCTTCGATGCCGGCGATCTGGTCGAGATGGAAGTCGCCGACAGTGCTGGAGTACGCTTCGTTGAGTTCCTCATCGCTCAGGTCGGAGCTGTTGACGGTCACCGCATAGTTGGCGTTTCCGAACATGGCGGTCATCTGCCGTGTCAGGGAGTCGTTCATGGCATTGCCGAACAGGAAGGTGCTGGCGATGAACGCCGTGCCGATCATGATGGCGATGCCTGCGGGTATGAGCATGCGCTTGGTTTTTCGCATGAGTTTCAAAGTGATGGACCACATGGTTAATTCTGTTTCCTTCTTCGAATGCTTCTACAGTGCGTTTAGCGGGAATGTCTCGCGGAAGCCACATTCATTGTGGCGGCTTCGCGTTCCTTCATCAGCAGTTCACTCATCTGGTCTGCTGTCGGCTTGTTCACGTCCGCCACGATCTGGCCGTCGGCGAACACGAGCGCACGGTCGGCGTAAGACGCGGCGACCGCATCATGCGTGACCATGATGATGGTTTGGCCAAGTTCGTTGACGGAACGTTTCAGGAAGCTCAACACTTCGGCGCTTGATACAGAGTCAAGATTGCCGGTGGGCTCGTCTGCGAACACCAGTTTCGGTTTGGTGATCAATGCTCGCGCGATGGCCACACGCTGCTGTTGGCCTCCCGATAGTTCGTTCGGACGATGGTTAAGACGTTCCTTAAGGCCAAGCGTTTCCACCAGCAGACGCAACCACTGTCGGTCTGGTTTCGCCCCAGCCAAGGTCAAGGGCATGAGAATGTTCTGTTCGGCAGTAAACATCGGCAGCAGATTGAAGCTTTGGAAGATGAAACCGATCTGATGGCGGCGCAGCAGGGTGAGCTGGTCGTCGTTCATGCGGGTCAGATCCTTGCCGTCGAACATGACGTGTCCGCTAGTGGCCGAATCAAGTCCGGCCAGCGTGTGCATCAACGTGGATTTGCCAGAGCCGGAGGGGCCCATGATGACGGTGAATTTTCCTTGTTCGAAGGCGATATTGACGTCACGTAACGCATGCACCGCGTTGCTTCCGGAACCGTAGTCCTTGACAAGATCGATGGCTTCAATGGCAGTGTTATTGGCTTTGATGGCGTCCCTGATGTCCATGGAAGTTCCTTTCTTTGCGAAGTTACTTCCAACATACGGAACATTCGACGTCAACGGCATCATGCGTTGGTCTGAAATCCTGCTGAACCGCGACTCATCCTTGAGTATGAGATCAACGCGGGAACAGCGAAAACTGGATGATCAGAAACCATGTTCCAAGCATCGGGCAATCGTCAATCGCCTAGCAATACGCCTTCGTGCGGCGGCTCAAGCCAATACGACTCCTTTTCCACACTGACGGTGGACGCCCACCAGGTCTGTTCCACGCCTGGCAATGGGCGAATGGATTCGTCCACCACGCGCCATAGGTCCTCATCGTTGTCGGCGATGATTTCAATCAGGTAATCGGCACCGTTCAATCCGACACCACTCATCGCGTACGTCACTTCGTCGATGGCCAGAAGCTGTTCGGAGTCAAGCCGATATGGAGGTTTCACTCCAAGTCCGAGGAATGCCTGTCGGAATCCTCCCAAACGCATGGGGCTTACCGTGGCCATAATGCGCATCACGCCGGAATCTTCGAGTTTTTTGATGCGGCCGCGAATCGCCGTATGGGTCACGCCGAGACGCTCCCCCAACGACGCATAGCTGGCCCTGCCGTCCTTCTGCAGTTCGTTGAATGTGTGCACGAACCGTGGATCCAGACGATGCGAGGGAATATCGGTGCCGACACTCGCCTCGCGTTTGGTCAGGAAGCCGGTTTCGCCATGCGCGGCGAGCAGACGGTTCACCACGCTGACATTGTGGTCATCAAGCACCAGCCGTCCGCATGAGAACACCTGCAGACGGGACAATCCCGGCAACGCGCGCAGACCATGTTTGAGGAAATGATCCATGCCTTCAGCCGAATACACCACAGCCTCAGCGATGATGTCGGCATCCCCCAGAGCGCAGACCACGTAGGTGACCTGTGGCATGGATTGGAGCATGGCAAGAGCCTCATCCCTGCTCCCGTCGAGACGAAGTCCCACCAGCACCTGGCTGTAATTGCCCAGACTCAATGGATTGCACACCGGGACGATGCTCATGATGCCGGATTCAGTAAGCCTGCGGTAGCTTTCCGTAGCCGCGTAGACGGAAATGCCGATTTTGTCGGCAAGCGCCTGCATGGTCATACGGCCGTCGCATTGCAGGGCCGAGACCACTTTCAGGTCGCGTGCTGTGATGGTGATGCGTTGTTCGTTCTGGAACATTGGCCTGCCTCAGAACTGCCACAGCATCAGCCAGATGCTGCCTGCCGTCGCGGCGACGGTGACCGCAAGGATGATCCAATCGGAGAGTCTCATCTTCAGCTGTATGCGGTAGGTGCGTCTCACGCCTTGGAGGTTGAGCCCGCGCGATTCCATAGCCCAGCCGACGCTTTGGCTCATTTTGTAGGCGCGGATCAGCACCGCGATGATGATGGGCAGATACGATTTGAACCGGTCCACCAAGCGTACGAATACGTTGCGTTTCTTGCCGGTGGCGTCTTTCTTGCCGTTCAAGTCGAGTCCGCGGGCCCGTTGCGCGGCCGATACGGATTGGAAGATGGAGAAGAACACCGGAATGTAGCGCAGCGCGGTGGCGAGCGTGAGTCCGGCCTTGTACGGCATGCCCAGGGAGGTGAGCCCTCGGATCAGCTTGGTCTGGCTGGTGGTGAACAACGTGAGGAAGCACGCGAATCCGAGCGCCGGAATGCGCAATCCCATCACCGCGGCCATGACGAGGTTCTCTCGCGTGAGTTTCAGCCATCCCCACTGCCACAGCACGTGCGTGCCGGATGGGTCGAAAATCGGCCAGAGCACCACGATGAACACGATGATCACGGCGAGGATCTTCCACACCCAGCCGATGCGTTTCAGCGGCACGCCGTCGGTGATGAGCATGAGATGTTCGATGATCAGAACGTCAAGTATGAACGCCCAGTTGCGCCATACCAGGCACAACACCAACATGACCACGGTGATGAGGAATTTCACACGGGGGTCGGCGCGATGCAGCCAGCCGTCGCCCGGTACATACAAATCGGCGTCCATCAGTGTCGTCCTTCCTCATGCTTGGTGACTTTCAGCAGCACATGCGTCGCCGAAACGGGCCCATTGGATTTACGCGGTTTGCGGATGGTCCGAGATTGCTTCTGCGCCGCTTCGGACCTGTCGATCGGCCCATACTGCACGACTTTTCCGTCCTCCAATTCCAGCACATGCGTGCAGTACCGGTATACCGCGCGCATGTCGTGGCTGATCATGACGATGGTGACGCCGCGCTGGTTGAGTTTCTCGATGGTGCCGAGGAAGCGTGCTGCGAGACGGTGGTCGAGACCGGCCGTAGGCTCGTCGAGCACGAGGATCGGCGTGCGCATTGCAAGCACGGATGACAGCGCCACCGCACGGCGTTCGCCGTAGCCGAGCGTGGCCGGCGAGACGTCTTCATAACGGTGCAGGTCGAACAGCGTCAGCATCTCGTCGACACGTTTGAACACGGTGGCTCCGTCCAGTCCAAGCGCGGTAGGACCGAATGCGATTTCCTCCTTGGTGGTGGAGCAGAAGATCTGATGGTCGGGATTCTGGAAGACGAATCCGACGTGGGCCGCCATTTCGCCGACGCTGTGTTTGGAGGCGTCGAGCCCATCCACCGTCACCGTGCCCTGCGTGGGTCGGATCAGTCCGTTCAGATGTTTGGCGAGTGTGGTCTTACCGGAGCCGTTACGTCCGATGAGTCCGATGAATGAGCCACGTTCGATGTCGAACGTCACGTCGTCCAGAGCTTTCGATGCATTGCCGCCGCGCTCATATTGGTAGGAGACATGGTCCAGACTGATGACCACGTCCTTGGACCGTTCCGGCTGATTCTTTTTGTCCTTCTTATGCTTTTTGCCCTGCTGTACGGCCTTGACCTGCGGCAGCGGATCGTCCGCGACCTGCACGCCGGAGGATTCCAGCAGTCCTTTTTCACGGACGAACAGGCTAGCGTCGCCGTTGCGCACCAATTCCCCATTGACCATGAACAACACTTGGTCGGCCCAATAGGCGATATGCTCCGTGTCCTGTTCCGCCATGATCACCGTCATGGAACGGGTCTGCCGGATGCGTTCAAGCACATCGAAGACTTCCTGCTTGCCTTCCGGATCGAGCGCCGCAGTCGGTTCGTCAAGGATGAGCACGTCGGGTTCCGCCGCCAATGCCGCCGCGATGGCCACACGCTGCATCTGCCCACCCGACAGGCTGGCCGGCACGCGCTTGCGGTAGCCGGTCATGCCGACCAGATCGAGCATGACGTCGATCTGCTTGTCGATGATGTCCGGTGCGATGCCGCGGTTTTCCAAAGGAAAGGCGATCTCATCCTCAACGCTCGCACAGAACAGCTGCGCTTCGGGATCCTGCTGCACGTAGCCGATACGTTCGGACAACGCCGATACGGAATGACGGCTGGTGTTCATGCCGTTGACTTCCACCAGTCCGGTCATGGTGCCGTCCGCCAGATTCGGGATGATTCCAGCCAAAGCCATGCACAGGGTGGATTTGCCGGCGCCGGTCGGTCCAATGACGCCCACGAACGAGCCTGATTTGATATCGAAGCTGACATGCTTGAGGCTATCCACCGGCTTGCCGCCATCCACCAATGGCTCATACTGCCAACTCAAATCACGTACCGTGATCATGCGCTCTTCTCCATATCTTTCAGCACATCAGCCCATTGCACCGGCCGCGAACACAGCCACTACGGATACTATATGAACGAATATGTATAAATAAAGCCCGTGGAATCGCCGTTCATCGGTGAACCCACGGGCTTTATTTATACAAGACAATAATGTATCACTCGCCGGCCTTGACGCTGAGGTTGCCGAGTCGCACCAGCGGCGGATAAGCCTTGCGCACCGCGGAGAACAGTGCGAAGCCAACGATCAGGCCGACAACCATCTGGAATGAGTTGCCGATGATTTCGCCTAGGGCCGGACCGAAGCCGGACAGGATGCCGCCGGCGATGAAGTAGCCGAACACCTTCCACACGCCGGCCACCAGAGAGCCGATGACGACGTTGGCCGGTTTGAATTCACGGACCAGCAGACCCACGAGCACCGCCTGCAGACCGTCGATGATGAAGGTGAAGATTGCCCACTGCGGGTATCCCGAGATGAGGTCGGACAACGCCGGTCCAAGACCGCCGATGATGCCGCCGACCCACGGGCCGAACGCATAGGAGCTGAAGAAAATCATCGTGTCGGACAGGTTGAGGTATCCACGGGTCGGGGTCGGAATCTTCACGAACATGGTCAGCACGGTGGTGACCGCGGTCATGATGGCGACCAACGGGATGGTGTTGACCTGAATAGCTTTCTTGATATCGTTCTTGACATCCTGCGTCATAATACAGTCTTCTTCTCTTCTTTTT
>ENA-OQIA01000161-OQIA01000161.1-human-gut-metagenome-genome-assembly--contig:-NODE-161-length-10097-cov-5.447141_pt1 | contig 10097 bp, 9 predicted proteins | sample MGYA00242571_ERZ504735 | MGnify/ENA primary metagenome ERZ504735 (study PRJEB26092, sample SAMD00036442) | human gut metagenome | host: Homo sapiens | study: EMG produced TPA metagenomics assembly of...
TGAGGATCTGCGTCATCTTCTCGGTGATCAGCCGGTCGAGCCTGGTCTCGAGCAGGTTCTGGTCGATCTGTATGATGTTCTCGGGCATGGTTCCGTCTCCTGGCTTCCAATCGCGGTTTTTTGTTTTTGGCGAATGAAAATCGTACACAGGACGCGGGCCATGCCCTCTTACGTCAGGGCCGGAATCCGAAAGTGCGCAAGAATTCGGGCGTTATCACCACGCCCTTGTCATGGCGCAAAGTGGTGCTGCGTTATCGGAAAGCCCGCAAGCTTAGGCTGCTTGACTGATGCGGTTTCGTTGGGTGCGCGCGTGAGGCCGCCCGCTTTCCGCATGATCGCGACTCCTCGGTGTTGTGCCTCTTTTGTGGCGATCGGCGCTGGAATCCTTGAAAGCCGCTGATAATCGTGTTCGTCGCGCGTCATTCCGATACGTTTGGTTGCGCACAGGATATAGGAGGCTTGTTTTTTGTGTCACGATTCGAAAAAAAGACCAAAATTTTGGATCGTGACACATCACTTTCGGTTCGGGGGTATGTTTTTGAGGCATTTTTCCTTGGGAATATGTCGTTTTATACCCCCGTATTGCTTTTTTGGAAGGAAAAATGTGTCACGATTCGAAAAAACAGCCGAAATTTCGAATCGTGACACATTTCGGGAGACTCCGCCACTCATCTACGCTTCACCGCGCACCTACGCTCCGCCACCTGCCACGCGCCTCACCGCTCCGGTACGCTTTGCGCCGGGCAGCCATGCAGCACGGACAGCATCGCCCGCTTTTCCTTGGTGGTGACGCTCAGCCCATACTTGGCTTTCACGCCGATCTGCCGGGCCACGTAATCGCAACGGTATGCGCCGTTCGTCGGCAGCCAGTACGCGGCCGACGCGGAACCCTTCTCCTGATTGGCAGGCCCGTCCACCGCCAGCAGGTTGTACATGTCGTTGCCGAACCGGTACCGCTTCGTACGGTCCCACTGGTTCGCACCCGACTGCCACGCGTTCTCCAACGCCACCACATGGTCGATCTGCACCGCTGACGACGTTTTCACTCCGCGCGTGAACCGGATCGTCGTACCGGTGTACGGGTCGGATAGCACACCCGACTTCACCTTGCAGCCGGCGCCGGACCCGGAACCAGAATCAGAGCTAGAACCAGAACCCGCTATATACCGCACATCCGTCAAATCGCGCGCCAACACGTCCTCGCGCACATCGCAACCGTTGCCATCGTCATCGGTCTGCCGGAAACCGAATGAATCGCGGTCGTACCCGGCCCGGCTGGGCTGGTCGTCGATTGTCAACGATTGCAATGTTTCCGCCGCGCTGCCAGTCGCCACATACTCGCCCGTCATCTCGCCGACGGTCGGGTTGACCTTCGGCATGAGCAGACCGATCGAAATGCCGGCGACCACCGCCACGACCAGCAGAATCGCAATACGTTCCGCTAGCCCGTTGGCATTGAAACGCTGCCTGCGGAAACGCGAGTCACGCATACGTAAACGTCATCGGATCATGTCCCGCACGCGTCGGCCCGTCGAGCGCATCGATGGCCGCATGCTCGGCCGGGCTGAGTACGAATCCGAACAGGTCGAGGTTCTGCCGCTGCCGGTCCGCATGCACCGACTTGGGAATGATGATCGTGCCGTTTTCGATGTGCCACCGCAGGATCACCTGCGCTTCGGTGACGCCATGCGCCCGCGCGATGCGTTCGATCACACCATCGCCGGCATTGAGATCCGCGCCACGCGCCATCGGCGAATACGCCTCGACCGCGATATTATGCGCCTTACAATACGCCACCACCTCGCGCTGCTGCCACGTGGGATGCAGCTCGATCTGGTCGACGGCCGGATACTCGCCCGTCTCCTTATGCAGCCGCTCAAGATGCTCCGGCAGGAAATTGCACACGCCAAGCGACCGCACGCGGCCCTCCGCGCGGAATTCGTCGAACGCCTTCCAGGTTTCGCCGGAACGCCAGTCGAACGGGGTCGGCCAATGCAGCATATACATGTCCACATAATCGAGCTGCAGCAGGTCAAGCTGACGGTCGAACGCCTTGCGTGCGGAATCGTACCCCTGTTCCGAATCGCGCAGCTTCGTCGTCACCCACAGATTTTTGCGATTTTTCGCCTTGCGTGAACCCCGCGTTTTTCAGCGCGCGTCCCACGCCCGCCTCGTTGTTGTACCCCGCGGCACCGTCGATATGGCGATAACCGGCTTCCAGCGCGCTCTCCACCACGGGGGTAACGCCCTCATCGTCGATACGCAGCACGCCCAAGCCGATCTGCGGAATCAGATTGCCGTCGGAAAGCGTGATCATCGGAGTGTGGAAAGTAGCCATGAAAACAACCCTTTGAATCGAATATGCGATGTTCTCTGCACCAGTTTAGCGGCTTCCGTGATCGCGGTCTGTCCGCCCCACAATCGGCGCATGTTCGGCAGCTGTTCAGCTTTCCGTAACAGACGTAACAATTCTGCGCGGAAAACGCACTATAACGTTGCGCGGATATGAAGAACGATATGGATTCGAAGAATATGACGATCACTGCGCAGCATGACCGATCCGCCCGGCCGTACCACCACGGCCACGCGCTCGCCGGCATCCTCGGCCCCGCGTTCGTGGCGGCGGTCGCATACGTGGATCCGGGCAACGTGGCGGCGAACATCACGTCGGGCGCGCGCTACGGCTACCTGCTGGTGTGGGTGCTGGTGTTGGCTAACTGCATGAGCGTGCTCATCCAATACCAGTCCGCGAAACTCGGCATCGTCACCGGCAAAAGCTTGCCGGAAATCTTGGGCGAACGGCTTGGCGACGCGGGCCGTTTCATGTTCTTCATGCAGGCTGAGGTAATCGCCATCGCCACCGATCTGGCGGAAGTGATCGGCGGCGCGATCGCGCTGAAACTGCTGTTCGGCCTGCCGCTGTTCGTCGGCGGCTGCATCATCGGCGCGGTGTCGACGGTGCTGCTGATTTTCGAAAAAGGCGCCACGCATCGCATTTTCGAAAAACTCATCATCGGCCTGCTGCTGGTGATTACGTTCGGTTTCATCGCCGGCCTGTTCATCGCCCCGCCAAATCCGAAAGAAGTCGTCGCCGGCTTGATTCCACGCTTCAAAGGCACTGATACCGTGCTCATGGCCACGTCCATGCTGGGCGCCACGGTCATGCCGCACGCCATCTACCTGCATTCCACGCTCGTCAACGACCATTACGCCCCCGGCGAAGCGAAGCCGAGCATCAAAAAGCTACTTCACGGCAGCAAAATCGACGTTGCCTGGGCGCTGATACTGGCCGGTTCGGTCAACCTCGCGCTGCTCATCCTCGCCGCGAACTCGCTGTACGGCATGACCGGCACCGACACCATCGAAGGCGCGCAACGGGCCATCCAGCATGTGCTCGGGCCGGTGATCGGCACGATTTTCTCGATTGGTCTGCTTGCGTCGAGCCTGAGCTCCACGTCGGTCGGCACTTACGCCGGCAGCGAAATCATGCACGGCCTGCTACGCATCAAAGCGCCGATGTGGGCGTGCCGAGTGGTGACGCTGGTACCCGCGCTGGTGGTGCTATGGTTCGCCAACAATCCGACGGAAGCGTTGATCGTCGGCCAGGTCGTGCTGTCGGTCGGCATTCCATTTGCGATTATTCCGCTGATGCGCTACACGCACGACCGCACGCTGATGGGGGAGTATGTGGACGGTCCGGTCAAGCACGTCGTCAATATCGCGGTCGCCGCGCTGATCGTCGCTCTGAACGTGGTGCTGATTGTGCTGACAATGCTCGGCAAAGCCTGATTTTCCGTGATTTTTACGTCGATCTCCGGCGGATTTGCGGCGCTTTTTTCGTAGTTTCTCAGCTGATTTTCTAGGGTTTTTCCCGCAGATTTCCTGCGGATTTTTCCACGAAACCTACGCTGCCTGCACTTTCCCGCTGTCATAATCGACCACGGTGTACATGCCCTTCCCCTCGCGCTTGGACTGGTACAACGCATGGTCGGCGAATCCCAAGCAGAGGTTCAGATCGACGTTCTTGCCGGACAGCACGCGGCATGCGCCGATACTGCAATGCACGTCCTGCCCGTATTGCGCGGACGCCTGCGCCAACTGGCGGCGGAACAGGTCCAGCGTGCTTTCGATCACGCGCTCGTTCGCGGTGTTCTTTATCAGCGCCACATACTCATCGCCACCGAAACGGACGATGATGTCATCATGCCGGTACAGCCGCTTCAACGTCTGCGCCACTTCACGAATCCAGAAATCGCCCACTTTATGGCCGTACGTATCGTTGATCTGCTTGAAATCGTCGATGTCAACGAAAATCAGAACAGCCTGGTCGTCTTCCTGCATGTGCGCGAAATAATTCTCAATCTGTTCGCGGCCGGCGCTTTTGCTCCACAAATCGGTCAGACCATCGTGCTGCGCCTCGTAGCTGGCCTTCTGATAGGCGTCATCCTGCGAACGGATTTTCTTGTTCATTTCGATGGTGTCGACCACGAACGTGAACTGGATTGAAATCGTGATCGCGATGGCCTGCAACGCCAGTCCGTAATGGAGAATCTGAACGATGGTTGTCACAATCGGCAGCACGAAGAACGACAGCGACGTGACGAACAGCGGTCGGCTGAGGTTTTTGCGGTTTTCGATGATCAGCATCACAATCAGCGCGAGCTCTACCAGACCCAGTATCTGCGGGATAGCGAACAGTGGTCCGCGGCGGTAGTAGTTCTGGCTGTCGATGTAGTAGACCATATGGTTGAACTGCGTGGCAATCGTCAGTACGATGCCGAGCGCGGACGCTGCGTAGATGACGTCAAGCTTCTTCGAACGCGGCTTTTTCGGCTTGGATCGGGCATTGGCCGAACGTTGGTTCTTACGATTACGCTTGGCTCCGCCGCTCGTTCTGGCCCTCCACTCGTGCGGGCTGACGTTTTCAAGCATGTCGTCGCCGCTGACGGTTTGCCAGATATAGTTGGCGAACAGTGCGATGAAGATGAAATTGATCAGGTATTCACCAAGATTGCCGATGCGCGTCATGTAGAAGTCAAGCTTGTCGCAGCCGCCGTTGTGATACCAGGCGGACACGTCGGCCATCAGCATCAGCGCACATAGAAGCTGCATGGAAACTTTCGTATAGGTACGCCGCGTCCTACGTATCGCGCCCACGTAGACGCCACCTGCGCAAACGATGCAGATGGGAACGCCCCATAGCTCCATCGCTATGTTGAATAACGTGACTACGGTCATACTTCCTAACCCCCTGCGCGGCGTATTCCTTCCCTGTATCGTGCCGTTACTGCCAACGCATATGTATACCACCCCGAGATGAACAAATACGAAGTTTTGCCAATTTTTCTCGGTTGAATTGGAATTGAACGTGTTCGAATAGTTTCATCTCGCGTTCGACCACCCGCAGTACTAGACTTTTTGAGTCTGTTTTTGCAGGAGTTGCGCAATACGCTGCGAGTATGCGCGGATGAGTGATGGAGGGCGGTCGGTTTGCCGTCGAAACCGGAGAAGAGGTCGGAAGTGAAGCCGGAAAAGAAAATAAACGCGAAACAGGGCCGCACCCACGGCCTGTCCCAGCCACTTACCGGCGAGGAATCGTATAAAAACGACCATCTGACGCATGCCGCGTTCGTATCGATTGCCATTCTCACCTTTATCACGTTCGTCGGCAACTTCACTCAGCTGCAGTTGAGCGCCGCACTGCCCACCATCGTGTCCGATTTCGGCATTTCCGTGACGACCGGCCAATGGCTGACGTCGATTTTCCAGCTCGTCATGGGCGTTATGGTGCCGCTCACCGCCTACCTGACCCGCCGATTCTCCACCCGCCAGATCGTGATCGCGTCGATGGCGGTGTTCACGCTCGGCTCGGTGTTCGCCTGGCTCGGCTCATCGTTCGTACTGGTTTTGATCGGCCGTCTGCTGGAAGCCGTCGGCACCGGCGTGATGTGGCCGGTCCTGCAAATCACGGTATTCTCCATTTATCCTCTGTCCCGCCGCGGTATGGCGATGGGCACCGTCGGCATGGCCATGAGCGTCGCGCCCGCGATTGGCCCCACCTTGGGTGGTGTGCAAACCGATTTGAACGGCTGGCGATCGATTTTCCTCACGCTGACGGTTATCGGCGTGATTTCACTGTTTTTGGCGATTTTCGGCTTGCGTAATTTCGGCACGCGCGACGCGTCCGCCAAAGCCGACTTCTTCTCCGTCGGCCTGTCGGTGTTCGGCTTCGGCGGACTCATGTTCGGCTTCACGAACATCGAATCGTATCCGTTCACGCATCCGATGGTGTGGCTCGCCATGCTTATCGGTGTGGTCGGCATCGTCTGGTTCGTGCTGCGGCAGATCCACGGCGCTCGCCGGCAGTCGGCCGACCCGTCCAAGCAACCTCCGCTGCTCAACCTGAGCGTGCTGAAAAACAAGAGCTTCACCGTCGGCACCGTCACCGCCGCGCTGTCGTTCTTCGCGTTCAGTTCGATCATGGTGATCATGCCGCTCTACATTCAGGATTGCCGAGGCTATTCCGCCACGATCAGCGGCCTGGTGATGCTGCCCGGCGCGTTCGGCCAGTGCATCGCGCAGTTCTTCGGCGGCAAGGCGCTCGACCGTCTCGGCGCGCGTCCGGTGGCGCTGATCGGCTCGATCACCCTGCTGTTCGGCACCATCATGATGAGCCTGATTTCCATGACCTCATGGATTTGGTGGGTGTCGATTTGGCAGTTCGTGCGCCAAATCGGCATGGGATTCGTGCTCATGCCGATTACCACGTGGTCGCTGAACTGCCTGGAGCCCGAGGAGGTGAGCGCCGGCTCGGCCGTTACGAACACGGTTCGCCAGATCGCCGGTGCCATCGGCGCTCCCGTGCTGGTGATTCTGATGGAAACGTTTACCGCCCTGCGCTGGGCTGCGATCGGCGGCGCGAAGAACATGTATGCCGTGGCGAACGTGTTCGGCATCCAGTGGGCGCTGCGCGTGAGCGCCACCATCTGCTTCATCATGGTGGTCATGGTCTTCTTCGGCGTCCGCGGCAACGGCGCCGGCTCCACCCGCGACACCGTCCAGCGCGCCCTCAATCGCGTCCACCCCCACGCCGCCTAGCCTGACCTGTCCGCTCTTACCGCATTTTCGCCGTTCCGTAGGCATGTCATGAGCGTGGTTTGCTCAAGTGCCGCCATTCCCCGCAGCAGGAAATGAGAGAGAAATGTCCGCATAGTGGCATGCGGTACGGGTGCACGTAAAAGCACTGTGAACCTCGCGGGAAGGAGGTGGCGCACCCGTGCCGTGTTGCGTATGGTGAACGGGAACGTAATGAAAGGCAACCATGCGGCAAACCTGCGAAAGCGAGCGTGAGAACGGCGGCAATAACGATGCCGAACGCGAACGCACAAGCGAAAGCGAAATCGAGGATCTGGGCGCGCAGCTCGACGAAGCATGCGCCAGCCGCCCCCTCGACCGCGCGCAACATGGCATGACCCGCCGTACCGCAGCAACACACCTTCTGACTGCGGTGCTCTGGCTGGCCACCGCCGTCATCCTGCTGGCCATGCTGCTGCGCATGCTGCCCAACAACCTCGACGGCAAACGGTACGTGCCGCTTATCGTCGCGCTGATGCCGTGGCTGGGCATACTGTCTTTGATTATTGCGATCACCGCGATAGCCGTCCGTGCAATAGGCGGACGCGTCCTACTCGCCACCGTCAGCGTGGTGTGCGTGGTCGTGCAAATCGGCTGGCATTGGGGTTATATCAGGCCGCAGCAAACGATTTCCGACGCGGCCAGCACCGCAGTCACGCAAGTCTCGTCCAACGGCTTGCCCAACACGTCCGACCGGTACGCCCGCATCATGACCTTCAACACCAAGGAAGGGCATGCCGACGCCAATCGGATCGTCGAAATCGTCAAAAACGAGCATGTGGAAGTGCTCGCGCTGCAGGAAGTGTCATGGGACCTGCTCAACCGGCTCAACGGCGCCGGAATCGCCAATTATCTGCCGTATTCCGTGGCCGCGCAGCAAACGTGGCATGACAACGGCGGTGTGAACGTGCTGTACAGCGCCGCGCCGATGGAAAACGCCAAACAGAACCTCATTCCCGTGGAATCAAGCAGCGTTTCCGCCGCGACGATCGATTTCGGCGGCAGCAAGGTGCGCTTCGGCTCCGTCCACCCGTTCTCGCCGCGCCCCCGCAACCAAGGTCTGTGGAACCGTAGTCTCGACTCGCTCGCCCAACTGCAGCATTACGACAATCTGTACGTGCTGATGGGCGATTTCAACTCCACATGGGACCACGCCAGCTTCCGATACCTGCTCGGCAGCCGCTTCCTGGATTCCGGCCAGCAGGCGGGCGAAGGCCTGCACATGACGTACCCGGCCATGATGCCGATCGCCGAAATCGACCATATCGTGCACGACAAGGGCGTGAACGTGGGCGATCTGGAAACCAAGTACATCGCCGGCTCCGACCACCGCGCTCTCCTCGCCACGCTCGAAGTCGCCTGACCCGCACCTAATCTGCGCTTGAACATATCTGCGCATAGCAAACATATCCGCACGTATCCCCACATATGCCCCTCAACGTACCAATAGCCGCAAACACGCCTGCTGCTATATCGACATTTTTGACATTATGTAGGTATAGGAATAGTCTATATTCACCCCGAACCTGCATATTCTGCACAAATGACGGTTATAAGGATGATGGTTATGGAGTACAAAAGCATACGGCAGACATTGGCAATGTCATCATCCACGGCCAAGCCGAAGGATGCGGCTGAGGAGGAATACCAAAAAAGACTCAACGGCTATTCAACATACCGGTCAGGTATTGAATTCGAAGGTCATGAGATGTTCGCCGTGGCGTTCAGGGAACTGTTGAACGTCATGGATTCGGTCCGTGGCATGGAAGTGCAGGTCGAATCGCTGTGGGCCGCATTGCCGCCGATTGCCCGCAGGGCGTATCTGATGGAACTCATCGGCGCGGAAATGCAGAGCACGAACTCCATAGAAGCCGTGCACACCACGCGCAAGGAAATCTCAGACGCGTTGGATGCGGCGGTCGCGGACGGGCCGCACAAGCGGTTGAGTGAGCTTGCCAAACTCTTTCTCGGACTCTCCGGCGAAAATTCCGCAACGTTGGAACTACCGAAAACGTTGCATGACATACGTAATATTTACGATCAGGTGATGGCTGGGGAACTACGGGAGGAAGACAAGCCTGACGGAATGGTATTCAGAGCCAAGCAAGTCTCTGTGTGTGACGGCTTTGACCGGGAGATTCATCAAGGCGCATGGACGGAATCGGAAATCCAAGTGCAATTGACCAAATGGCTGGCGTTGCTTTCGGATGAGGCGATTCCTCCGCTGCTGCGGGCTGTGATGTGCCATTACGCCTTCGAATGCATTCACCCGTTCTATGACGGCAATGGCAGGACGGGCCGGTTCCTGCTTGCTCTGCAGCTGAGCAAGCACCTGTCCATACCGACGGCGATCAGCCTGAGTCCGGTTATCGCCGACGCAAAAGGCCGGTATTACAAGGCGTTTGATGATGCGCAGCATCCGCTGAACTGTTCTGACGTCTCGCTGTTCTCATATCGGATGATCCGTTTTATCGCCACCGCCCAGAAGAACATCATCTCTGTGCTCGGCGAGAAGAAAACCCTGCTTGACACCGCGCGGAAGAGGCTTGAACATTATGCGCGAACGCAGGGCATTACGGAACTGCAGCGGAACATGCTGTACTTCCTGCTGCAGGAGGAGCTTTTCGACGATGCTCCGAAACCCATATCGCGCCGCCTAATGCGCGAATGGCTTGGCGTGGGGGAGCGGAAGACCAACACCGCGCTCGCGGAACTGGTGAACAGGAACCTGCTCGAGTTCCACGGCTCCCGCCCGATCCGCTATTCGCTGACCGCCACCGCCCGCGCCGAATTTCTGCAATGATTCTGCGCGTATTGGACGATTTGCCGCATGCGGGGAACGCCTCGCGCTAAAATTTCCGTTTGGCGGGTTGCGGAAGCCATGGTGGATTTCGCAAAACCGCAACACGAAACGTTGGAAGAACGGTTAAGGGTTTAGGCATGCACATCATGTTCGTCTGCAC
>ENA-OQIA01000164-OQIA01000164.1-human-gut-metagenome-genome-assembly--contig:-NODE-164-length-9951-cov-5.251832_pt1 | contig 9951 bp, 6 predicted proteins | sample MGYA00242571_ERZ504735 | MGnify/ENA primary metagenome ERZ504735 (study PRJEB26092, sample SAMD00036442) | human gut metagenome | host: Homo sapiens | study: EMG produced TPA metagenomics assembly of the...
TTTTGCGGTGGTCATAGCCCTGGTGAGACGCCCGGTCCCATTCCGAACCCGGTAGCTAAGGCCAGGCGCGGCGATGGTACTGCACTCGAGAGGGTGTGGGAGAGTAGCACGCCGCCGCTTCAAACGTATCGGGCCTCCCGGTCGAGCCTTTGGCTCCCGGGAGGCCCCTTTTTTCATGCTCTTTTTCCGGGCTTCCCGGCGGGCGTCGCTCCAGGAACCCTTTTTTCGTATCTTTTCCCATGCTTACCGAATCCCGTTGCCTATTGGATTCCATCGGCGGCAATATAGCATCTACAGTGTGCGAAATAAGAAGTATCCGTAGTAAAGGCAGCCGATCGCTCATACCTGTTGCACAACCTTGACACGTATGCCCAACTCTGCAAACCAGCAGTGCGACACGCCGATTTGGCTTTTTGCTGCTCCTGTTGTATTCTAGTCAAGTTGCGTTTCACGGATAGACACCGGGAAGCGTTGCATAATTGGAGAATTCGCCTAGTGGTCTATGGCGCACGCTTGGAAAGCGTGTTGGTGTAACAGCCTCACGAGTTCGAATCTCGTATTCTCCGCCCGGATTGGAACCCCGAAAACCGTTGGAATCATTCGGTTTCTGGGGTTCCTTCTTTTCCACTCCGTTTTCCGGTTCCTTCCAGATTCCCTCCGAATGCTTCTTTCGTTGGCCTCGGTTTTTTGAATCGTCCCGTATCGCAAGTCTCGCGTGTACGGGACGGCATCCAGGAAAGTCTCTGATTGCCATGCTGCGGCTTATTGGTGCCAGTCTGTGGTCTCAATAATGGGATTGTTTGCCCTCATATGTCGATATTTGATTGCGATTCGGTGGGGGAGTTGCGTACATCGTCGTTTTACGCGCACTTTTGCGCTGCGCTACGTTACGCTCGAAATCGTGACGTTGAGAGAAAGAAGCACGACGATGGTTGACAAGACGGCTGCCGGCAGCCAGCAGACTGACCAACGCGATGCTGATACTCGTGACTCTCTGGCGGCGCTTGCCCGACGCCGTTCGAATTCATCGCCAATCGTATTGCAGAGTGATGTGCAGGCCGCTCCGCAGGAAAAGCAGGAAAAACAAGAAAAGCAGAGCCGAAGCCCTGGGTCTGCCTTGCAAACGGGCGAGGATGCGAATGATGACGCGAATCGTGCGGAAGAATCGCAAACCGTGAAAGAAAAAGACGCTGTGGATGGTCCTGATAATACGCAGCAGCCGCAAATGGCATCCATAAGCGCCATCACAACGCAGGTTTTGCCACCAAGCTTTATTCCGACCGCAACCGGTCGTATTCGTCCCGTAACGGGCGCTTTTCCCGCAATTCAGTCCGCTTCGCAGACGGAACAGGCGCAGCGCAGGCGATCCATCCGCTCGTTGGCCGCGGGGTCGTTGCGTAGAACCAACATCGGCAATGCTGAAAAGGCCGGCGATGCGGGGAGCGCGGGTAGTACCGGACGGACGGCGGGGAATGGCGATACGCCGTCGCCGCGAATCGCCAGCAGTGCTCCCCATTATGCGAATTGACCAGTGGACTGATCAGAACGGCCAACGTAACAAATCAGTGGGAATACTGGACATACACGCGGTTCACGCACGGTACGCGCGCTTCGCGCTGCATTGTACGTCGCTGTACTACGTCATTCCAATTGAATCGCAACAATGCGTATAGCAGATGAAAAGCACATATGAAAAACGCGCATGAAAAAACGGTCCCGATATATTCGAGACCGTTTTTTCATGAGTCGATGAAGCAAACGCTGTCCGGCAGCGAGCCGGCTCAGTCTTCGCTGGTTTCGCGCTTATACTGCACGAACGTCTTCATGGCGTAGGCAAGGCCGGCAAGCAGCAGAATGGCTGCGCAGGCAAGGGAAATGCCGATGCCGGTTTGTGCAAGCTGTCCATATTCCGACTTGGTCAGCGCGCCGGTGGACGCGGCGGTTTGATCGCCGGAAGCTGTGACGGATCCAGTTGCAGCACCATTCGCGCCAGTGTCGGCAGCCGTGCGCACAGTGCCAGTGGTGCCGTTGACTCCAGTAACGGTCGTACCGGCATTCGTTCCAGCCGTGATGCCATGCGTGCCGGTAGCAACGGATGAGCCGCCCTGCTGACCCGTCTTGGAGTTCGCGTCCTTCAGCGCCGCGATGAACGACTGATGCCACTGGTGGCTGCTCGCCGCAAACGCGTCATGCCTCGTCTTGAGTTCGTCGTGGGTCTCCTTCATATCGGCATGCATCTGGTTGAGGTGGGCCTGCGTGTCCTGCATATCCTGATGCAGAGCGTCGTGACGCTCCTGACCGCGCTTGACCGCGCCGTCAATCGCATTCTTTATATCCTCGCGGTCCTCCTGGTAGTTCTTCCAGGCCTGCTCGCCGTACTGGCGAAGCGCGTCGGCGTCCTCGTGCGCGTTCTGATGCAGCTGCTCGGCGTGCTGCTTGGCGGTTTCCATATCCGACTTGATCTGCTGATTCGTCTTGTTCAAGTGCTGCACGGCCTCGCACGCCTGATCGGTGCACACGGCCATATCCTGGTCGATCTGCCCGCTGATGGTGGTGCTGCCGGCCAATCCGTCCGTAGACGGTGCGACTTCACTGGCCGAAGCCGCGGAAGGCAAGGCGGCCATGCCGATGGTTAATATTCCCGCCGCTGCAGCTGCTGCAATACGATTCCTCATGGTGGTTCCTCTCCTGCGCACGTTTGCATTCGATCTGTGATTGTGCGCTCGCGTTCATTCCGTATGCCATAGTAGGAGGGGAATGTGCCTAAATAAACCGGTGGAAAAATGACATTTGTCTAGTTTCTGCGATGCTGCAGCAGTCTTCATAGTTTAAGCAGGAAACCAGAAACCAAACCAGAATCCGGAACAGCCTGCTCAAAACATGACCAAGCAGGCCAAGCAACGGCTTAGACCGCCCGTACTTATCCCGCCCGTATTGGTTTATCTAGCGGTGGCCCCCAACAAAGATCACTCGACAATAGTGATGAATGGGCTAGCCGGCAGATTAAAGCCGTTGTACAGCATGCTCGCGCACTTCGGATTGCCACTGAACAGGTAACGTACCTGGCTCATGGCGTTGAGATCGTTCAGTATTGAACCATCGGCTGCGGTGAGCAACACCTGATTGCCCCTGATAGTGGCATTGACCGCCTGCCATTGACCGGAATAATTGGCGACCTCAAACCCCTGCAATGCCGTAGTGGTGGGAGCGGCGATATTGCTGATACCGCTTAACGGGGTCGCTTTCGGAGCGCTCTTATAGTTTGGTGCGATTGCGCTCGCGGTTTTCGAATAGTTCGGCTGCATGGCTTTCAGCCCGCTTGCGGTGCCGTTCCGGAAAGACAAAGCGATTGCGCCGTTCGCAGTGTGCCGGGCACGTTCGATAAGCGGTCCGTTGGGTACGGTGGTGCCGTCTTCCATGGCGAGATATTGCGCGGCCATGCGCGCCCCGAGAATATCCTTGCCGAGCGGATGGATTAGCGCGGATGTGCCCTTATCTGTGTCAAGAGAAACCGTCATCGCCACATTGGAACGGTTTCGCAGATTCGCGTTGTCAAGCGTGGTCCGTTGCGCTTCTCGCACGTTTTGCGTGTACTGGTAGTTTGGCCATCGCGCAAGTTGCACGTACAGGAACGGCAGATCCTTCCGTTCGAACACGCTACGGTACTGGTTGATCAGCGCGGTCATCTGCGACTCATACTCCGTAGCGGTCGAAAAGTTCATCGCATCATCGCATCCTTGGTACCAGAGCACACCTGCCACATGAAAATCCTTCAACGGTGCAATATGGTTCGCGTAGATATCTCCGCCACGTATATGCCTGCGAATAGGCGTGCCGCCCCACGCGGTCTGGATGATGCCGACTGGTACGTTAGGATGCTTCGCGCGCAACTGAAGGGCGAACTGCTGTGTCAAGTAGCTCAGATGCAGTGAGTTCGTGGAATCCGCATTCAGCCACGCGCCAGCGTTCAGGTTGACGTTGGCCAGCGGAAAATACGTGTTCTTCACATCATGATCTGCGATAACGAATTTCACGTTCTTGTCGACGAGTGGTTTTGGAAGATCGGTCTCTTTGATGATTCCGTTGCCAAAATTGGCGCTGTTCTCCGGGTAATACTGCGTATAGTTGAGTTCCATGTTCGATTGGCCGGCCGCCACGAACACGTCGCCCACATACACTTTCGCCAGTTCCGTTACGACTTTGCCGTCGTACTTCACCTGTAACGAATACGGCTTGAGGCTTGCTTTCTGTGCGTTCAGCGTGCAAGTAAACGAACCATTTTTGGCGATTTTCGCAGTGGCGCTCGCAGTCATCTTGCCTTGGGCAAGTGTTGCGGATAGTTTCGATGCGTCAATCTGTTTGCTGGCATGCGCGAATTTGACGGTTCCTTTGACCACTAACGGCTGATTGCGCTGGAAGACCATATTTTCCATGTAGTAGGAGGGCAAAGTCACGGAAACCTGCGAATTTGAGGACTGTGCGGTTTCTTCGTTTTGGTGCAATGCTGAACCGTTGCCCCATTTGGGGCCGCACCCGACGATGATGGCAACGACTATTCCTACGGTTACGATAACGGCAAGTGCCGTTCTTGCCAATCGTTTCGTATTCAATTCTGATTTGCCTCGTTCTTTGTCAACGCCCGCTCGAAGGTTCTGGCCTGTTTGTCATATGCGGCTCGTTCGGTGTTGGCTTTGCTGGTGGTCCCGGACGGGTCGGCTTTGCAGTCAAGCGCCTTCGGCGATTTGACTTCTTCCTGATACAAGGTGCTGAGCTTTTCCAGATCATATGAGGAATCCATGCTGGAAAATGCGTCGACAATCTTTCCCTTGAGCTGGAAATCCTTGGAATATGAAGCGTTCATGGCGGCAACCGCGTCTCTGCAGTTGTTAATGGCATTCAGTTCGCGCATTTTCTGCGATGTTCTCACGCCCATGACGCCGAAGACCACAATGCATACCGCAACGACGATAACGGCTACGATGATGGAACGGCGAATCAAGTTCTTGACATGGTTGTGCACCCAAGTGTCGCCATCTTGCACGCCTTGCGATATGGCGATTTGGAACGGATCTTCGGGAGCCGTTCGGCAGGAAGTCCCCGGTGCTTTTGTTCTAAGCTTTTCGTCACGATTGGTGGCATTGACGGAATTGTTGGATTTGCTGGTCCCGACGGTCGCGGTACTGCTGAAAGTCCGGGGCTTGCGGACGTTACTTGCTTGACTGTCAGCTTTATTTGGCTGCCTTTCGTGCCGTGCCATGCTTCCCTCCAGGAGTCCGCGATACCGTTCTGATGTTGTCTATTGGAGGTGGTCCGACAAGGTCCTCTGTTCCCAAATGACAATACATAAGGTATGTTACCCGTTCCACTTCCGAATGCCAGCACTTCATGTTGTGGCATATTCGGTAAATGTGAAGTTTGGTCTGGAGTCCATCTGCTTTATTTTGAGTGGGGACATCTCAGAATACACTTAAGTTTACGTGTGCAATTGCGTCAACGCGTGAAATGCGTTTTGTGAGAGAGGCTGACGATGATATCGCCGAAAAGCTTGATGAAGATTGCGACCACCGCTTCCGTGGTTGCAATGACGGTTTCCGTTGCCGTGGTGCCGGCTTACGCCATGCAGGATATTGCGATTGAGGATACGCCAAGTTCTTTTGCCGCAACTGTGGATGATGCGCAGAATTCGTCAAACAGCATGCCGGACAATCCGAACGCGACGCTGCCGGAAACGGTAAGCGAAAACATTTCGGACGATTCCACTGTGGTTTCGGAGAACCTTGCGGTTACGCCGGAAGGTGATGTACAGAACATTGAGACCGGCGAAACCGTGACGGACGCTCAGCTGGTCGGCACGCAATCGCAGCAACCTGATCCACTGGCCAAAACGGATGGCGAATCATTCATTCCGGTGAGTGCCTCGGATGTGAAAGATGCTGTGGAACAACCTGTGAAACAGTCTGCGGAGCAGTCGTCCTTGAAGGGTGGCTCGACTGTCCGGCTCGCTAAATTCGAGAGCAACGAATACGGAGCACACTGGGGAACCTACAACGGAACAAAGGCGTTTTTCGATTATAGGAACAACCTGTTCGTTCAACAAGCCAAGGGCGTGATTGATGTCTCTTCATGGCAGGGAGACATCGATTGGGCTAAGGCGAAAGCCGACGGCGTGGAAGGTGCGATCATTCGTTTGGGCTATGGCTGGGGCAACTATGCCGATGCCAAAGCGCAACGTAACATCAACGAATGCAAACGTCTTGGTATTCCTTTTGGCATCTACTGGTATTCGTATGCATACGATGCGAACTGCGCACGTGCGGAAGGCAATGATGTGGCTGCCAAACTCCGCCAGATGGGCGTGAGCCCGAACGATCTGAAATACCCTGTGTATTACGACCTTGAAAAGTGGACGTGGGCTGGTCATACCCCGCCGACCAATCCGAATGTTTATAGCGGTATGGCCGACGCCTGGTATGGCGCACTGCAGTCCGCCGGATACAAGAATCTCGGTGTGTATTCGTATACGAGCTACCTGCAAGGCCCGTTGAACAATTCGAACATCTACGCAAAGACCCGTTGGGTGGCGCAATACGGCGCTCGCATGGGATTCACCTCATTCGGTACCAACGACCGTGGCTGGCAATACACCAGCTCCGGCCATATCAACGGTATCAGTGGTTCCGTGGACATGAATGCTTTTGGCAGCAAGAATTATGCCCAGGACTCGTCCGTCATTGATGTGCGCAAGATGCCTGTGGTGAGTGTTCCTGATGGTAATTATTTCATCAATGTACGTTTTAAGGTGGCTTCTAGCGTGGATATTCCAGGCGCCAGCACGTCTGATTCCGCGACTATTCAGCTCTACTCCGGCAATGGGTCCAAAGCGCAACAATTTAAATTCTCTAAACAATCAGATGGCAGCTATGTGATTACCAATGTGAATTCCGATAAAGCCTTGGATGTTCGAGGAGCGGCAGCGGGTAATAATTCTGTGGTGCAACAGTATGCAATTAATGGAACGAATGCACAGCGGTGGTTCATTCGTGATTCCGGTGCGGGATATTATCTGCAGTCGGCTTTGGGTAATTGGGTGCTTGATTTGAGCGGTGGCAACACCTCTAACGGTACTGCGATTCGTCTTTATGCGCCAAACGGTACTCAGGCTCAACGATTCGTTGTTTCCTCTAGCGAAGTTAGTGTACCGGTAAATGCTGCGGTGAACATCAAATCCGCAGGGAAATCCAATCTTGTATTTGATGTGCCAGGAGCTTCTACCGCAAACAGCGCTAGAATTCAGCTGTATGCGGCTAATGGAACGAACGCACAGAAATTCCGTTTCCAGCAGATTGGCAATGGAACCTACAACATTGTCAATGTGAATTCCGGCAAGGTACTGGATGTTTATGGCGCTTCTGCGTCCAATGGTGCGGTTCTACAGCAATATGACAGTAACGGTACGGTTGCTCAACAATGGACTGTTCGCAACTATGGCGATGGGAAAATCTCATTGATGTCAGTGAACGCGAATAAAGCTATTGATGTACCGGGCGCGAATTATTCATCCAACGTCGCATTGCAGCTGTATTCGCCAAATGATACCGCTGCCCAGCAATGGATCATCGAGAAGTCTAAAACCATGCGCGACCGTTTGAATGAGCAGGCGGCAAAGCATAGGCAGGATTTGCCTGATGGCACATATTCTTTCGGTTCAAAGCTAAAGACGAACATGAAGATGGACGTATATGGTGCGTCCCGTTCGGACTGCGCCAATGTGCAACTTTGGACTGGGAATGGCACGAATGCTCAAAGATGGAGAGTATCGCACGATGACAACGGTTATGTGACACTAACCAGTGCGAATTCAGACAAAGCTCTGGACGTTTATGGTGCGAGCACTGCCAACGGTGCCAACGCGCAGCAATATGCCTCGAACGGCACATACGCCCAGAAGTGGATCGCCATCAAAAACTCCGATGGCTCATACACGTTCCAGTCGGCGCTCGCAGAAAACAAAGTCATTGATGTTTCGGGTGCTTCTACCTCGAATGGTGCCAATGTGCAGCTGTATGCCGCAAATGGCACGAATGCCCAAAAGTGGGTGAAATAGCAGACAGATTAACCAATAAAATATGGCCGAGGACAAGTATCTTTTTGCTCTCAGCCATATTTGGAATCTGTGCTATTTCTGGCGCCGCATCATGGCGAATTGATTGGCGTCAATGATGAATGCTTTGCGGTCGTTCTTGGCCATGACATCGAGGATGATGCCGGTGATGAACAATAGCAGTCCGGCAATGACGAGCATGACCGCGCCGATAAGCGTGGGGAATCGCGCCACCATGCCAGTGTGCCAGAAGTCCACGGTCACGCTGCCGCACAGCACGATGCCTATGATGCCGAGGATGGCGCCAAGTCCGCCGAAGAACGGCAGTGGCTTGTATTCGCGAATCATGCGGAAGATGGTGCTCATCACCTTGATGCCGTCGCCCACGGTGTCAAGCTTGCTGACGGATCCGGCAGGACGGTCGCGGTACTGAATTGGCATCTCATAAAGGCGGAGGTTATTGTTCAACGAGTGGATGGTCATTTCGGTTTCGACCTCGAAGCCGCGCGACAACACGGGGTAGGTTTTGACGAAGGTGAATGAGAAGGCCCGGTAGCCGGTCATAATGTCGGTGACGTTGGTGTGGAACAGGCCGTTGATCGAACCGCGCACCAGACGGTTACCGAAGTTGTGGAACGGGCGCTTGTTCTCTTGGAAATACGTTGAACTGAGCCTGTCGCCAATCACCATGTCGTATCCTTCGGCGATCTTCTCGACCATGGCGGGTGCCGCGTCGGCTGGGTAGGTGTCATCGCCGTCCGCCATGACGTATACGTCGGCATCAATGTCTTCAAACATGGCTCGGATCACGTTGCCCTTGCCTTGGCGTGGTTCCTTGCGAACGATCGCTCCCTCGGCCGTCGCGATTTCGGCGGTGCGGTCGGTGGAGTTGTTGTCGTACACGTAGATGTCGGCATTCGGCAGTGCTGTTTTGAAATCGCGTACCACCTTGCCGATGGTGACTTCCTCGTTGTAACAGGGAAGAAGCACAGCGACGGAAACGTTCGGATTATCAGACATGAATCCCACTATATCCTTTGCACTAGCCGACTCTGATTGAATCAGCGTAGCTGGCCAACGGTGAATGAAACTGCTTGATCCGAATCGGAGTGCTTGGGTATCAGCGCTGTGTCATTCTCAGAAGCGATGATTGGTCGTGAATAGCCTTTAAGTTCGCCCAGATATTTTTCACTTCCTTCTTCGACCAATTGAAGGCGTACATTCCGGCATTGTCGGTTTGGGAACCGGATCCCCATACAATCTAGGAATCGTTCATCGACGTGATGACGTTTGATGATTTGACATGTACCCAGGCAAGACAATGCGCGAAGTCATCTGACCGAAGGCCAATGTAGTTGCCGCTGTTGATGGTGCCATCGGAAAAACTGACGGCTCTGTAATCTTTGTGGACCCAGACTCCTGATATGCCCCATTTCGCATTCTCCGACGACATGGGAAAGACCGTAGACGATGTATGTCCGTCGTTTCGCATCAGCTTGGAATAGGCTTTGAATTTGCTGGTTTTCTGTCTGGCTGAGCCGGCATAGATGACGCCTTTTGAGTAGTGGCGGGGAAATTGCCTGAGTCAATAATGTTGGCTTTGTCTTGAGTTTCAGCGGACTTCAAGCTCCATGGATAACGCCCGAATTCTTGCGCACTTTCGGATTCCGGCCCTGACGTAAGAGGGCATGGCCCGCGTCCTGTGTACGATTTTCATTCGCCAAAACAAAAAACCGCGATTGGAAGCCAGGAGACGGAACCATGCCCGAGAACATCATACAGATCGACCAGAACCTGCTCGAGACCAGGCTCGACCGGCTGATCACCGAGAAGATGACGCAGATCCTCAA
>ENA-OQIA01000166-OQIA01000166.1-human-gut-metagenome-genome-assembly--contig:-NODE-166-length-9814-cov-3.717043_pt1 | contig 9814 bp, 10 predicted proteins | sample MGYA00242571_ERZ504735 | MGnify/ENA primary metagenome ERZ504735 (study PRJEB26092, sample SAMD00036442) | human gut metagenome | host: Homo sapiens | study: EMG produced TPA metagenomics assembly of the...
TGGAACGCCGCCGCGCAGAACCAAGGCAACCGACCGCGCGCACCGTATCGGCCAAACCCAGGACGTGAACGTATACCAGATCGTGGCCAAAGACACCATCGAGGAACGCATTACTGAAACTGCAGGAAAGAAAAACGAGCTGGCGCGCCAATTCACCGACGGCACCGCATCCGGCGGCGTCGGCACGCTCAGCAAGGACGATCTGCTCGGCCTGCTGTCATAACATGCCCGCTGTCGCGGCGTGCGCAGACTGCGTTCCGAATCGCAAGACGAAAACGGAACGCAGGTTGCGCATATCGCATGGCGGGCGTATATATGGACAAGCAAGTTTCAGGGAAGGTGAAAATCCTTACTGGCGGTAACGGCACGACCGGCATTCATAACGGCCCCATACCGAAGCCCGCGACCCGCGAAAGCGGCTGATCCGGTGAGAATCCGGGGCCAACGGTTACAGTCCGGATGGAAGAAACGGAGCTCAACATGAGTGTATCCTCTCCTAGCAATACCTCCAATACCGCAGCTGATCAGGCCGCAGACAAACCGATGACCCGTCCGGACAACGCGCACTCCACAGGCGTCGCCGACTCCGGCCGCTGGTCCACCAAACGCATCGCCATGTACGCGCTGTTCGTGGCGCTGTCCATGGCCGTCAGCTTCATCGAATTCCCGATCATCCCAGGCGTGCAGTGGCTCAAATACGACCCATCCGGCATCGTCTGCCTCGTCGCGGGCTTCGCGTTCGGACCGGCCGCAGCCGTCATCGTCAGCGTGCTCGGCTTCGTGCCGCACCTGTTCACCAACCCATGGGGCACCCTGATGGCCGTGCTCGTGGCATTGGCCCTGTCCGTGCCGGCATCGCTCATCTACAAAAAGAACAAGACGCGCAAGGGCGCGCTGATCGGCATCATCGTCGGCGCTGTCGTGGCGCTCGCCGTCGCCATCGTCGGCAACATCATCGTCACGCCGTTCTACGCGCACATGACCACCGCGCAGGTCGTGGCGCTTATAGTGCCGGCGCTCCTGCCGTTCAACGCGTTGAAGTTCACCATCCACGGCGTGGTCACGTTCCTGATCTACAAGCCGATCTCCAACCTGCTGAACCGTTGAGCTTCGTTTGTTCCCATTGAAATGAACATGGAGGGACCGTCCGCATCCACCGGAGGGTTCCTCCGTCTTGTTTTCCCCGAGAATTCCATACAGTGCTGGTGAAGGAAGATTTTATGGTTACGACCAATGCGCCGATCATAACGCTACGCGATGTGCGATTCACCTATGATGGCGGCGCGACATGGGCGCTTGACGGTGTGAGCCTTGACATCCGCCGTGGCGAACGCATCTGTCTGACGGGGCCGAACGGTTCGGGCAAATCCACGCTGTCACGTGTCATCGCCGGACTGGTGGCTCCCGATGAGGGATATGTCGCATTGTCAGGCAATGTGGTGTTCGACGAGTCCGGCGCGCACGCCGACGAGTATCGAACCGCCCGTTGCGGCATAGGCGCGGTGTTCCAGCATCCCGAAGACCAAATCGTCACCACCGTCACCGAAGACGACGTGGCGTTCGGACCGGAGAATCTTGCGATTGAGCATGATGAGATCGGCCTGCGCATCTCCGGTTCGCTGGACGCCGTGGATATGAGCGACTATCGCGCTTCCAACCCGACGCGCATGAGCGGCGGCCAACAACAACGCATCGCCATCGCCGGCATGCTGCGATGGATTCCGATGTGCTCGTGCTCGACGAGCCGACCGCCATGCTCGACCCGCAAGGGCGCGCCGACATCATGCGGGTGCTGGACGAACTCCAGGACCGCGGCACCACCATCATTCTCGTCACGCACCATGCGGACGAGTTGGAACATGCCGACCGTGTGATTCAGCTGGAAGCAGGCCACATCGTAGGCGATGGCCCTGCCGACGAGCGGCTTCGGATGCCGGTTCAATCGGTGGGCCTGCCGAAACGCATTGATGATGAGTCCGCCGAAACGCTCATCGAAGCACGCGACATATCGTATCGTTACGTGGACGCCGAACGTGACGTGTTCAACCACCTGTCGTTCAGCATCGGCAAAGGCGAGACAGTGGCGTTGATGGGACGCAATGGCGCCGGCAAAACCACATTGGCGCGCATGCTGTGCGCGTTGGAGAAACCCACGACAGGCTCGATCGTCATCGACGGCATCGCCGTGGCCACTGCGAAGGCGAACGGCGGAACGAAGCCCCTCAATCGCAAAAACCGTACGAGGCTGCGCCGTACGGTCGGCTACGTCATGCAGCATCCGGAACGGCAGCTGTTCGCCGACACCGTGGCCGAAGACGTCGCATACGGGCCTTCCAACCTGGGATTGGATACGTCCGAGGCGATGGAACGCGCCATGCAGGCCATGCGGCTGCTACATATCGAACATCTGCGAGACCGTTCGCCGTTCGACCTGTCGGGCGGCCAGCAGCGACTGGTGGCGATCGCCGGCGTGATTGCATGCGAGCCGAAAGCGTTGATTCTGGACGAGCCGACCGCAGGTCTTGACGAGGAGGCCGCCGCACGCGTGCACGGGCTCATCCACGGGCTCAAATCACGCGGCGTGACCATACTGCTCATCTCGCATTCGCAGGATGAAGTGGACGAGCTTGCCGACCGTACCATCATATTGGGCAAGCCGGCGAAACGTGCGGACTCTAAGGAATCCACGGAATCCACAGTGAAAGCCACCTGCGAAGAGGAGCCGGATGCGGAACCATCCGTGGACGCCGCCGGCTCGGACACCGCGACCGTGGGGGAGCGGCGGACCCTGTTGGAACGCCTCGATCCGCGCGTGGGCATGCTGTCCGCATTGGCGCTCATGTTCTCCGCGTTCGCCATCGGCTCATTCTGGCAATTGCTGCTTGCCGTGGTGTTCACCGGCGTGATCGCCGCGGCCGGACGCATCAATGTAGGCCGATTGGCCGCTTCCGTGCGTGTGTTCCTGGCATTGTTCGTTTTCTGCGGCCTGCTGAACATCTTCTTCGTGCGCACCGGCACCACGGTGGCGAGCCTCGGGCCGATTCCCATCACCGATGACGGCATCCGCATCGCCCTACTCTACGCATGTCGGTTCGCCGTGGTCATCGTCATCGGAGCGATGTTCCTTGCCTCCACCACACCGACCGCCATGACCGACGCGTTCGAATCGCTGCTGTCACCGTTCGCCAGATTCGGTCTGCACACGCAGGAGACGGCATTGGTGATGAGCCTCGCCCTGCGTTTCCTACCGACGCTTGGTGTGGAAACGAAAGCAATCATCGACGCGCAGTCGGCGCGCGGCGGGAGCGTCGAAACAGGTTCGTTCGTAGTACGCATTAAAGCGATGGTGGCGGTCGTCGTGCCGGTCTTCGCCGCAGCCATCCGCCACGCCGACAACCTGAGCCTCGCCTTGGACGCGCGCTGCTATGAGGAAGGTGCGACGCGCACGCATTGGCGTGTCATGCGCGTCACCGGCATGGACGTGGCCGTGGCGATCGTGGTGCTCGTCTATCTCGTCGCACTGGTCGTGCTGGGCGTGCTGTTATGACCGGTGCGTTGCGGGCGGATGGGCAAATACCGTCCTCACGCTAGGCTTGAGCGGGTATTTGTAGATAGGAATGGAACACATATGGCACTTACCAAAAAGCAGGTCAAGCAGCTGCGCGGCCTGGCCACCAAACTCAATCCGCTCATCCAGGTCGGCAAGAACGATCTGAGCGAAAACGCCGTCAAACAGGCGGACGAGACCATCGAGAAGCGCGAGCTCATCAAATGCTCCGTGCTCGACGGTTCCGGTCTGACCGCCAAGGAGGCCGGCGAAGGTCTCGCCGAACAGCTTGGCGCGGAACTCGTGCAGGTCATCGGCAACCGTTTCGTGCTCTACCGTCGTTCCCAGCGTGACGACGTGGAGCACATTCGTCTCGTGCGCGAATAGCGAGCCGAACGTTATATGAGAAGCGGCCCGCCCTCCGGAACCAATCGGAAGGCGGGCCGCTTCATATGGAAATAAACAATCGGAAGAGAGCGTGCCGGAGAATCAGCTCTCCTGATCCCATTCGGGCTTCCACGTGTACTGCATGTCGTACGCGCTGGACCAGAACATGTACTCGTTCTCAACGCCGGTCACAAAAATATCGACCAGCTCCTGCTTACGTTCCTCGCTCACCTCGGCGGCGAGTTTTTCGATATGCTCGATCAGCCAAGCCGAACCCTGCCAGAACTCGTCGGTCTTGTACATGTCCACCCAGCTCTTGTACTGGTTCACATCGAGCGTGTCGGCGAATTCATGGGCAAGACGATATCCGTAATCCGCATACACCCAGGCGCAGGGGAGCACGGCCACGAGAATGTCGAGGATGTCCTTGCCATAGGCGATGGAAAGGATGTTCGACGTGTACGCGCGGGCGAACGCCGACTGGCGCACGTTGTTCATCTGCTCGTCGGTGATGCCGTAGCTGGCCAGATACGTGCGGTGCACGGTCGACTCCACATTCAACGCGCCGTTCTGCACGTTGAGCATGAACGCCATGATCTCAGGATCGTCTGTTTTGGCCAGTCCCAAAGCATGCACTCTGGCGTAGTCGTTAAGATAACGGAAATCCTGCAGCAGATAGAACGCGAACTTCTCGCGCGGCCAGAGTGCCTTCGCCCAGTTCGCGGATGAACGGCTGCCTGTAGCCTTCCTCCCATACGAGGTCGGCGGCTTTGCGCAGCCGCTGCGCGAATGGGGGAAGATTGGTTCGCGTGACGCCCTTCGAAGCGTCGAACGCGGAATCGGAATTGGTTACGGAAATCACATCAGCCATATGGCCATGCCTCCCTACGCTGGTGTCAACCATCAGGTTCAAAGGGTTCGGACGTCCACGCCCATCTCAATCCGTCATACGGATTCCCCTGCATACGCGGTTCATTATGGCAAACAAGTTCGTGCCGTGCAAGGTTCTGTCCATATTTGTCGCGGATTATGCCCGTGCTCGGCTCCATATCGAACATGGCCGATGTGTGGTTGAGGGCCGGTGCAAGAATGGAACGTATGACTGAAAAGCAAGTTGCGAAGAAGACCATCGAAAAGCTGGCTATCGTCGTGGTGACCTACAAGCGCCAGCAGCTGCTCGCCACCCTGTTCGAATCCATCGAGAAGCTTACCGTCGCCCCGTGGCGCATCATCGTCGTGGACAACGAGCACAGCGACAAGACCCATGGCATGGTCGAAGAATTCAGCGCCAAACTCACCGCGCAGTGGGGCACCACCGTGGCCGACCTGTCCGGCAACGAGAACCGCGTGGTCTACGCGCCGCAGACCGACAACCTCGGTGGTGCGGGCGGTTTCTCCGCAGGCGTGAAGAAGGCGTACGAGCTGGGTGCCGAATGGTTCTGGGTCATGGACGACGACGTCGCCGTCATGCCGGAAGGCATCGAGCGCTTGGCCAAGTGGACCGATCGGCACGACGTGATTCAGGGAAGCCGCTACGACTATGATGGCGGTCCGTTCTACTGGCAGTACGATTTCATCGTCCCGCTCGGCATTCCGAACCCGATCGCACCGGCTGCGTTCGGCCCGGCTGGCTATCGCGTGATGGACACGTTGTGCTTCGAAGGCGGCCTGTTCCGCCGCAACATCGTCGAGAAGATCGGTCTGCCCGACCCGCGTTTCTTCATCTATTGGGACGACACGATGTACGGCTATCGTGCCAGCAAGGTCACCAATCCGATCGTCGTGCCCGACGTGGTGCTGCGCCGTACGCGCGAGATCGGCAATTGGGACATCGCCGGCGTGCGCCAGCTCAACTCCACTTCCGACATGAACCGCTACCACATCATGCGCAACCGCGGCTACATGGCCCGATACTTCATGACGTACGGCGATTACCGTCCGCTGTTGTTCGGCCTGGGTACGGTGCTGACCGCGGTCAAGGAAGTGATTCGACTGACGATGGTGGACCGCGAGCATTTCAAGACCGGCATCGTTCAGATCGCCAAGGGATGGTGGGATTCGCGCAAGCTGCTGCATGATCCGGAATGGCAGCCGATGCCGCCGCTGAAGTAACACCGTGGCCCACGCGTTTCCCAACGCGCGGCGATCACGCGATTGACGATTCGTCCCACGTCGGAGCCTCTACCGACGTGGGACGAATCGTTTGCAAAACAGACGATGAAATATTTACTCGGTTAAGTATTACAATTTGTGCAATCGTTCTCACCATTTGTGCATGTCGCGCGCGATTTTGGGCATGTTGCGAGTTACCATAATACGTACCGGTTCGAATACACCCATAACATACCTTGATAGAGAGGTTGAAGATGATTGAGACTGCACAGGCATTCGGCGTTGACATTGGTGGCTCCGGCATTAAGGCCGCCCCGGTTAACCTCGAGAAGGGCGAGTTCGCCGAACCGCGTCTGAAGATCCTCACCCCGGAGGTGTCCACTCCGAAGGCCGTCGGCGAAATCGTTCGCCAGCAGCTCGAGCATTTCGAGGTTCCGGAGTCCGCTCCGGTCGGCATCGCCTTCCCGGCTCCGATTCATGTGGGCGAGAAGCTTGGCTACATGGCCAACCTGGACCAGTCCTGGGTCGGCGTGGACGTCACCGAAGTGTTCTCCGAAGCTTGCGGTCGTCCGGTCACCGTGGTGAACGACGCTGACGCCGCCGGTCTTGCCGAGCAGCAGTTCGGCGCCGCGAAGGGCCAGGATGGCCTCGTCATCGCCACCACGCTGGGCACTGGCATCGGCACCGCACTGATTTTCAACGGCGAGCTCATTCCGAACACCGAGCTCGGCCATCTGGAACTGCTCAAGGGCAAGGGCGACGCGGAGAAGTACGCCGCATCCTCCATCCGCGAGAAGCTCGACATGGGCTACAAGAAGTGGGCGAAGCGCCTGACCAAGTACTACTCCCTCATGGAGTTCTACTTCGACCCGCAGCTGTTCGTCGTCGGCGGTGGCGTGTCCCGCGTCTCCGAGAAGTTCCTGCCGTACATCGACATCAAGACCCCGATCGTCGCAGCCAAGCTGCACAACGAGGCCGGCATCATCGGCGCCGCATACTACGCGAGCACCAAGCAGAAGTGATGTGTTGACCGATTAGGTTGTCACAAGGCCGTCCGACGAATCGGACGGCCTTTTTCGTTGTTCCATGTGCCGCAGATGGAAGACGGCAGTCCATGGAGTAGGGTGGAGAGCATGCGTTTTTCCTCAAGAGTCGACATCAGTGAGCTCAATCCCATCGCCAAGGCGGAAGCCACCGCCAAAACAGCCGGCAGACCGCTCGGCAAGCTCAACGACTCCAATCCGACACGGCACGCGCTGGCTCCGGATCTTGTGCCGGACATCTACTCCGCCGACCCGCGCGGCCAACGCTACGCGCGTGAGGCGCTGGCCGCGTTCCTTGACATGCAGGAAATCGGCCATTGCTCGCCGGACGACCTGTACATCCTCAGTTCAACTTCCGAAGCCTACTCGTGGCTTATCAAACTGCTGTGTGATGCCGGTGACGCCGTGCTCGCACCGAAACCCGGCTATCCGCTCATCGAATCGATCGCACGCCTCGAATGCGTCGACATGATCGAATACCAGCAACGATTCGACGGCTCCTGGTACATCGACGTGGCCGAACTGAAAACCGCGCTGGAAGGCCCGGACGGCAATCGCATCCGCGCGCTGGTGCTCATCAACCCCAACAATCCGACCGGTTCGTACGTCAAACCGTCGGAACGCGAGGCGATCGTCCGCCTGTGCCGGGACCACGACGTGGCCATCATCGCCGACGAAGTGTTCTACGATTACGATTTGGAACCATTCGAAGGCAATACACGACTCGCGGGGGAGCGTGGCGCGCTCACATTCGCGTTGGACGGTTTTTCGAAAATGCTCGCCGCACCGCATGCCAAAGTCGGCTGGATCCAAGTGTCCGGACCGGCAGAAGACGTGACGGAAGCCAAGCGTCGTCTCGACGTGATCGCCGACGACTATCTGCCCATGAGCGAGATCGTCGCAAAACGAATTCCCGCACTGCTTGAAGCGGCGCCATCGCAGACCGCGCGCGTGCAGGAACGTGTGCGCGGCAATCTCAAAGCACTGCATGCCATGCTCGACGTGGACGAGCAAGGTCTCGTCAGCGTATTGCGTGCCGAAGGCGGATGGAACGTACTGCTGCGCGTGCCCAGCGTGCTCGACGAGAACGAGCTGGTGCTGCACATGATCGAACGCCACGGCGTATCCGGACAGCCCGGCTACTTCTTCGACATGACCTCCAACGGCTATCTGGCCATCTCACTACTGCCCGAACCGGACGATTTCCGGCATAACGTGTACGTGGTGATCGACACCGTCAACGAACTGATCGGCTGAACGGACTGCCGAGTCCGAAATCTCTTCTACGCCCTGTCGCCCTTCGCCGCCTCATACTTCGAACGAACCAAATCCGTGTAAAAATCGACCGCCTCACGAGGCGCGCCGTCGAACACCACACGATGGTCGTCGACAACGAGCACGCGGCCGATCGCATATTCCGGACGGACGATCAGATCCGTGTCATGCGTGGCGAACACCACCTGCTTGTCATAGCTGAACAGGGCCTTCGCCACGCGCGCCGACGCCACCTCGTCCAATCCCTTGGTCGGCTCGTCGGCGACGATCGCAGCGGGGGAGAAGCTCAACGCGGCCGCGATCGCCAGCAGATGCCGCTTCTCGCTATCCAAAGCGGAGGCCGGCTCGCGGGCCACGGAAGTCAGATCGAAATGCGCGAACAGATTGCCGATGATCGCCTGACGTTCGCTTTCCGGCACCTTGTGCTTCTTCAACGGCAGGTCGATCGCCTCACGAATCGAAGCCGCCTTGTAGTAGGCGTTCGGAATCTCTTCGCGCCGCACGCGGCCGACCAGATCCTCGACATGCTTCAGATCGCGTTTCACGGCGGGGTCGTATGCGGTACCGTCCGCTTCGATGCGGACCGTTCCGGACGTGGCGGCCAACGCTCCGTCCAGCAACTTCAGCAGCGTGGTCTTGCCTGCGCCGTTCAAGCCGATTATCGCCACACGCTTGCTGTCAGGTGTGATATCAAGCGTGGTGGCCTCCAAGCCGATATTGCCGTCCTCGTACATGTGGGCGGCCTGGCCGAGATGGAACGTGACGGACGAAGCCGGTGTGGAACGTTTACCGGCGAACAGCGAATCGAAGAAACCCATACCGCCGATTGTAACGAACCGCAGGCGCAACCGCGCGCAGGTTCACCGGCAGTTCATCCGAATCGTCCGTGCCCGCATGCGTGGCGGACGCCTTGTAATCGGCGAACAGGCTGCCGAAATCCAACAGTCGCGTCACACTGCTGGTTTCGGCATCGAGTTTGACGACCTGGTCCTGCACGGCGTTGTCGTCGCGGCCCAGTTCGGTGGTGAGCAGCACGATGTCGCCTTTGGCACCCGACGTGCGGCCCGAGGATGGTTGCGTGGCGGCGAAAGCGGTTTCATGGTTGGCGATCCCCGGAACATAACTCAAAGCAACAATGATGACAATCGTTATGATTGCCGATGAAACTCAGAGCAAACCGGAAAAACTGCTATATGAATCAGGAAAGAAACCTGAATTTTTACTGGATGTAGCTTATGTCGGACGTCAACCCAACATGAACCAGGACTGCACGTCGAGATAGAGGGCGGGATTGTTGCGCAACATCTCATCGTCACGCCCGGGCAGGAACAACGACATCAGCGCGACAACCAGCGTGAACAGCAGCAGCGCGAGGAATCCGGCACGACATACCCAACGCAGACGCGGCTTGCCGCAATCAAGTACGATCAGCAACGAAGGCAACGCGGCC
>ENA-OQIA01000168-OQIA01000168.1-human-gut-metagenome-genome-assembly--contig:-NODE-168-length-9677-cov-2.841675_pt1 | contig 9677 bp, 10 predicted proteins | sample MGYA00242571_ERZ504735 | MGnify/ENA primary metagenome ERZ504735 (study PRJEB26092, sample SAMD00036442) | human gut metagenome | host: Homo sapiens | study: EMG produced TPA metagenomics assembly of the...
TGGCACGTATGAGAATAGTTCAAAGTCTTGTTCCAATACTTCTTTTAGCCGTACCAGTGCCAAAAGCCGTGGTTCGACCATCTCACGATACTGCATACCCTTTTGTATAGCTTTATAAGTAATTTTACCAGACAGAATCATGTCTACTATCTTCCGAGAATTATATCGCGGAAGTGAAATATCTTTCAAGTATTGAAATCCTGCAAGATGCGAAAATTCATCTGCTGAAAACGTCAGGTTAATCTCATATGATTTATTTCGACAACCATATGTGAGGATATACCGATAATTCATCAGGTCCTTCCAAACAGCGGCTGCTTGATACAAAACATTTTGCTGTTCGTCCTGCACCTTTTCACCTTCCCTCAAAAAAAATAGAAGCCCTGCCGAAAGGCAAGGCTCCTATTAAGCGTTTTCTTTCGATTCATCGAATCTATTCGGCTTGTGGTTTCCGCTCAACCCACGGTCGGGCTCCACAGTCGGCTGATACCGAACCAGTCCACTGCTTCATCGCCACCGATAGCTGGTCAATGCCGCTATCCTCTAACCTTATTATATCACAAAAGCGGCCAAACGCAAGTACTTGTTCTCAAAAATTTCACGTCCCAAGCCGTTACACGCAAACAATTTCAAAGAACCTATTTAAATTATTTTCTTTATTTATGATTACTCAAGATGATCTATAGCATATTGTGCTTGTGACGAAGTAAACTGTTCGCCGTAACTAGAAGTTAGTTGGTCATAGATAGCCTTTTTCGACATATCCATCTTATAATAATACTGTTTTGCTTTTTCAAGAGCATTCGCATTCCAATCAACATCTGTCATATGGTCGATGGCATACTGCGCCGCATCTTCAGAAAATCCTTCACCATAAGAAGAAGTCAACTGATCATAAACTGCTTGTTTGGACATAAATAGCTGATTAGCATACTTTAATCCCTTTGTCAACGCATTTTGATATTCCTGCGATCCACTGTCAGAAACCGAGTCTTCATCCGAATTTTTCGTACTCGGTCCCCCTGTAGTCCACCCAGAGGGAGAATGTGGCACAGGATTTTCAGCTGCTGTAACATTCGCTTTTACTCGTTCCTGTTGTTCACTTTCTGAATATACCTCAACATAATCGTTTTTTTCCAAAACTATCGTCAATATGAATATCATACCATTTCCCAGCACAATAAAAGTCTCCGATTGTAGTATTTCCAAAGCTGCTACTCAAGCTCCCATACGGATCGAACGTTCGATGATATATCTCTCTAAATTCTTTGAACGTTTTTATAATTTGTTTATCGGAGAGTTCATTAAGATTAACCCCATTTATACCATCGCATCTCAAACACCACGCCTGTCTTCCCCGCATATCCTCGGTTTGAATTGCTTCTGGATTTTGAATTTCACACTGTGTTGCTAAGCATTCAATAATTTTCCGTGAAAAATCCTCATATTTTACATTATCGCCAGATAATTTATATGCTTTTTGAGCAGTGTTGAAGGCATCTTGATATTTCTGTTGTTCAAATAGCTCTTCAGCCTGCGCCATCAATACTTGCGCCTGTTCATTGTTTTGTTTTTGAATAGCTTCCATATATCCTTTTGCTGTCTCATAATTGACGTCAGTTTCTATCACACCGGAAAAACTATTATAAGCCGATATTGTATCTCCCGCTGTTTGAAACTCAATGCCTTTTTCAAAGTTCTTCTTTGAAGTTTCTAATTCCAGCAAGCATTTTTCCGCATCAACAAATGTTGCCGTTTCCCCTATCATAGATCTGTAAATATCGAACTGTTGATTCACATAATCCTTTGTCACGTCACCTGTATTATATTGTTCAAGAATGGTTTCCAACACCGGAGCCAATCCATCCTCTACCATTTTTTCAGCAGAAGAATCACCAGAAACCTTTTTCTCATAGATTTGCTGTGCCTTTGCAGCATCACCAGTCTCAATTTCTTTAAGAACTTCTTCTGCCGGATTTCCACATCCTGTAAGCATAATCATACAAAAAGCAATGAGACCGCAATCACAAGCACTTTTGAACTCATCAATTTTCTCCTTTTAGCATTTCTTTAACATCTCTTACAAGCATACTGTAAGACTATTTCCATCATTTTATCACAGAAGCATTTCATTCTCAATATTTTTTGTTCATTTTGCCACAAAATTTGTTTTTGCACTCTGCATTTATTCGTCAGCAGCAAGAATTTACCTCCGATATGGCTTTTCATAAGTCCTACTATCACCGCTTTACCGCAATAAATTTCGCAAAACCATCTTGACGCACCTTGCAAACCATGATACTCTCTGTCACAAATCCCACTGAATCCGCAATAAAATGCGACGCAGTGAGGGTTTGTTCCCCATGAAGATTTTTACCGCCCCGCAACACACCCGATCTATTTTGCCGCCGTTTCACCCGACAAAATCATCGCTGCGCTGCGTGGGCGGTATTTTTCTTTTTCACAAATAAAATCTTATGTAGTTGTTCAATCTTCCAAAATTTGTTTTTGGTTGTTGACCGCACAACCGCAAAGTGTTATTCTTGTGCTTGAAAGAAGCAGGTTGTAGTGTCCACACTGCGCCCGGCTTTCTTCATACTGTACCTTGAATCTTACATAAGCCGTCTGAACGAGATACTGCGCCATGACCTCACACTTTCTGTGGGCGAGCCGGACAACGCCGCTGCAAAACAGGGGTAGGAACTGCGTTCGGTGTGAACGGTGACCATGAGCAGGGGCTTTGCCTTTTCACACGTTTTGCTCTGCAAAATTTTCAACGTGCATTGCGGTTCGACTTCTGAAATTTTCAGTGTTGCACGGAAAGGGCGAAAGCAAGTATCGACCTGTGGCCACAAATTTTCAATGCTTGAAAAATTGCTGTCCACTCAGTCATCCTTGTTGGGGAGTGCCTTCCCCAAACCCTGCTCCAGCTTCGCACCATTGGTGCGAACGCGGCGTGTCGCATTACATAGCCCTCTCCATCCCGGAGCGGGCATTTATCATTTTCACAGGAGGTCGAATATGGCTGAAATGAAAAGTCCGAACGCACACGCAAAGAAGAACCGCAATGACACGCCGCGAAAACGAAAGACACACATCATCAAAGTCAGGGTGACCGCAGAAGAAAAACTGCGGATCGCATACGCCTGCAAAGAACTCCACCTCACCCAATCCGAACTCGTCCGCCGCGTCCTGTACGGCGTGAACGTCAAGCACACCGTTGTGGTGGCGCAGGGCGGCGAGGATGCACTGGCGGCGCTTGCCGCCTTGTCTGCCCAGTGCAGCAAGGTAGGCAGCAACCTCAACCAGCTTGCACGGCACTTCAACTCCGGCGGCAAAGACACCGAGCAGCTCCGGGCGCAAATTCTGGAGGAACTGTCCGCACTCACGAACTTTCGGCTGAAAGCCGAAGAAACGGTTGGTGAACTGTATGGCAACCATCAAGCATTTAAGCTCGAAGAACTCTAACTACGCCGCCGCCGAAAGCTATCTCACCTTTCAGCACAACGAGTACACTGGTCTGCCCATTCTGGACGAGAAGGGCAGACCCAAGCTGCGGGATTCGTACCTGCTCGACACCCTTGAGTGCGGCGAATCTTCGTTTGCTATGGCCTGCCTGATCGCCAATCGCAAGTACGGCAAGAACGGCGGGCGGGAGGACGTTGAACGACCCACCATTATATCATTCAGCTTCGACCCAAGGACGCAGTAGAGAACGACCTGACCATGGAGCGGGCGCAAGCCCTTGGCTTGCAGTTCTGCAAGGACAACTTCCCCGGTCATCCCGCCATCGTCTGCACCCACCCGGACGGTCACAACAGTGCGGGAAACATCCACGTCCACATCGTCATCGGCAGCTTGCGTGTCCGCACCGTGGAACGGCAGCCCTTCATGGACAAGCCGTGCGACTGGGAAGCGGGCAAGAAGCACCGCTGCACTTCTGCCATGCTCCGGCACCTTCGTGTCGCAGTCATGGAGATGTGCGAGCAAGCCGACCTGAACCAGATCAATCTGCTGGAAGCCCAAGGCGACCATGTTTCGGAGCGCGAGTATTGGGCGCAGCGGCGCGGACAACGCCGCCTCGACCATGCCAACGCCAAACTCGCCGCCGAAGGGCAGCAGCCCACCCAGACCGTCTACCAGACCGAACTGGACAAGCTGCGAAAGCAGATCTACGCTGTGCTGAACAAGACTACCACCTTCGAGGAATTTTCTGCATTGCTCATGCAGGAACACGGCATCGCCGTGAAGGAGAGCCGAGGCCGGTTGAGCTACTGCCCACCCGGTCGGGCAAAGTTCATCACCGCCAAGAAACTGAGCAAGAAGCTGGAAAAAGAGCAGGTGCTGACCGCCCTCTCCCAGAACATCCAGCTTACCGCCATCATCCAACCCAGCAGCGAGAAGAAGCCGGATAAGATCAGGAAACTGGTTGACATTCAGGCGAACGTTGCTGCGGGCAAGGGCATCGGCTACGAGCGTTGGGCGAAAAAGTTCAACCTCAAACGCTGGTCGCAGACCTTGTGCCTCCTGCAGGAGAAAAAGCTACTCAGCGAAGATGCCCTAGACCAGCGCATTGCCGAACTGCAAACCCAGCACGACGATGCACTGGCGGTGGTCAAAGACATGGATGCCCGCATGGTCTCCCTCAAGGAGCTGCGCGGGCATCTTGTGGTCTATCGGCAGTATAAGCCTCTTGCACAGAAGCTCCAGACTGTGCGGAATCCCGCCAAGTTCAAGGAACAGCACCGTGCAGAGTTTGCTGTGTACGAGGCCGCTTGCGCCTATTTCAAAGCCAACGGGCTCAGGACGCTGCCGGACCTCAAAAAGCTGGATGCCGAATACCAGACCCTTTCCTCGGAGAAAAACGGGTTCTATACCCGCTACAAGAAAGCACAGATCGAACTGCGTGAACTCCGCACCGCACAACAGAACGTGGAAGCCTTCTTCCGCAAGGAAAAGCGCAGCCACGCCGTACCGCAGCAGGAGGTCAAATGAACAACACTCTGACGGATCGATGTGTGAATAAACCCAACCTCACCCACGCCCCTCACCGGGCTTCGTCCTTTCGCCTGTACCCCACCCATTGGGACGGAGGGTAGCACCTCTGTCTTTTCGGACGTAAAGAACACCATCTCGACCCGGCAGGCAGCGGAGCTATACGGCTTCGCCGTAAACCGGAACGGCATGATGTGCTGTCCCTTCCACGGGGATAAACACCCCAGCATGAAGGTGGACAGCCGTTTCCACTGTTTCGCCTGTCAGGCAGATGGCGATGTGATCGATTTTGTCGGCAGACTTTTTCAACTTTCTCCCTATAAGGCTGTTGAAAAGTTGAAGGAGGACTTCGGCATGGCACTTGCCGACGGCAAGGTGCGGCTTGCTCCCCGCAGACCGCCCACCGTCCGGCAGCAGCTGCTGGACTATTACCGCTGTCTGCAGCGTTGGCGGGTCCGATACGCACCGCAGTCACCCACAGAAGAACTTCACCCCTGCTTCCTTGAAGCGATAAAGAACCTTGACATCGTTGAATATTATCTGGACTGTTCGGTGCTCCCGGACCCGCAGACCGAAAACGAGCTACGGAAGTATTGGGAGGGATTGCATGAGCGACTGGAAAAAGAGGAACGAAGATTGGCGTGATGAGGACGAACTGGAAGAAGAGGAAGAATGCGAATGCCCTTGGGTAGACAGCAAGGGCAAAGTGCGTGAAACCGCTTACTGCCAGTACCTTTTAGAGAAGCACCCCATGATGTGCCTGAAACAGAAGCTGTTTGACCAGAACGGCGAGGTGGACGAGGACGCACTGCTCTACGAAGTCCACAGCGACCTCCGTGACTTTGTGCTCGACAACCTTGCTAAGAAGGAGAAGCAGGTTCTGGACGCACTCCGTATCGAAACCTATACCCCTGAATGGAAACCCCAGCTTGACCGCATCCATCTCCAGAACGGAACCTACTTTCTGGACGAGCGGGGCTTTGTGCCGGAAAAGGAACTCTGCCTGAACCGGCTCCCTGTGGAATACCAGCCCGATGCCCCTGCACCGACCAAGTGGCTGGAATTTCTGGACGGTCTGCTGATCCCGGAGGACATTCTGACCTTGCAGGAATATCTCGGCTATCTCCTGATCCCGTCTACCAAGGCGCAGAAGATGCTGGTCATGACCGGCAAGGGCGGCGAAGGAAAATCCCGCATCGGCTTGCTGCTGAAGAAGCTGTTCGGGGAAGCCTCTCACTCCGAATCCATCCTCCGCATCGAAACGAACCGCTTTGCCAGTGCAAATCTGGAGTATAAGCTGGTCATGGTCGATGACGATCTGAACATGGTGGCTTTGCCCGAAACACGGAACATCAAGTCCATCGTCACCGCCGAGGACCGTTTGTGCATCGAGCGGAAGAATAAGCAGGCTGTCCAAGGCTTGCTGTACGTTCGTTTCATCTGCTTCGGCAATGGCAACCTTGTGGCCGCTCACGATGACAGCGACGGCTTCTGGCGCAGACAGATTCTTATCACGGTGAAAGACCGTGACCCTGCCCGGGTGGATAACCCCTTCCTTATCGAAGAGCTGTCAGAGGAGCGTCCCGGCATCCTGCTGTGGATGCTGGAAGGGTTGCACCGTCTGCTGGCGAACCGCTATCAGTTCACCATCAGCGAGCGCTCCATCCAGAACCTTGAAGCAGCCATGGCGGACAGCGACAACCTGACCCAGTTCATGCAGGCAACGGCGTATGTCCGCTTCAAGCCCGACACCGAGGAACGCTCCACCTACCTCTATCGCGCCTACACCAAGTGGTGCGAGGATAATCTGGAATCACCTGTTCCGCAAAAGAAGTTCAGCCAGTTCCTGCTGAAAAATGCAGGGAAGTATGGCCTGACCTTTTCCAAGCACATCGAGGGAAAGTACCGCGGCTTCCGGGGCGTATGCGTCCACCCCGCCTTTGCTGCGGCATAAAACACACGAAAAGTGAAAATCTCCCGCCCTACGCGCCCCAAAGTAGTTGTTTTGACTTGTTATCGCTGTTTTCTTCGGGTGCGTATCCGCCCCTTTCGGGCGGATATAGGGCGGCAACACGCCCTTCGGGGCGGGAGAGAAACCAGGATGCGCCCCAAGAGGGCGCATACAATTCAACCATGCGCCCTGTAAAATCAACACAGAAAGGTACTTTTGTGTGGTTTGGGGCGCGTAGGGCGCGTAATTCAAGTTCTCGCACTTTTTTGGGCTGCTGCTTCGGGTCAGGAGCGGCAGGCCCTTACATATTTACCGGCCCACAGGGTGCAGTTCAACCGGAACTGCGCCGGGTCTGGAGAAGTGCAAAGGAGACATGCCTATGACGAATGTCCGCAAAAATTCCGCCAAACTGACCCGTGAGGACTTGAAAATCGCGCCCGAATCCCCTACAATGAAATTGTCCGAAACCCCTGCCGTAGAACCTTCTGACCAGACCAGCAAAACCGTCCGACACGCCCCGCTCGTTTACCGGGTGGAGGAGATTGCCCAACTGTTGGCGATCTCCAGCCGTGCTGCGTACAATCTGTGCAACACCACGAAAGACTTCAAGGTGATCCGCCTCGGTACCAGCATCCGGGTAAGCAAGCAGAGCTTTGACGATTGGTTTGCAGCGGTCTGAGGGAGGGAACATCTATGGCATCTATTCTCAGGCGCGGAGATTCCTACTCCGTTCGTTTCAAATACAAAGACCATGCTGGCCGGATCTGTGAAGGCTGGGAGAGTTTCAAAACCAAGAAGGAAGCGCAAGACCGCAAGATCTCGGTAGAGAAAGAACTCTTGGACGGTACGTTCCTCATACCCGATGCAATGACGGTAGCGGAAATGCTGTACAAGTGGCTCCCCATCCAGTCCAGCAAGCACAAGTGGGCACCCAAAACCTACACCCACACGGTAGCCATGATTCAGAATCTTGTCGTGCCCTATCTCGGCAAGAAGCAGATTCAGAAGGTTCAGACGTATGACCTCGAACAGTTTTACGCCACGCTGAGCCGGACACCGCGCGGACTGTATAAACAGGGTGTCAAGCAAACGCTCACCGACAAACAGAAGCGGCAGTTTCTGACGGGTGCTTCCATCCGGGAAGTTCACGCCATGCTCAAGACTGCTTTTTCCTATGCCGTTGAGTGGGGGTCTGCTCCTCAAGTCACCGATTCCGAGAGAAGCCCCGAAATCGACCTCGGAAGAACGTGCCATCTGGGACGAAAAGACCATGCTTGCTGCGTTGCAGACCATGACCGACCCTACGCTCCACCTTGCTGTTCATCTGAGCATGATTCTCTCGCTGCGTGTCGGAGAGATCCTTGGCTTGCAGCCGGGAGACATCGACTTCGATGCAGCGGATGGACGTGGGACCATCACGGTCGGCAGGAGCTTACAGCGCACCGAAAAGGCTGCACTGGAAAAGACCGACCCGAATCAGATCTACCACATCTTCCCCGACCAGCGTGAGGGCAGTAGCTCCGCACTGGTGCTGAAGAAGCCGAAAACTAAGAAATCCAGCCGCACCCTTTATCTGACGAGACCCTTGAAAGAGGAACTGCTGGCTTGGCTAGAAAAGCTCCGTCAGGACGAGCTTGCCATGGATGGCAGGTATCGCAACTGTGGTCAGCTCTTCCGCCTGCCCAACGGTATGCCTGTTGCCCCGGAAGCCCTTTCTAAATGGTACCGCGCATGGCGTGCGGAGCACCCGGAGTTTGAGAAGATCGTGTTCCATGGTCTGCGCCACTCCAGTGCTACTTATCAGTTGATTGAATCCGGCGGCAACATCAAGGCCGTGCAGGGTAACACTGGCCACGCCACCACGGGCATCCTGATGGACACCTACGCCCACACGCAGGACAAGCCCCGGTTGGAGCTGGCTGAGAAGCTGGAAGCAGACTTCTACTCGCAGGACATCGGTTCCCCCAAATCCGGCTCTGTGCCGGTAAAAGAAAATCTGCCGGACAGCATCCAGATCACCCCGGAAGGGATGCTGAAAGTTGTCCGACAGATGAACCCCGAGCAGCGGCGTGAGTTTACCCGCCTGCTGTTCGCCTGAAAAAAGTATGGAAAAAACGCTCACGATGCACAGAATGCAGACAATGCAAGGAAAAACACGGCTTTCCCGCCGGTGTGCAAAAAGTGTGCAAAAGTGTGCAGAGCCCCAGAAAATGGAAAATCCCACGAGGAATCTTACGATTCTTCGTGGGATTTTGGTGCGCTCGAGGGAACTCGAATCCCTGGCCCTCTGATTAAAAGTCAGATGCTCTACCGGCTGAGCTACGAGCGCATACATTATAAAGCGCAGTATAACACGATACTGCCGAATAATATTACCATACTCCCGGGCAAAAAGCAAGCTTTCTGCACAAAAAAACTTTCCCAAAGCCGTCATCGGGCAGATTTTGCCACGAACTGCCCCTTTACAAACCGGGCAAGAACCAGTACAATCAAAGCAGTTCATTACAAAACTGCAACCGACCTGCCGGGCGCACTTCCGCGCCGGGCAAGCCGATCCGATAGGAGGGCTTTTTCCATGAAAATTTCTCGACGGTCCGTACTTCGCTATTCCGGGCTGACGGCGGCGCTGCTGGCGCTCACCGGCTGCTCTGCAAGCTCCGGCAGTGCCATTCTGGGCGGTGACCTGCCCGACTGGATGAAGAGCCTGTTCTGCGGCTCGGCGGCACTCCTC